>Ga0325411_1004172_pt1 | contig 16267 bp, 16 predicted proteins | sample PopdelMetagenome_13_FD_206181 | JGI IMG/M metagenome (GOLD analysis project Ga0325411, IMG submission 206181) | Populus deltoides microbial communities from Bellville, Georgia, United States - Xylem-PdIQD-R4 | ecosystem: Host-associated > Plants > Phyllosphere > Stem > Wood/Secondary xylem...
GTTGCTGGCCTATGGCTCGCAATTGGAAAGCTACGTCAGCGTTTTGTGTAGCTGATTCGTTGTTTTCAGACATTCTTTGAATCTGCAAAATTTGGTTAGTAGCACAAAATATATCCTCACACCTCTCATGTATCACACAAAAAAAATCAAGGCTTTTCACTCTAATAAGCTCACAATGCCTTTTACCTTACAACTTGCTTTCTTTTGGTTCTTTAAGAACTGAAATCAACAAATCAAAGTTGGTAGCCTTCACAGCGCACTCTAATAATTTTCAGACTCAAGAATCAATAAATATACTGAAAACAAAGCAAAACAAACCTATGATTACGATTTTGCGAGTAGCAATGCAAATTCGTACGAATTATGGACGAAACGAAGACACGAAATAAAATAGAAATGAATATTAGCAAAAAAAAGTTACTTGACTCCTAAATAACCCAAATATAATAGAAACAAAAAGATTTGGACAAAACTAAATAGTAAGGATCACGTTTTGAAACTTGACGCAAATCTAACATGTTACGCAATTTTTACATAACAGAATTGAAACCCAGACCAGACGATCTTGAAATAACCTAAAATTCAATATTTAGTATTATAATACTAAACAAACAACAAAAATCAATTCATAGGTCGTTCTTTTATGTCTAGGTAACCAAACCCCTTGTATGATCAGTTTGCGGCAGAATTGAACCCCCAATTAAAACCTCCAGAATCAGATATCAAAATAAGCCCAAATTTAATATATGATGCGATCTCACCCCCAATAGACTGAATATAAAGTTTCAATTGATTCTGATTTGGTTTGCTTATGGTTCACAAAGAGTAGTGTTTTTGCGGCAGAATTGACCTCTAATTAAAACCTCAAGCAAACAATATCAGAATAAGCTCAAATTTGACATATAATGCGATCTCACCCCCAATAGACTGAATATGAAGTTTTAATTGATTCCGAGGTGGTTTGCTTATGGTTCAACAAGAGTTGTGTTTCTGCGGCAAAAATTGAATGATCCTTAATATTTCAACTAATCCCTATCTCTCTTTCTTTTTAATGTACTGATATGATTAAAGACAGTAACAAGATGAAATATAACCTTTTTTTTTTGCTTAGATGACGTAGACACGAAGAACAAGAAGATGGACGCAAACACTGAAAAACTTAAAGGAACACAAAAAAAAAATGAAAATAATAGAAGGATATGACCTCGTTTCGGAGCCTAACTCTGATACCAACTGATGCGAACCTCGTGATCACGTGGTCACGCAACCCATAATCAAGATTGAGATCTGATCCCGGAAAGCTGAAATAGGTTTGATAGGAGTGTGACATAATGGAAAGCTGCCCCAAGGCACCAACACTATTGGATTGAGTAGAATGACGCCACGAAGCCAGTTAATCTTCGATAAGTCAGATTCAGTTCGTTCAAGAACTGAAGAATGCAAGAATCACTCTCACACGTTAAAACTAAAAAATTCAGAAGTAATTATCATCAAAGCTGCCGAAATTTTGGATTACATAAGTTTAAATAGTTCTTGAAAAGTTAACCCTAATGGACCCCTTATGTGGACTTAAATGAGGTCCACTTAAAACTAAACCAAAACCCTAAACTGAAAAACCCATAACTTAATCCAAACAAGCCTTGGATCCTAACTGAAAACAAAGTATTAATTAAGCCCAAACAAGCCTTGGGTTGTAGCTAACAAAATAAAACAAAGCCCATAATATTAAATCCATGTTCTGTCATGAGAAGAAGAGAAGGAAGTAAAATATTATAGAACTGTTTCAAGGCTTATTTATAGCCTTCCATGCAGCCCTTTAATCTTAGAAACAAAAGGAAAAGGTAGCCACCCATGTTGTTTCCAAGTTGTAGAAGGATTCTTTTGTTTTCTTTGCTGTCCTCACCTCATGGCCTAAATAAGGTTATGTTGGACCCCTCTTGCACATGGATTAGATGTACTAGGGTCTCCTCTTGATACTCTAATGGACCTTTCAATTCTAACTTGGTTGAAACATTCAAAACCAATGCATTTAATGCCTCTTTGAATGCCTTTATCTTGGACCGAGTCATTAGACCATTTGGAACATGTAATGGGTCCTTGCTGGTGTTTCTAGGCTGGTCCACATTAGGTTTTTGAAATTTTGGTGTTTCTCTCTTGATTTGTAAAAATGAATATGAAAACTCCCTCTTTTCTTTCTTTATGTTATCTGAAGATCTGTTTTTGGTGAGAAGAGAGTACTTATGCTCTATAATTATTGTTATTTGCATTTAGGCCCCATTTTCTTTAAGTGTATTCGTTTTGCCCTCACTTCCTTTTAGTTTAGTTCATTTTCTTTAATTTAATTTAGCTTTTTTTATATTATTTTTTTTCTCAGGATTTACATTCTCCCCTCCTAATAAAATTTCATCCTTGAAATTCAAGTTACGTACCTATGTCGGAGAATAAGTGCGGAGACTTCTCCTTCATCTCGGATTCTCTTTCCCATGTTTGTTCTTCTATTCGAGAGCTTCTCCATAATACTCTCACTAAGGGAACTCTCTTATTCCTCAACAACTTCTCATCTCGATCTAAGATCTTGACGGGCTTCGTTTTCATGGTTAGATCCCTTTCAATCTTCATGGGAACTTGTGGCAATACCCGTGAGGGGTCTATTTTGGCCTTTCGCATCAATGACACATGGAACACATTGTGAATCTTATCCAGATATACAGGCAATTCTAATCGATATGCAACTGGCCCGATTCTTTCCTTAATCACAGAAGGGCCAATATATCTCGGGGCTAATTTCCCTTTCACTCCAAATCGAATGATGCCTTTCCAATGAGCCACCTTTAGAAATACCTTATCCCCTACTTGGAATTCCAAGGGCTTCTTCAGCTCTCTGCGTAACTTTTTTGTCTATCCTAGGCTTCCTTTATCCTCTTTTTGATCACCCTCACCTTATCAGTTGTCAGTTGCACCATTTCAGGTCCCAAAAGCTTCATTTCTCGTACTTCCTCCCAATAAATTGGGGTATGACATTTCCTCCCATATAATGCTTCATAAGGAGCCATACCAATAGTAGTTTGATGGCTATTATTATAAGTAAACTCCACCAATGGCAAGAGATCCTCCTAATTCCCTCCAAACTCCAACACCTAGGACCTCAGGAGATCCTCAAGAGTTTGAATGGTCCTTTCAGATTGACCATCCGTCTGAGATGAAATGTCGTGCTCAGATTCAACTTTGTCCCCATTGCCCGTTGTAAGCTAGGCCACAATCTTGATGTGAACCTTGGATCCCGATTTGATATAATTGAAACTGACACTCCATGAAGTCTGATTACTTCATTTACATATAAGTTTGCCAGTTTATCCACCGAATTAGTCATCTTCATAGGCAAAAATAAAGCAGATTTTGTTAGTTGATCCACGACCACCCATATGGCATCATTCCCCTTCTTTCCCCTAGGTAGTCCCGTCATAAAATCCATAGAAATATCCTCCCATTTCCACTTCGGAATGGATAATGACTGTAATTCCCCTGCAGGTTTCTGGTTTTCTATCTTTACTTGTTGACAGATCCCACAGTTCAACACAAATTCTGCTATTTCCCTCTTCATATTTGGCCACCAGTAGTATTTCTTTAAATCTCTATACATCTTTGTACTCCCAAATGAGTAGCAAATCGAGATTCATGAGCTTCTCTTAATATTTCATCTTTCAAAATCTTATCCTCAGGCAAATAAATTCGTCTACCCATAGCTATTAGTCCATCGAATAACATTTGAAATGATGTCTCTATACCCTTGTTTACCTTCTCCTTGATCTCTCTTACTTTCCCATTTGCCTGTTGAGCCACCAAGACCTTGTCTCGAAGCACAGATCGGATCTTTAACTGAGCTAACAGTGATCCCTCAGGCCCTACACTTAGTCGCAAGCCTATTTTCCTTAACTCCATTATACTTTCCTGTTCCTTATGCTCCTATCATTCATCACTGTTTTTCCCTTTCTACTTAAGGCATCGGCTACTACATTAGCCTTACCAGGATGGTAGTCAATAACACAATCATAATCTTTTATTAACTCTACCCATATTCTCTGCCGCATGTTCAACTCCTTCTGTGACATCAAATACTTCAAACTTTTATGGTCTGTAAAGATTTGAACTTATGTCCCATACAAATAATGTCTCTATACTCTTAAGGAAAACACCACCGCCGCAAGTTCTAGGTCATGAACTGGGTAACTCACCTCATGCGACTTTAACTGTCTTGATGCATAAGCAATCACACGCCCGTGTTGCATCAATACACATCCCAGACCCCTTTTTGAGGCATTACTATATACCACAAACCCTTCTATCCCCGATGGAAGGGCCAGCACAGGAGCAGAAGTGAGCCTCTCCTTCAGTTCTCGAAAGCTCGCTTCATATTCTGCCGACCAAACAAACCTGACTTCCTTGCAAGTTAGCTTAGTTAAAGGTGATGCTATGGTGGAGAACCCCTTAATAAACCTCCGGTAATATCCAGCAAGACCTAAGAAACTCTGGATTTCTATCACGGTGGTAGGCCTTTCCCATTTTAACACGGCCTGAACCTTTCCTGGATCCACAATTATTCCTATTGCGAATATTACATGGCCTAAGAATACTACTTCCTTGAGCCAGAACTCACACTTATCCAGCTTTGCATATAATTAATTCTCCCTTAAAGTCTATAACACAACCCTTAGATGTTGTTTATGCTCCAAGTGAGAGTTTGAATATACCAAAATATCATCAATAAATACAACCACATATTGGTCTAGGTAAGGCCGAAACACCCGATTCATCAAGTCCATAAACATGGCCGGAGCATTGGTTAACCCAAAAGGCATTACCGAAAACTCGTAATGCCCATAACGGGTTCGGAAGGCAGTCTTTTGTATGTCTTGTTCCCTGATTCTCAACTGGTGGTATCCAGATCTCAGATCTATCTTAGAGAACACTCTAGTACCCTTCAACTGATCAAACAAGTCATCTATTCGTGGGAGTGGGTATCTATTCTTCACCGTCACTTTATTCAATTGACGATAATCAATGCACAAACGAAAGGCGCCATCCTTCTGTTTTACAAACAATACCGGAGCTCTCCAAGGCTAATTACTAGACCAGACGAAGCCTTTATCTAACAATTCCTAAAGCTGAACCTTCAATTCCGCCAATTCCATAGGTGCCATTCTATAAGGAGACTGGGCTATAGGAGAAACTCTTGGAATAGTTTATATGGAAACTTCAATTTCTCTAACTGGAGGTAATCCAGGCAACTCTTCTGGGAATACATTTCGAAACTCCCTCACAACAGGAATACTAGCCAAATCTATCCTACCCTTCTCCAGCTCTCTTATATGGGCTAATCAAGCAAAACAACCTTTCCTTAGTAATTTTCTAGCCACCAAGACTGAGATTACACAACTTGGAATTAATTTTCTTTCCCCTTTAAACACTAATCTTTTATCACCTATTCCTTGGATTGTCACCGTTTTGGTGAAACAATCCACTTGTGCCTTATGTTTACTTAGCTAATCCATACCCAGTTTCACATCAAAATCATATAACTCTAACGGCATAAGATCTACCCTCAACTTTAATCCTCCAATATATAGTTTTACCCCTTTATAAATATCATCAATATGTATATTCTTTCCCAGAGGAGTACTAACCGTCACCCCTACACCCAAGTTACTAGATAACACATGCAAGTTATTCACAATTCTATAAGATACAAAGGAATGACTAGCCCTAATATCAATTAAAGCATAAACTTGCATTGTATTTAACTGTAAAGTACATGCCACCACATGAGGTACAGCTCCCACATCCTTGTAGGTCATATGATAAAAACCCGACCCTGAGTCCTCCCCTCTTGATTTTTAGGCCTCCCATGAGTAGCACTCGTCCCTAACTGGGTAGGCTTGATAGGAAGATCAACTGTCACTAATTGTTGTTGGCTTTAAACCTCAATCCTCTGACCATAGACTCTCTCGGTGGTTCTACGAGGACAATCCTTCTTACTGTGACTCATGTCCCTATAATAGTAACAGTCTCTGCCTACATGCGGGCACTCTCTCCATCGATGCCCCTCACCTCTACAAATATAACATCTCCCCGGCATCACAGAGCAATCTCCAGGTTGTCGCTGCTCACACCTCTGACAAAATGGATATCCTAGTCCCTTCTGCTCTGTAGACCCTCTAGCAGTTTTGACTCCCTGTCTAGAGTGTCCTCCCCAAGCTCCTCTTCCACAGACCTGTCTAGATCCTCCTAAGCTCCCTTCTGGGGTGAAACTCTCACCTCTTCTCTGGACATATCCTGATGATTGCCCGCTCTTCCCCTTCTTTAGAAGAGGAGGTCTCCCAGTTAAAAACTCAAAATCTCTCCTTCTAGCTCCCATTGCCTGACTTTGCTCGACCACTGGCTTCGGGGTATCCTTTATTACCCTCTCCATACCTTGAGCAGCCCGTATCAATTCCCGCACAGACTGAAACTGCATGGCTATTAATATCATCCTCAATTCTCGCCTCAGTCCATCACGGAACCTCTCCACCCTGTGGCACTCTGTAGGAAGGTAAGTGGAGGCAAAAGCTGCTAAATCCTAAAATCTCCTCTCATACTCCAGAACTGTCAAATCTCCCTGCTTCAAATCCAAAAACTCCTGTTCTTTCTCTTTCCTATGCTCCCAAGAATAATACCTCTCCTCAAACTCTTCATGAAAATCCCTCCATCTCAATACCTCCCCTGATCTCCTCTCTCTAATGGTCTCCCACCAAGAGTGGGCACTTTCAACCAATAGCTGAGTCACACAATCCACCCGTAACTCTTCTGACACCTACATCTAATTTATAACTCTTTCCACTTTCCTCAGCCAATGCCTAGCAACCTCAGCATCCTCTTCACCACGGTAAGTCATACAACCCATCTCTCTCATACCTTTCACCCATTGAACTGTTACTGTCTCCTTTTTTTGAACTGTTACTGTCTCATTTTTGAACTATTACTATCTAGATATTGAATTGTTACTCTCCGACCTCTCTTCAGATTTTCAACTATATCTAGAGTTATAAAACTCCGATTCAAGCGAGATTAGTCTTGTTGGAAACTTAAGACATGAGGCTACAAGCTCTCTGAGGAAGGAGAATCCAGTTCTACCTCTAAGACAATCACAATTTCTCATCAACGAACCAGACCTACTACCCTATAGGGTCTGTCATGACCCAGTCTCGGTTAATGACCCATAGCTAGAGTTCTATAACTCCAAATTAAGCAAGACCAATTTCATTAGTTAGCCAATATCCAAACCTACAATTTCTATGAGGAACCTGATCCTAATTGCTTCATCCTCCTACCCGAAATCTCTTTGAGAGTCAAGAGACGAAACTGTCTAGATTCGTCAATCTTTCCATTTACATACAGCACATGAAGTTCTTTAATTTAGCAACTCATACTTTTTCCTCAATTCAAGTCTAAGAATTCAAATCTATAAATTAACATCCAGGCATCAATTCATAATCGACTTGACATGACTTATAAGAGCAAGTTTAGAATACTTTACCCGGTACGAATCAAGGTTTTGATCCCTCCTTTTCTTTCTAATGACAGTCGGCCCTCCCCTCTTCTCTTCTTGTTTAATTTCTCTTCTTAATCCCTTTCCCACCAGTGTTTATTCTACCTATAACCCTTAATCTTGGATGGGTTTTTGAAATTTTGGTGTTTCTCTCTTGATTTGTAAAAATGAATATGAAAACTCCCTCTTTTCTTTCTTTATGTTATCTGCAGATCTGTTTTTGGTGAGAAGAGGAGTACTTATGCTCTATAATTATTGTTATTTGCATTTAGGCCCTATTTTCTTTAAGTGTATTTGTTTTGCCCCCACTTCCTTTTAGTTTAGTTCATTTCCTTTAATTTAATCCATCCTTTTATATATTATTTTTTTTCTCGGGATTTACAATTTATACGACCCAACAATTCACTGTGGGGAGCACCCATCTTATTTGTGAGAAAGAAAGATGAAACCCATAAACTTTATATTGAAGTACCTACTACCGCGGATAGATGATTTATTTGATCAATTGAAGGGAGCTAGAGTATTTTCAAAAAACGATTTGAAGTTAGGGTACTATCAGACGAAGATTAAGGAGTCGGATGTATTGAAGACCGCATTCAAAACCCATTATGGGCACTATGAAGTTTTGGTGCTACCGTTCGGGTTAACAAATGCCCCAACCCTCTTCATGGATTTGATGAATCAGGTTTTTCCAACAATGCCTTGACAAGTTCATGGTAGTATTTATTGATGACATACTGGTTTACTCGAACTCTTTTTAGGAGAATGAAGGACACTTGAAGCAGGTCTCCTTTGACAAGTTTGTGATGGATGATGGGACAACGAATGACTGAAACCAAGAATAAATCTACACAGAATGGGAAGTAACTATTTTTCCAAATGAGTAAATTGAATATTTACCTGAACGGAAGTGGAATTGGATTTTTGGTATTCTTTGGGGAAATTTATGGGTAATAGTTCCCGGGTCCTGACGCCAGTTTATTCCAGACTTAACTCGGGTGAATTTGAATTTCATTAAATTACATGTTACCATATTTTTTTTCATTTTTTTCTTCTTTCATCTGATTTTTATTCTCATTTCAGCCTTTTTTATTTTTCAGATATTTTTCAAGTTTTCATTTTTTAAAATCATTACAGAAACTTTCCATCCAAATTTCACGACCAAATATCATTTCCTTAGGGTTCCTATGTGTATTAATTAGAATTTCTTAGTTATCTTGTAAATAATTCTTTTGTAACTTTTAACACTTCATGTGTGGTGTTTTAAATTGTCATATTACATGTTAGTACCTTTTCTTTTCTTTGGACTTCAATTAAGGATATGTGTACTATTTATATGATGGATGGATGAATTATATGATGTGTTGCGTAATGATGATGGAAGTCCAGGATGGTTGGACTAGTTAGTGATGGTTTTTTTTGGGTAAATGTGAAATAGTCGATAATTTGGTATGTTCTAAATACAAAGGAAACTTAGCTGAAATTTTGGTAGATTCTTTCCACAAGAAAATTTGAATATGATAATGTATCAAGATAAATTGAAAAAAAAAATTCTAATGGAGTCATATTACTATGATTAATGGACTTAGATATGTCTTAAAAAGTAGGGTGTTACAGAACGTATTTGCCTAATGACAAGGTGGTTAAACAGATGATTTTACAAGAAGCTCATGAATCCAAATTCACCATATATCCTGGCAGTACCAAGATGTATCAGGACTTGAAACATCACTACTGATGGTCGAACATGAAGAAAGAAGTAGCCGAATATGTGTCGAAGTGCAGTATATGTTAACAAATTAAGGTAGAACATCAAAGGCCAAGAGAATCCTTACAACCGTTACAGATTTTAGAATGAAAATGGAAGATGATCACCATGGACTTTATGTTAGGATTTCCTAAGGGAAGGAAAGGGAATGATGCAATATGGGTCATCGTAGACCGCTTGACGAAGTCTGCATTATTCCTACCAATAAAGATGACCAATCCAATAGACAAACTTGCTAAATTATATATAAATAAGGTAGTGTAGCTTCATGGGATCACCGTGTCCATTGTTTCAGATCGGGATCCTAGGTTTACCTCCCAACTTTGGCCAAGCATACAACGCGCCTTAGGAACAAAATTGGATATAAACACTGCATTTCACCCCTAGACTGATAACCAATCGGAAAGAGTCACCCAAGTTTTGAAAGACATATTAAGGGATTGTGTGTTAGAGTTTGAAGGGAACTGGGAAGAGCACATAACATTGGTAGAATTCAGTACAACAATAGTCACCAAGCCATAATAAGGATGCCCTTGTATGAAGCCTTGTATGGTAGGAGGTGCAAAACTCCTTTATATTAGGAAGAAATTGGAGACAGGAAATTGTATGGCGTAGAGTTGGTTCAGGTAACCAAGGAGAAAGTAAGGACCATCAAGGATCAAATAAAAACCATGCAGGACAGACAGAAAAAGTATGCAGATGTGAGGAGGAGACCCCTCGAGTTCAGTGTGGGGGATCAAGTATTCGTGAAGGTAGCCCCGTGGAAGAATATTTTGCGGTTCAGATTGAAAGGGAAGCTAGCTCCCCACTTCATCGGACCTTTTAAAATCTTGTAGAAAATTACGCCAGTAGCCTACAAAGTAAACTTGCCCCCGCAGTTAGCCAAGGTCTATGATGTGTTCCATGTCTCTTTACTAAGATAGGCCGACGTGGATCTCACTTGAACCCTACCCCAAGTTTCAGTAGAAGTCAAGGAAGACTTAACACTCGAGTTGAGGCCCACAAAAATTCTGGATTAAGGAGTGAAAACACTATGGAATAAGAAGATTCTCATCGTCAAAATCTTATGATGAAGCGTCCAAATAGAAGAAGAAACTTGGGAGAGGGAGTCCGAAATGAAGAAAAAGTACCCCGAATTATTTGAACTGCCAGGTATGGAATATGAAACCTCTTAAATTTCGAGGATAAAATTCATATTAAGGGGGGGGAGAATGTAAAACCCGACAAAAATTTAGTCTTTGGTTGATCTATGCTAGGAAGAATTGAAGGGTATAGACCAACCAGCTTTGGAGAAAAGTTTGGAGGAGGAGGACCGACCTATCCTAAAAGAGAATAGGAGTAGTAACCAACTCCAAAATAATCCAAAAGAGGGATAAGAATAGCGTTAACTAACGCCCAAACACCCCCACCTCATTTAAAATGGGGTATAAATACAAGAGAAAATTGCAACTGACAAGCTGCATGCCCATCTTCCTTGAGTGTTGATGAGAAGAGAGTAGAAAGAAAGAGAAGTGACCAGAACATGGAGGAAAAAGGAGCCTAGACCTCCTCCCAAAACTAGCAGTAAACATTGTTGCAGCACACACACTCATTCTCTAGGAGGAAAACTAAACCCAACCAGCCTGCATGCCATCTTCCTTGAGTGTTGAGTGAGAAGTAAGTTAGGTGAAGGAGAGAAAACAAAAAACATGGATGGAACAAAGAGGAGCCTAATTTGAAAATTAAAATTTAGTTTTGGGAATTGATGCGTTCATGTGTATCGTGTTGTGTATGTATCAACTATATAAAAGAACTATGCTTGTTACGCTATAAACGAAAAGTAACGATAATATTTTCATTTAACTATTTATTTTCTTATAATTAATTGTTTATAATTCTTGTAAATATTTATACTGCAATAGGGACGTCACACTAACGAGATGCATAGGAATCCCATATCACGGGACCATACTTTTGCAAAGAACAGACTGCATGTTATTACGATGTATTTTGTATGAATATATGTAATAATCGTATAATTGTTGTTTGACACTTTTGTATAAACTTGTGGTAATAACAATGTAACAACCCCAATTTTCTACATCTTTTTTTACGATATATTGGAAATTTTCAAGTTATTGTTTTTTATATAGGTTCCACTAAAATTTCTACTAAAATTTCGATAGAATCTTCCCTATATTGGGAGGTCCCAAGTTATCGACAAAATCATATTACACTTCTAATTTTATTTCACAACCCGATCTAATCATCCTGGATCTCAACTCAACTCGTCATCATCAACACAACACATCTTATTCAATAACATCATATAATGTAATTCAAGTGAAGGATTCAATTTCAACTAAAAACATGCATGGTTAAATAGATACACGGAGTTACAAACATTAGATTAAAGTCATACATTCAAATTTACGGATTAATATTACATTTCAAGCTTTAGGAGATAAGTCTCTTAATTTACAAATAATTACATGGTCAAAAGCAAAAGGTAACTAAACCAATATCACTCCTGACACAACCATGATGAACTTAAAAATATAAATTAACGTGTACATATAAATATAAAAATATAGTAACAAACAATAACAATAACATGTAATATCTCCATGGAATTTCTTTTGATACATAAAATTAGACATATACCTCTTTTACAACACACATTTTCCATCTATTATCAATATCCATCTAATATCCTATCCTATTTGCAGAGAATAATTTCATCTTAGAAATCTCAACACAACTCAACAGTTTTGAACACCATCTCCTTATGAATCAATTCTCACTTGATACCAAGATATTCTTCTCTTGATATCATTAGCTTATCTCATTCTTTTAGAATAACTAATCAATATTTTCCCTCCCATTTTGTGAAAGGTAATTGTCGATACTAATGAATCCCATTAGTATCATTAGTCTTCTAATATTGGGTTAGACTAATCAATTTCGTTCACGTGCCGATATCAATACAATTGATTGGTATCATTAACTATTCCTTCCCTAGAATAGTTAATCAATTCTTATCCATATCTGATTTACCATCAAAGTTGTCGATGTCAAGAACCCTTGATATCATTATCCTCTTTATCCGGAATAGCTAATCACACCAGAAATGATTATCAATACCAATGTGACCCATTGATATCATTAACTATTCTTAACCCGGAATAATTAATCAACTTATCTTTTTCACTTAACCAGGTGTAGCCATGTCGATGTTAGTAATCTTTACTAACATCATTAGTCACCCAATTGCTTGGGATTAACTAATCAATTTAAAGAATGTTGGCATCGATGGAACCTCATCGATACCATTAGCTATCCAAACCTGGATAGCTAATCAATGTCATTTGAAATGATAGTACCAATAGAACCCCATTGATACCATTAGCTATCCAAACCTGGATAGCTAATCAATGTCATTTGAAATGATAGTACCAATGGAACCCCATTGATACCATTAGCTATTCAAACTCGGATAGCTAATTAATGTCATCTAAAATGCCAGTACCAATGAAACCTCATTGATACCATTAGCTATCCAAACTCGGATAGCTAATTAATATCATCTGAATCTTCCATTCATACCAATCCCCTTTTATTTTTTTATTAACATCATATGCAGTGGCGGAGGGAGGGGGCTGGTAAGGGCCCCAGCCCCTGCAAAGAAATACCCCTCCCTTGTAAATATTTAATAGAAATAATTTTAAAAAAAATTTGATCCCTCTAATTTATAATTTGGCCCCCTCTAATTTTTTTATCTTGCTCCGTCCCTGATCATATGCATTGTAACCACGGTTGCCAAGTATCATTCGCACACAACCTTAGTTATTGACACTACGGTTATTAAACATCATTCACATAACCTTGGTCACCCTCATCACAGTACCAAGTATCAATTTATGCTCTTAGCCACCCTCATCATGGTGCTAAGTATCATTGTAATGTATCCCTAGCTATCGACACTATGGTGACCAATTATCTATCTTTTCTCCTCCAATCTCTAAGTCATTGTGTATGCCCATCCATACTGAGGTATGTAAAGATAATCACGTCTATTCCAAAATTGTTATGGTTAATTCGATACCTATCAATGTAAGGTAATTGTATCCATCCTAATAATAACATAATTAATTTGATACATTACAATGCATGCAAGGTACTCATATTCGTTCAAACATTATCCTAACTAATGGAGGTATACCGTTGTATGCAAGGTACTCTTATTCATTCCAATAATATCATCACAAGTGTGATACATATCAATATACATAAGGTACTCGTATCCATTTCAATTATATCATAACTAGTTGATACATATTAATGTATGCAAGGTACTCATATTCATTCCAACATTTATTGAAGCAATAAAATAATAAATTCTGAAATTTATCAATAAGTTTACACAAATTGAAAAGACAAGGTGCGATGCACCTACCTTGAGTATATACACGTGTTGTCACTCCATACAATTGTCTTGTCCCCACAGCTTCCCTTGTACCACCAAGGATTCTGTTTTTATAAACAATACAACCAACATCACAACTTCATTTAATTCTCATTCAACTAGTATTCTCAAACCAATCACAAGAAATTTTCTTAGGATCTCATACTCTTATCCATTTTCATGTTCATATTTATTTTTATAATTTTATTATTAAAATCATCACTCAACAACAATTCCAGGCAAAGATTAAAAATTGTCTAATTTTGATCGATTTAGCTTAACAAACCCAGAACACTATCTAGTGTTTTAATCTTAACTAAAGGCATATTTTTCATTAATTACAATTTTGTCTCTCATTTGTGCCTTTATATATTTTATTTTATTTTTCACATAAACTATCCGATTTGTTTCAGCTTAAATCATTATTCCTTACTGAACTCTAACTGAGATGAGATCTTTAACCAAGGTAGGAAAACATATTAATAGACTTCATGCAAATTGCATCTCGATCCGACGATTGGATTGAGAGCTCTACTTTCTAACGTAAAATTGGTCACTTCATGACTTTTCGTCAACAATCCAAATTCTCTTGTTCAATCTTCACATAAAATCATATCAATATCCTCCTAAACCTTTAAGGTCATTTTATTATTTTGGAATATATTCATTTTAAAATTTTCACCTTTATTTATTTATCAGGCTTATTACCATTTCAAAGTAACATCATTGATTTTTAATCGGTGCTTGCACCTTCAGTTCTGCCTTTTTACTTGCACTATCTTTTATTAAAATTTATTCTTTATTACCTCACTTATTCCTTAGAAATATTTTATCATTTTTCTCATTATTTTATCCATCAAAACGCGTTACCAGTTTCTCTATTATTATGAATTTTAAACTAAAATTCACTTATGGAGGTCATTCCCTCCATTATATATCATTATTTATCTATTATTTTTTATCTTGGTTTTATCACTCATTGAGATCTTATCACCTTTAGTCTTACGTTTACATAGGAGTTTACATATCCGCATATTTAAATTATAAATTTTCAGGGTTTTACAAACAATACTAGACTAGGGATGTAAATTTATGTTATGATAATATGTTGTTGTACAGTATGTGTATTGAGTACTTATATATATATATATATATATAAATGTCAAATTATGTGATCGTACGAGTATTGTGCCATGTTAATGGATGGACCTATTGTTGACTCGAAAAGTATTAGGGACATAATGACTTACACACAAAAAATTACCATTGTTTTTACTATAAAAATCTAGGATATTACACTCTCAAATAAAGCTCATAACCCATCTCTCTCAAAATTTTAACCACCCGGACTAAAGCAACCACACTGTTTATGGTGTCGAAACTACTAGAGCTACAAAAGTTGTTGATGCCACTAGAATTGTTGTCTTAAACATGCCAGCAACTACTACTCTAATAACAATCTCTAACAAAGTAAAATCAGCATAAGGTGTGAGGGATCTCGTAGATACTACTGACAAGGCATAACTACTTCCCATTAATAGTTTGAACCTCCTGGTAGTGATAACCTAGTCTATCTAGATGTCATATCATCTTGGAGTCCATATGAATACCCATATCTAAACTGGAATAATGCTACCAGTACATGAGAGGTAGTATTTGCTAAGAGCTACTCCCTTACCTAACATTAGTATTCGTATCCTGAATTCTCCTATGTACTGGAGATGGATCCATCCTGGCTCCTTATTGAGTATGTACCATCCAAAACTAATTCAACATTCATCAATATCTATCAAAATTCCACATAACCCAAGCCAAGGACCTGATACCAACTGTAACATCCTCAATTTTTAAAACACAAGTTAACACATTTATCATTATGGATAAATGAAAAATCAAGAATTTCTTTTTATTCTACTAAAATTTTAGCAAAGTATCCCCTAAAACTCTTAGTACTGAGTTATTGACAACATAGCAAACGTGTAATTCTAAGCATCATATCATTAAGTTCCAACGATTAGAATTTTACACATTCTCATCAAAATTCAAGTTTAATCTCACCATTCAACCACTTCATGTTTTATATAAAAATCTACAACAACAAATAATACAAACAAATTCATTATTAAAAAACATTATAAAATAAAGTTATGCATTTCTATATTTAATATGTAAAAATGAAATTCTTAATACTTGATATACCTAATGAGTGAATATTATTAATTAGATTACTTTTTTTTGGTAAGTTAAGATGTATATAAGGAAAAATATGAACAAGGAAGAAAACAATGCAGCATTAACAGCAACTTTGCAAGAGAGAGAGAGAGAGAGAGAGAGAGTGGTGCTGTCGGAGCTACATCTACTCCGTCCACCGTTGGATCGTTCTCATTTCTGACTATGTTGTTCCTTCCAACCTTCTCTCAACATTGACCGAACGGATTTGTTATCCAATCAACGAGGTAAGAGATATTGATCT
>Ga0325411_1004174_pt1 | contig 16262 bp, 10 predicted proteins | sample PopdelMetagenome_13_FD_206181 | JGI IMG/M metagenome (GOLD analysis project Ga0325411, IMG submission 206181) | Populus deltoides microbial communities from Bellville, Georgia, United States - Xylem-PdIQD-R4 | ecosystem: Host-associated > Plants > Phyllosphere > Stem > Wood/Secondary xylem...
ACCTTATAAATTACAGTGGTTGAATGATGGTGGTGAAGTGAAAATGAATAAGAATGTTTTGATTGCTTTTTTTATTGGTAAATACTGTGATGAGGTATTATGTGATGTTATGTCAATGCAAGCTAGTCACTTGTTGCTAGGTGGACCTTGGTAGTATGATAGGAGAGTTATGCATGATGGAGTGACAAATAGGTATTACTTTGATATGAATGGAAGACCTATAACTCTTATATCTTTAATACCTAAGCAATATATGAGGAGCAACTGAAATTGAAGAAGGAGAAGATAGTTAAAAAGGAGAGCTTGTATATCAAGATGACCTTCTTTGCTAACAAGGTTCTTCTTATTTTTTATGATGATGTTATTCTTTATCTTGTTAATGATTATTTAACCTTAGAATGTGTTTTCCATGATAAAAATTTGAGGTTGAATCTTTTTAAAGACGGGGAGAATGATATGAACCAAGTCAAGTCCGAATTTGGTCTTAAATTGGCTACTAACCAATTTTGCTAGATTAAGCATATCTCTCAAACCATATATTGGAATGAGCTGGAATTTTACAAGACACTAGTAGACATATGGATATATATTCTAGTAAATTTTCAAGTCAAATGGAGTTTGGAAAAATATTATTTCAGAGGGTCGAAGTTACTAGCAAATCTTGTCAAATTTGTCACACTAGACCTTTGTGTACTGTTTAAGACATATTTGAAGCTATAAGTGGAATTTTAGTGTGATTCAAGTTGGGTTGGAAACTAGAAATCTCAAGCTTTCCAAAAATATATGATATGCCTAGTAATTCATCCAGAAAAGAGTGAATGACATGTTTTAAATCAAGATTGAAATTTGCCAAAAATGTTAAAAAACTAGTGATACGAGCTACATAGAGGAATTTTGGCATGAAGATTTTGTTTTTATTATCCTATTATATTTATTTATTTAATGATGAATAATTATTTTTAATTTGGGTTTGTTTTGACCATTAAACATTGTTTAATGATTTATTTCATTACTGAACTTAAGTTAGTTGATTACTAGTTTAGGCCCATTAGCTTGCAACCTAAAAGGAGTCTATTACAAGAGACTATATTATGTTTTTTTAGCTACAAATTTCAACAGTAAGTTAGAGAATAAACGTGAGTTTTTCTTTTGTTTGTTTATGACAAAACAACCTTTTTTTACTGGCACAAAGACCATACACTAACTTATCAAAGATTAACTAGCTTCGTGGCGTCATTCAAATACTTAAGGTTCTTAGACATAAGGTTATATTTGGGTCCAAGTCTTTTTCTAATACCTTTGGTTCTTAAGTATAAGGTTACCTCTGGGTCAAGGTTTTATTAAACTTGATTTTTGGCTTTCGTGGTTGTTATCTACTTTGTTGGGGGTTGCTTGACCACGTTATCAAAAGGTTCACATTAGTATATGTGAGAGACATGAATGGTTAAATGATGCATATGTAGTGTTAAAGAATGCATTTATTGTGTGTATGTATTAGTGACTAAAATAGGTTAAGTTTGTAGAAGTGCATAACAAGAGTTGATAAATGAATAAAGTTGGTGAGTCAAAGAGGGCATGCAAATTATTAAATTGATAAAAAGGTATTAATGAGCCTAAAATGGTAAAATGTCTACTTGATATTGTTAAATGACCTTGACAAGCCATAAATGATGTAATATTTGTGAAAATTAAAAAAATGATATTATCAAGTTATAAAAGACACAATGAGTATTGGAATGAACTAACAAAACTTGGTCGAAAATGACATAATAGGTGTAGGATAAGAATAAATGTGATTAGTGAACAAACATAGTATACCCATAAATGATTATTTCAAACATGGATGGTGATATGAATGATTATATGTGTGTTAAAAAGGATTGAAAAGTTTTGACATTGATATGAGATAGCTATTAGAATTCAGGAGAGAATTCCGAAGCGAAACTTGAAGTAAGAGGATCATGTTTTCATGAAATTACCAGGTAGGTGTTTGACACCTAAATAACTAATTTTAAATGAAGTTGTCCATAGTAGTTTTTTTTTTTTAATTGTACAATGATTCTAAAAGGAAACAAAAGCAAAAAACAAAAATAGGCAAAACAAAGAAGGATAAGAAAGGAAAACTCTATTAGAACAAAATGATTAGTTTGTCACATGGTAGAGACTAATGGTATTAATTAATACTGATACCAAGATTTATTTTGATTAGTCTACCACACGGTGGAGACTAATGGTATTTGTTGATATTGATACTAGGATCTATTTTATTAGTCTACCATAAGGTGGAGACTAATGATATAAGTTTACACTAATATTGGATTGTGTTTTTTCCCGCATGTAAAGATGGTGGATTAAGAATTACTTACCAGGAAAATATTCGGGAATGAGATTCTGAATGTTTTAAAGAAAAATGGACTTTTTTGGGAACATGTCTAGAAAACAAATTGTTCATGTTGAATTATTATATGGTGGTGAATGTTACATATATAGTATCATAGCTTGACATTTGAAATGTGATTATCGATATAAAAGGAAAGGTAAATATTCCTTGGTGAGGATGAGAATATAATTAAATTGAAAATTAGTTAAATTATAAGAAGGCTTTAATTTGAAAGCTATAATGCTAATGCATATGTTAAAGAACTATTGGCCATGTCTTTTAATGGTTGTATTTGAATTATAAAATTGAATAATGTTATGTAAATCATGCCAATAGGGTAGATAAAAATTTAGGTATATAAGAATTTAAAATGTGGGAATTAAATCGAATGCAATTGTGGAAAATATAATCTGGAAAATTGAAGAGACCTTAATTGAGGAATATGATGCATGGAAAATTGAATTGACCGTAATGGCGGAATATGATGCGTGGAAATTTGAATAGACCGTAATGATGAATTATAATGCGTGGAAAATTGAATGGACCGCAATGATAGAATTTTAAATAAATGATATTTGAATTGTCTATAAGAGGAAAATTTATTATGTGATATTTGAATACATTATAAATGGGCATGACAAGTAATTTTATTGGAAAAATATTGAATTATAAAATAAATAAATGTGAGAAATAATTGTATTGAAAAAATATTGAATTATGTCGTAAATGGGCATGAGGAATTTTTGAATCAGAAAAAAATTGGGAACTTGCCTGTAACATTCCCGGTTCTAGAATTAAACACATCAATCATATAAGGAAAATTGTAATATTGTCATTAGCAAAACCAATATATCATTCATATAAAGGGGAAACATTGGTGATTATTACTTAAAAGTGCATTTTTATTAAGGTTTTATATCATCATATTGCACTTAAAGTATCATTAAATTCCCTAACTTGAGCATGTTTTATAATAACAAGTACGATAACATAAGATATCTTTAATTTATGAAAAATGCTCATTTTGAATGCAGACATATCTCATAATTTAAAGGATTGATTGATGTGTTTAACTATTGAAAGTGAAAAGACAAAGAGAGGACTAAACTTAAAGAAGAGATGCTGGTTCAATTCAAACTGGAACACCATTCAGTTATTGGATCATAACTGGAGCTATAGAACTTGGATTTAGGTCTGGTTTATATGGATAAAAAGCTAAGACATAGACTTAAAACTTTCATGAGAGTCCAAGATTCAAAAGGGTCATTTTCAAGTTCAAATTGTAGCAACAAAAGAGAAGTCAGAATTTGTCCTGCAACCCAAATACTGTTCAATGTTCAACCCATATCTTGAGTTCTAGAAGTCCAAATAAGCTCATTCTTGTTTTGTTGGAAAGCAGAGACAAATGCCCATAACTTTCATGAAGACTATCTATTAAAATGCTGATGTTAGCAATGATGTTTTGTTCAGACAATAAGAATTAGTCATCAAATCAATAGTTCTGAATTTTAGCCTATGAAAGAAGACAGTTGCCATACATTTAGACATCTTGGTTTTCAGATCAAAATCTTGCTCTTACTATCTTTCTTTGTATTTTGTAATGTTCAAGTTTTATTTTATGTTATATTAATCTCTTGTTTATACTTTTCATTTCCTTACTATACTTAGTTAACTTATATCATGTTTATGTTCTTATATTGTTTCTTTATGTTTTTTTTTTCATAATTTTTAGCTAAGTTAATTTTGTCAAGGTGAAAAGGGTACACTAATGGTGTAAGAATAAGTATAATATAAACTCAACATGGACTTTAATATTTGATACTAACATGTTTTGTATTTGTTATCTTACTTACACTTAATACCTTGATTGTTAAATGGTTAATCTAGATTTGTGTAGTACAACCCTTGATACAACAAATACTTGGCACTTTCATAGCCTACTGTATGGTATAACCGACACTTCTACTATGAAAGGAACTTGATTTGTTGTTAACATAAGTAATTACCATGAAAAGCTGACCACATTTACAAGTATTGGCATTACCCAAATAAGATAATTAATATAACCATGTTAATAATTTATAATCCGATTGGAATCTCCTTTGTGTGTGGTTTTCATTTAAGTAATAAAAATAGTTTATACTATACTTATTTGAAATACCATTAGTGGATCCTCTAACCTTGACAATTATTTTATCCTTGTTTAATCTTTATATCAATATCACATCTCAAAAGTTCTCTTCAACTCCTTTTCATTTATTGTTTATAATTTTATATAGTTCACCTTCTTGTGGTTCGACTCTGGTCTTGCTAGGTTATTTATTTCTTCGACACTCTTGCACTTGGAATAAGACATTAATCTTTTGATCGTGTCAATTGGATAAAAAATTTTTTTGTCAAACTTATATAGAAATCTCTAAAATTTCTAATGAAATTTTGGTAGAGTCTCTCCTATACCAGGAGGTCTCAAGTTATCGACAATCATCCTACACACATCTTATACTCATTTCTCAATCACATCACAATCACGTTGAGGTTCAAATGAACAATTTATTCATAGATATAAGTATAACATCTCATCTACTCATTTTCTTTCACATTTAAATATGCATAATTTAACAAGTAAATGGAAAATGCAAACATTAGGATTTCAAACATAAAATAGTACAATCTTGTATTTCGATATCTAATATAAAGAGAATACTATTACATTTCGAGTTATATGGTTACTTGTGGACAAAGTACATAGATATTTCTTAGATTCCTAACTCGTACAAAACAAAACTAAAGGACCTAAACATTGCTCCTAGCGTGAGTGGGAAGGACTTGCAATTTCATAATTTTCATAATAAATATAGTAAGAATAAAATATAGCTGAGAAGGAAAATCACATAATACATGCATATATAACGAACACATATATTCAACAGTATGCAATCATAATTCTTTGAAATTCTCATTTAACCTTCCATCTTTACGTCTCTATTCCTCACTCCCGGAATCGTTCAACATTTCCATTTGATAAATATTCTCAATTGCATCTCTCCTTTTTCTTTTTCATCAGGGATATCAATTGTGCTACTTCTTCCTAAATCCAGGGAGGTCATTTCCAACACAATGACTCTCATCAATGTCTTTAGTCGCCCATTTCAGGATCGATTAATCAAATCCTTGGAAATGCCAACATCAACGTAACTTGTTGATGTCATTAACTATTTCTAAATTGAAATAGTCAATCAGTGCTCCATACTACCTCGGAATATCCTCGAGAATGCCAATGTCAAGAATCCTTGATATCATTAGCTTCCACCTCTATAAAGCTAATCAAGTTCAATGAATTTGTCGATACCGACGTCACCCGTCGATATCATTAACTATTCTCAACCCGAATAGTTAATTAAGTTTAGTATTTCTCATCCTCTGTAATGGTCATGTCGATGTTAGCAAACCTTACTAACATCATTAGCCTCCCATATTTGGGACCGGCTAATCAGATCCAAAGAACGCTTATTCATGGAATTCATTACCACCGTTCATTATCCCGAATCAGATCCATAATCAAATCTGATTTTCATTTCTCATTCATTCCATTTTATCTTTTCTCTTTTCGATCTCATTCATAGGCACAAGATTCACAAATTAAATAGATTAGTAAAACTACAATTACTTAATGATGGTACAAGTATAGAATACCTATCTGCTGCAGAAGCTCGGCTTGCGCTCCCTTGTTGTTGTTGTACTCCTTCTGTGGTTCTTCTTGAATCCATAAGTACCCATCATTATTCCATACTCAATCACATTTCTCAACATAATAACAGTAATGGCAACAACATTCATTACTTTTTTACCATTATTTTTACATTTACATTCCCATTATTATCTTTTAGGATTTCAGTTCATTAGCAGTCACAACGAACATCACAAATTCAATTTCAAATATGGTTTATTTCTTTCTGAAAGTTAGGATGTGATGCTACATATTTTACAAAGGGAGGGAAAATGAATTCCACCCTTAATATGGCTAAATTTCACTATTTTGTCCACTTGGTCGAATCTGCCAGCAAGGGTGACAGCTCGACCTCTCCTCTGATTTTTATTTATATCTGGAGTTCTAGAGCTCCAAATTAAGTAGGGTCAGAGATTCATCGGAAAGCTAACACCCTAGGCTACAACTTATATGGAGCAAACCTCCTCAAATTTTATCATCCTCAGACCCAAATCCTCTCGAGAATCTGCATAGTTTTTTATCGATGGATTAAATGCATCTCCAATTATTATCGTCATTCCCCTTTTCTTTCTTAAGATAGCTAATCCTACCACTGTACGCATGGCAACCCTCCAAAATATGACCTTTCAAGGCCATTTACGTTAATCTCTCTCTCTCTCTCTCTCTCTCTCTCTCTCTCTCTCTCTCTCTCTCTTGTGTAGGATGGTTTAGAATCACTTTAAAAACACATATATTTTTGCATCTACGATTTCTTACATTTCACAACTATCTTAAAAAACATGTCATAGGCCATACATGTGGCCCATAACTCATTTCCACCCCTCATGACCTATGAAACGGATTTATACAACTCTCATAATATGAAGTTATCTTATTTTCCTTTGTTAGTAACTTTCTACTACACCTAAATCACTCCTAATTTTCATACATAATCTCAAAACTCCCTCTCCCCCTACCAATTCTCACATTTGTCGAACTTGACTCATCTTACGTGATAAGTTTTTCTTTTCTAGTTATCATTCACATTACCACAACACATCATAAACAATTAAATAAGGAAAATCATAAGTTCTTCTCCTCTTATTCCCCCTAGTGGTTGGCCACCTTGAACCTCTTTGTTTTTTATCATTACACAATTTCACATCCAAGGTATTTTACAACACTCTAATTGGTCTAATTTTAGGCAATCTTATATTTCCTCTAATTTATGTTCAAGAACCCTAATTCTCAATTCAAGAAAAATTGCACAATTTCAAGCCAAATTGAACTTAATTCGTAAGGTTGAGTTTAATACTCCTTACTTGAGGTTAATCTAAACTTCACTTCTCAATTAATTGAAGAATTTTTTTCTCCTTCTCTCTTGTGTGTGGCCACCCACCTCCTCTCCTCCCAATTCTCACAATTATCTAAGATTTGGAAAATTTACTAGGTTTTGGTGTTCCCTCTCAAATTTTTGATGGAACAAATATGAAAATCTCTCCTCCTTCTTGTATATGTTGCTCGTTTTGCAAGGAGAAGAGATAGGGTATTTATAGCCCCATTTCTTCTTAATTGCACTTTGACCCAATTTCTAATCTTTTTCACAATTTGTGCCACACCTCTCTCATGCCTTTCATAATAAAAAAAAAATTTGTATTGTTATTATTATATTTATTATTATAACTATAAATCTAATTATAAATCCTCATTTTTTTTGTTTGTTCTCGGGGTTTTATACTGGTACAAATGGATGCGAGAAATATTTAAGATGAAAAGAAATATTGCAATATATTATAAAGGATTCTAAGAATATTCAAGATGAAAGACATAATTAAAATAGCCAAATTGGACATAAGGTATATGAGAATGGAAGAAATATATTTGTAAGCTAGAAATGGACTAGAAGTATATTAAGTTTAAAAAGAATTTATATGGATAAACAATAATAAATATCATGAACTTCAAAATTGAGATTGATATTGATGAATCAATAATGATATAACGTATAATATAATTAACTAATGAAATCAATTGGTCGAGATAAGATAAAAGCTTAGGAAAGCCAACAAGATATAAAATTGTATTAGAGAGATGAAATGTGACATAAACTAAAAACGCTCAAAGGAAGAAATGGGGTATAAATAAAATATGATGTGGAAAGGGAATATGTTATGGAAATGTTACAATGAATTGACTAAGCAACTTAAATTCACTTTGGTCCCTCATTTTTTTTCTTTGCCCTTTTTATCCTCTTGTCCATTTTTTACTTTTTTCATTTTTTTTATTTTTCTTATTTGTTTTTGTATTTTGAGTTTTTATATATAAAAAAAAAAGCAATGACAATGTTAACTCGATGAGAAAAATTAATGGATGTGTTAATAATGAATGCATTGAAAACAAGTGTTTTAATTTAAGATTCTTTCAAAAAGATATTGAAATGATGTGAAAGCATAAAAAATCTACTTTTTTTTGTTTTTTTCTCCACTTTTTCATTTCTATTTATTTTGGAAAAATATTTTTAAAAAAGAGGTCAAAATTGAGTTATGAGATAATCTATGAAACAATCAAAGCTATAAAAGGTCGTAGTTTCCCTTAATGAGAAATTTCTATCATATACATTGGTTTTAAAGATTTTTAGAATCTAGTTTCATATAATTTGATTATTTCTTAATTTTATTAAACAAACTTGTTATTTATGAACTTGTTGTAATTAATTAATCAACTTAAACTCATGTTACAAAGGAGAAACATGAACTTAAACTAAAAGATGAAACAAAGCCTAACCATAATGCCTAGAGTATATTATCATAAACCTGGAGTGATTTTATATGTATGATCTTCGTATTGATACTCTGATTTCTTTGAGAGTATCATCTTTTATATTATCTTCATGTAGAGATAACACCTCTTTAAATATTTCTAATTGATCTATTGATAATGCATGACGATGTATTGATTTGCTAGATGATGTGCACCTTTTCAAAAAAAATTAGCAAAAACATATAGACCCTTCCAATTAGAGACCACTTATCATATTTTAGATTCTTATAGGCAATTAGAAGTATGCCCTTCCATACTAGATTGCTTTCTAATTTTTTTCATCAAACATATTTATTGTATGTTTTTCAACCTTTATTTTATGTGCTAATTAGAGATCTAGTACATGTAGTGTCACCTCATCAAAATCCTTTAACTCTCTCAGCATGGATGATTGATAATTTAAATTATCCATGTTACACTGTGCAACATTTCTGAGTGATTATACTTTGATCCCCATAGGTAAATGACATTATAGTCATATGTTAAGGTAAATGGTAAGGTTCCTAAAGAAATCTTCTATAAAGTCTAATATATTTATAATTCTTCTAATAAAGCATCATGACAAGCTTTTGAATTGTTTCTAACCTATCTTTGAATGTTGAGGATCAAAGTTTTATTGGTTGATTCTGATTACCAACTAGCTTAGGTATAATATAGAATACAATAGAATATGTTGAATCCATACTCTTATGTGAATTGCTTCATATTTTCCTAGTAAATACTAACCATTTATTAGTGGTAATGGTTTCTATAAATTTAAACGAGTAGATGATCTATTCCTTGATGAATATAATAATTGTTTGTTGATTGATCAATAGATAAGGATTAACTTCAACCCACTTCACCAAGTGAGTGTATTTTTCCAATAATGTCCATTTCCTATACTCTAAATGGACATGGCTTGATCACTACATTAAGCTTTTTTATAGTACTTGCTAGATTTGGCCAAACTAATGCAATTCTTAACACTTTTTTTTTCTTTACTAAAGCAATCATTGGTTATACTTGTCCAATGAAAACCCTAATTTATGATCAACCATCTGATTAGTACTTAAAAGTGCATTTTTATCAAGGTTTTATTTCATCATTTTGCACTTGAAGTATCAATAACTCCTTAACTAGAGCATGTTTTATAAAAACAGATCTGATAATATAAGATAGCTTTAATTTATGGTAAATGTTCATTTTAAATGCAGGCATATCTCATAATTCAAAGGATTGATTGATGTGATTAACTATTGAAAGTGAAATGACAAAGAAATGGCTAAGTTTAGAAAGGAGATGCCGATTCAATTCAAATTGGAACACTGTTCAGTTATTGGGTCATATCTGGAGCTATAGATCTTGGATTTCAGCTTAATTTATATGGATGGAAAGCTAAGAAATAAGCCTACAATGTTCATGAATAATGTAAGACCCAAATCTACCATTTTCAAATTCAAAGTTTGGCCACAAAAGAGAAGTCAGAATCTGTCTTGTAATCCAACCCAAACACTGCTTAGCATTTTACCCATATCTGGAGTTCTAGAAGGCTAAATGACGTGAAGTTTGGTGGGTGGAAGGAAAAGACAATTTCCAACAACGTTCATGAAGAAGATTTTCTCAAATTCGGATGGTAACAATGACATTTCATCCAAACAAGAGCTTGAGGTCTATCCACCACGTCCACCAACAGCACTACTCAGTATTTTCACCATATCTCGAGCTCTAGTGATCCAAATGCTCTGAATTTTATGGGTGGAAAGATAAGATGATTGCCAACAACTTTCATGAAGAACACTTTGCCAAATTCTGAATGGATCAATGTCATTTCATCTAGCCAAAGTGCTTAAGTGCTGCTGTCCACCAAGTCCACTAAATCAATAGTTGACCACTACATCAATAATCAATTACCAAATGAATAGTTCTGAATTTTAGCCTATAAAAGAAGGCATTTGCCATTCATTTAGCAATCTTGGTTCTAAGATCAAGATCATGTTTTTGCTCTCTCTTTATTGTTGTAATGCTTAAGTTTTATTTTCATTAATCTCTTGTTTATGCTTTTCATTTCCTTTACTATACTTAGTTAACTATGTTCTTATCTTGTTTATTTATGTTCTTCTTCTTTATTATGTCTAGCTAAGTTAATTATGTCAAGGTGACAAGGTTTCACTAATGGTGTTAGAATAAGTATAATATGAACTCAACATGGACTTCAATGCTTAAATCCTAAACAATTTGCTATTAACGTGTCTTATCTTTTTTATCTTATCAATCCTTAATACCTTGCTTGTTAAATGGTTAATCTAGATTTGTGTTGTATAACACTTGGTACATCAAATACTTGATCCTTCATAGTGTTCGGCCGCCATCGTTATTATGAGAGGAACTTGATTTGTTGTCAACATAAGTTAGCATCATGAATGCTTGATAAAATTTATAAGTATAGTGTTACGTAAATAAGATGATTAATATAATCATGTTGATAATTTATAAAGAGTTTATACTTTACTTATCTCTAATACTATTAGTGGATCCTCTAACCTTGACATTTGTTTTTATCATTGTTTAATCTTCTTTAATAATCTTATATCTCAAAGTCCTCTTTAAATCATCATCATTGTTGTTGTTGTTGTTGTTGTTCTTGTTATTATTATTATTATAATTTATATAGTTTACCTCCTTGTGGTTCGACCTCGGTCTTGCCGGGTTATTTATTACTGTGACACTCCTGTACTTGGGATAAGACATCAACTCTTTGATCATGTCACCATCTAATCTTAATTTTAGATTGGTGAGCTTCATAAAGCCTTTCATAAACTTCAAACATAACCAACAAGGCTTGTTTTAGTCTTAAATACTTGAGAAAGACTCCAATTACATGTCTCCTATATAATATGTCTACTATGAGTATATAATTGGCTACTTTCATTTTAAAAAATCTTGAAACTTTTTATGAATGATATTTTAAAATACTTTTAATTCTCTCTCTACAATCCTTCTAAAGATGAAAAACACTTATTTTGTTAAAACTCTCTTTTGTAATCGATAGAAACTTCAAAAATAGTCTTATTGTTAATGTTTTGTGCATTTTTTTCATTGAATATGTATTGCTTTTTTCATCATGACATCATGTTGATCATCTATAGTTGATCTATTGACAATTTTAACAAGGATAATGCCATGATTTTTAAAGGTCATCTTGTATCTTGATTAGTGATGTGTCAAATCAATAAGTTCTATACTGTTTCCTCTCATAAAAAAATAAAATAAGGTTTTAAAACCTCTGTATAAGATTTGTGGCCATAACATGGTATGGAGTTAGGGTAGGGTATTCACACTTATAATTTTTAACTAGTTGGTTGATAATAAGCAATGAATCTCCTAACATGATAACCAATTTTGCTCCTAACTCTAGTTGTATTGTTTGGCCTAATATTATACCTTATATTTAGCTCTTGATTGTTTGTACAAGGAAAACCATGCAAAAAAATAAGGTCACTTTATAACCTAATGGGATATTATGACCACTCATACACCAACCTTCTCTTTAGTTTTTAATCCATCAAGCCATAACTTCCATGGAAAAAGCTATATCATAATAATATTGATATCTTGTTCCAACTCTTCATCAATGTTCTTGCATTGGTGAACAGCTAAGAAATTAGCAAAAACCTAGCCTTTAACTACTTTTTGTGACAATAATGTATATTAAATTTAGACAATGCCAATAATGTATATATGCCAATATGACCTCTTGAAAAATATTTTGACAGCATATATTTAATTAAATTTTTTTTACAAATTAAACAAACTTCAACTAAAAACATATACCATCACAACTTAACAAAATCAAAATATAAAGATAGACATGATTTTTCTATCAAAGTATATCATTCTTTGACATCTATAAGTATAGATTGAAATAATACATAGCTTTTTTATGTCCATATTCATTTTCTTGTGCTAGTACGTTGCCAATTGATCATTTTGCTACTAAAATGTATATCCATAAAGCTTTCTAAGTCTTATTAGGGTCAATGCTAGAGGATTATCCATACATGCTTTTATATTTTTAAAAGTTATACATGCTTTTATATTTTTAAAAGTTATATATTGCTTTTTAGTCTACTAAACTCATCAAAACTATTTCCTTTCAATAACTCGGTAAAAGGTCCGATCTTCCATATAATATTTGCAATGAACCCTCTTAGAAAATTAATCTTACCAATAAAGCCTTGCAATTCCTTTTTATTTTGATGACATCGTGCTTCAATAATTATTTATGCTTTATTCGTGCCCACGTTTACTCCTTGTTAATGCACAAAGAATCCTAGAAAATTGTAAGCTCGTACACCGAAGACATATTTTAAGGGATTTATTTTAGGTTGTCTATTCTCGTTTGTCAATGAAATATTATGATTTTAATTAGGGCCACAGGGAGAGAATTATTATACCCCTTAAAAACCCTAATTATGGTTGCATAGGTATAATTATTTTCTCCTATTTACTACCCTTTGTTGTTGCTAGTAGTTGTGGCTACCAATTATTCACAAGTAGTTTGAAACAGTAACCTTGCTATATGTTGCTATCATCACCATGCAAGTTGGTGCTGCCATTGTGGGTTAGCAGCTTTTTGCTACTGCTTCTTTGCTAGTGGCAAGCCAACTTGACACACCAAGCATTTGTAGTGTAAGCACAACCTTAAATTGAGTTTTTTAAAATACATGAAAGAAATTCTCAATTTATATATAAATTTAATTCACAATTAACATTAATAACAACCAAATTATACAATCAACAACCCTAATTATTTAATAATAGCTCTAATTCCACTATTGGACTTAAAAGAAATAAACACAATGAAAACAATAACTTTTAAACTCTTTTAGAGTCTTATAGATCCAATTAGATAATATAAAATTGTTTAGGATTATGTGAAAATTATCTAAAGGTTGGTTTTTCCTTTTATGTTTTATAAACACTTTAAATTTGGATTATTATAAATCATAAATAATTCAATTATCACAATCTCTGACATCCTTCTAGCAAAGGATAATTGCAAACTCGAGGGTTAAGAATGCATATAATTTGCAAAAATCCCACGCGTAAGAATATATATTCAAATTTTAATTAATGATAGCATTTGACCATAATTGATCAATAATAACAAGGCTACAAATGCCAATAATTATGTACTCTTTATGCATTACACATGCATAATAATTTGGCAAGGCTCGATATATATATATAAACAAACTTTAGGCTATAATCCTTAAAAAAAATTGGCCACGTCCAGCAATCGCAAAAATAGTTGAATTAACTGTTTGGAAATTAGAAGGAAACACCATAATTACACTTTCATACCATTTATTGGTAGTTAATGAAATTGGTTGAATAAAACTATATCATGCGTACTTAATCATGTAGTTTTTTTCCTTTCTATTTTCTTATCAAGCTTAGTTTTATCTTATACAATTAAATAGAACAGAATTAAATAAAAATTGTTATGAACCAATTTCAACATATCTTAGCCATAACCAAGATCAAATGGGCTAGTTCTAATAGAAACAATTAAACTTCCTTCACGTGATAAAGCATTATAACTAAATCAATGCAATGATGCTACTTCCATAAGGTTTGCAATTTCATCCATGACCAAGTGATACGATACAAGCAAGGTTAAATGTTGGATCAAGCTAAACTTTTTATAGGGGATTCTAAACATGTTGTTATACATTGATTTAAAATTTCAATTTAATCAAAGTTCGAGAAGAGATTATTTCAAATGATCGAAGTTAATAGACGAATCTTGTCAAATTTGTTTTTATGAACCTTTGTATATTGTTTGGACTATATATAGAGCTACATAAGAAATTCTATGTAGATTTTAATTGAGTTGGAAATAAGACATCTTTCATTTTCGATGATACGTGGTAGGTTTGCTAATCCATCAAGATAAGAGAGAATGACATGTTTGATGTCAAGACTGAAATTCACCATGAATGTGCGAAAATTAAAGAAACATTGTTTCCTTGTGTATTATAGATTCTAGTCAATACAAGAATTTCTTAATGCTCTTTGAAACATGTGTGGCAGGTATTGGTTTACCTATTCTACAAGGATTTCATGCCTAATAAAGAAACATTTATGGCAGCAACTATTGTCCATAGCTTGGAAGGATTCAGTATCTATTATAGAATATATGTGGTGGCAAATAGGCTTATGATTCTTTTGTTGTTTTTTTTATATATTGTACAAGATTTCCTAACACATCAAGGATACTAAGGGGAGGCAATTTAAAGGAGAAAATTCCATTAATTAAAAACAAAGTTTCTTAGCTAATTTAGAGCATGAAGTTTCGACAAAGCCTTTAAGGAATGCAAAGGGGGAGTTTCAGCCATGCATGGGGATTTCATGCAAGACTTTGTTTTATGATTTTTATTTTATTTTTGTGTTGAATAATATTAGCTTTGGAATTTATTTTTAATTTGGTTTGTTTTGGCCTATTATACGTTTTGTTTCAATACTAGACTTGTGTTAGTTGATTAGTAGTCAGGGCCTATTGACTTACAACCCATAAAAGGTCCATTAGGGTTATTTAAAGAAGACTATAATGCTTTTAGGGCCACAAGTTTTAGAGCTATGATGATTTGAATAAATAAGATTTTTCTTTGTTATGGGTGTTGCAAACAACCTTTTTTGCAAGGAGAAAGATCATACATCGACTTGTTGAAGATTAATTGAGTTTATGACATCATTCACATACTTCATGTTCTTAGGCACAGGGTTATCTTTGGGTCCAAGTTCTTTTACCAATACCTTTGGTTCTTAGGTATAGGGTTACCTCTAGATTGGGGTTTCAAACTTGATATTTAGGTTTCTTGAGTTGGTTTTTAATCTCATTATGGGTTGTATGATCATGAGATTCGCATCACCAAGAGATCTGTTATTTATTTATGTTTTATAAAATAGCATATTGGTATTAAAAAGAGATACTTAGATTTTATTAACTTTAATTAATATTATCTTTTACTTTGTCCTAGCAAGATTTAGAGTACATATATTATTAAATGGAATGCCCTTTGTTTTGTAAAGATTGTAATTTATTTATACTTTATTTAATACAAATGAAATTTTTATTTTCCCTTTTGAAAGAAAAAACCCCATCATTGGAACCAAAATGGGTCCTTAACAAGAAAGAGAATTGCTTCTGGCCAATTAAAGAAAGGTGCATAACTTCTTACACTTAAACAAAATGAATTCTCAACCCTACTACCACAAATACTGACACAAAGAAGAAATATGCCTTACAAAATCAGCATGGCATATATTTGTTCTTTAAATAAGTTTAACGCATCTATATATCAACCATGA
>Ga0325411_1004175_pt1 | contig 16260 bp, 12 predicted proteins | sample PopdelMetagenome_13_FD_206181 | JGI IMG/M metagenome (GOLD analysis project Ga0325411, IMG submission 206181) | Populus deltoides microbial communities from Bellville, Georgia, United States - Xylem-PdIQD-R4 | ecosystem: Host-associated > Plants > Phyllosphere > Stem > Wood/Secondary xylem...
GCGAATCAATATTTGTTGGGTGGGGGTCTCCGTTTCCAATAGTGATGGTGTCCAGGTATAAGTTATCTTTGTGTCACACTCTTCTCAAACCTGATTTACGTGGTTTTTCAGGAATTGGTGTCTTTGCGTGACCACGTGATCACGAGGTTCGCATCGCCACATCTCTACTAATTATCACTTTCTTTGAAACTGGATTGTATAACCTATATGCTTTGGACTCCTCACTTACACCTAACAGGATACATTTCTCACTTTTATCATCCAACTTTGATCTTTGTTTGTCTGGAATATGGATATGAGCAATGCATCTAAATACTCTAAAATAATACACAGAAGGTTTGTTACCACTCCAGGCCTCTTCAGGTGTTAACTCCTTTATAGTTAAAGTTGGACTTCGATTCAATATATGTATCGCCCAATTGACAGCCTCAGACCAAAACTCCTTAGAAATCTGTTTTCTTGACAACATGCTACGTACCATGTTCATGACAGTACGATTATTTCTCTTAGCCACCCCGTTTTGTTGAGGTGTGTAAGAGGTAGTAAGTTGCTTAGTTATTCTATTTGTGCTGCAAAACTGATTAAACTCCAATGAGGTGAATTCTCCACCTCTATTAGTACGTAGGCAACAAATAGAATTACCAATTTCTTTTTCAAGAAGTGCTTTGAACTTCTTAAATACATCAAATGCCTCATATTTATCTGATAAGAAATAAACCCAGGTCTTCCTACTATAGTCATCAATAAAATTGATTAAGTACCTTTTATGACTATGTGATTCAGGCTTGATAGGTCTGTAGATATCAGTATGAATCAGTTGAAGATGTTGTGAAGCTCTCCAAAGGCTTATCTTGGGAATAACTTCTCGATGTTGTTTTCCCACCATGCAGTCTGAACACACCTTTGATGATGCTTGGAGAATTGGTAGTCCTCTCACCATTTTCTTATAGATAAGAGTTCTCATTCCCTTGAAGCTAAGATGTCCAAATCGACAGTGCCACAAATGTGAGTTGTCTTCAGTCACAGTTTGAAAACATGTTGTAACTTGAGGCATTACTGAAGCCAACACAACAAACATTCTATCTGTTGACATTCTGGATTGCATAATTAATCCCCTCCTTGGATGATAAATATTACACATCCCATTTTGAATAAGAATGGTGAGACTTTTTTCTTGTAGTTAGCCAACACTTAGAAGATTATTCTTTAACTCAAGTGCAAAATAAACTTCAGTGATTACCTGAGTCATGCCACCCACTTGAAGTCTGATATTTCCTTTCCCCATCACCATCATCTTTGAATTATTTCCAAGTGATCGTAATGACCATCGAACCGTGGAATCGCCGGTTGAACAAAGCTGTTATTTTCTGTTGCCATGATTATTCACTCTTTCTTTTGTTTGATCACTCACTCACTCTTGCTTCTTCCTTAAGAAACTGTAGTTTCTTAGAACATTCAATCAGGCTCCTGTGATGGTAGCTCTAATACCACTTGTTAACTCTCCTGCTTCTGATAAATGGATAACTCATAATATTTAAAGGATGAAGCATACTTTATTAATGGCTGTATATATAAGCCTTTACAGAGGAAAAACAGAAAAACAAACTTACATTATTACTTCCTAAAAACATGGTGAGAAATCTAAACTAATTCAAATAATATTCTGCATTAACAACTTACAAACAATTAGGGGATTATTAACTGAAAAACATTAAAACTTAATGCATGCTTCAACAATGATACAATAATTTAAACTTACAAAATATCGATGGAATATTTGTTTAAATCAGGTTTTAAATTAAATTGTTTGGAAGTTATCCAAACATGATCTTGTTGATCGGGAAAGTTCAAAGAAAAAAAAAATAGGTTAGGTTTATCCTAGTCAACCTATCAAATCTGTAACCAAGGTTATGAATTTTATTAGGTTGAATGAATTTATTTTGTTATATGATAAAAAAAATACAAAAATTGATTTACCAACAACCCAACAGTGAATGATGAGATTTAATAAAACTCTTGTTGGTTAATTTTGCAAGTGCACGAATCATAACAAGTAATAAAATGATGAGTAGAGTATCGCCCCACGAGAATTTGTAAAAATTACTACTAATTACTAAAATCTTTTAAATTATGATCTATTTAAGGAATCGAATGAGATAGTTTATGAAACAAAAATTAATGATTAAAAACAAACAACCAACTGATTAAATATTATTGAATTCAATTCACTGATTCTAGGATTTCTAACTTACCATAACTATTCCTATGTGAACTTTCTCAATTGAATTAATTACTCCTAGCGTTGATAATCAAGTTTTTCTAATTTGAACACTAATCTCTCTCGAGTATCAATGAATTATTTCGACAAGCAACCTTCATATACTTTATGAAATTTCTGAACTTGTCGAAATTTATTAAGTACCATAAAACCTTTAACGATTACAAAATTTCTCAGGATATCTCTATCCTATAGAATTCTTAAGGTATTTCAAACAATAGTTAAAACAACTATCACTTCTCAGTCTCAAATTAAATTCCAAATTATGCAAATGTTGGCCAAACATACATAAGCATTAAACTTCGAATGAAATACTCAACAACTAATGTAATAATTCAATCAAAGAAATTGTTCACATATTTATAGTAAGCTTACATAAAAAAATCCTAGACCAAAAGTCTATTCCATAGTTAAATTAAAGAGAAACAAACTTGATACGGTAAACATCACTTAAAAGCAGAGAATGATAGTAGAATAGATAGATGTCCTCCAATCTTCTCTGATTGTCATCCCCCTGTTTTTCTCTGTTTGTCTCCCCTTTGTGCCGCCTCTCTCCTTTTCTTTTTGGTGTATTGTAGGGTCTCTCTCTGTTTTGTTTGTTGCCCTAGTTGATCTCCGCTCTTTCTCTTATACTCTCGTCTTTTTACCCCCTGCTTTTCGAGTTTGATTTAATCATTGTTTTTTCAAATCGCTATTTGGGCTTCAAAATAGCAAAATTGAGTTCTATGCCCTTTATATGTTTTGTAGATCTTCATTTCAGATATTTAAAAATGATGACGAACGTCTGGAATTGAATTGTATAGCTTCCTTTGCAGCCCAAAATCAATCAATGTTTGGTTTTACTACCGGATTCTGTCTACTCAGTAATCTAGTATCTGAAAACACATTAATTTTTCACGAGGTCAATAGCTCAAAAAGGGGATCCAAAATTCTAATTAACTTGTGCAACACCTCCAAAATATTTCAAAATTCATGCATGAATAATGGAAAATATACATGCTAAACATTCCCTTATTAACTCTACATTAAAGGATGAAATTAAATAAAAAAACAAAAAAAAGGCTAAAAATACCAAAAGAACCAATAAAAAAGAGTCATAAGCCTGCTACAACAAAGCATATAGGCTTGAGGGATCTCAATGTGTCTGGGCATGTTTTTTTTTTTGTCTAAAAGAAATATTTTACTGTCGATGTTGCTCAAACCCGCAATTTCAAGCTCAGCCTGTGCATTAACCTGCTGAGCTATAACATGAATTTGTTATAAAAATAATTATATATATATGGATGGTTTAGTATTCATATAAAGAGTTAAACTAACCTATATCGTTTAGTTGTTTTATTAATATGAAACGTATTTTTTTATAATTAACAATAAAACAAGAGGGGGTTTTAATGTACCCCCTCACATAATACTATTCACTATAATAGTTTTTTTTTTAATTTTGATTTTATCATTCAACATTAGATTTATTAGGAATTGAGCTTCATAATTTTTTTCAATTTACTTTTTATAAGGTTATCTCGAACTCATAGGCCAAACTACGGTTTGACGCATTAACTCAATTTATTTCTGTCTATTTTCTATGAGGTTATTTATATCTCATTACTTAGGTTATGAGTTTGGCGAGTTAATCCTAGTTGACTCAAGTTGTTTTTTGTGTCCTTTTTTAATCGATTTTTTTTTAATTTCATCTTTCAACACTAGGTTGATTGAGAGCTGAGTTTTATAATTTGTTTCAGTTTGCTTTATATTAGATTATCCCATTTTCATGACCTGGATCGCGAGTTTGTTGCTTTAATCCGGATTAACTTGGGTTCTTTTTTAATTGATTTTTTTCAGTTTCATCAATCAACATTGGTTTATTGGAAATTGAGTTTTGTAATTTTTTAGATTTGTTTTTTTTATGGGTTTATTATGATCATATGACTTAGTATGCAGATTGACAAGTTAACTCAGGTTTATCCTAATTGATCCAATATATTCTTGTTTCAATTTTATTTAAAAGATCTCATCTTAAATATTTATTTTGAGTCAAACTAGGTTTTTACCGGTCATCTAGATCGCCTTTGAACCTGCCAAGGAGACCGAGTCACATCAAATCAATCCTCACATGGTTTAAAAAAACATTTCTACTAGAAAAAATATTAGCAACGCCTAAACATTTTTTATGTTAAAAAAATTGATTTGACCCGCACTATAGTAGGTTCGACAAGTTAACTCTATTTGTTTTGTTTTATTTTTAATGAGGTTATCCTCATCTCATGACTCAGGTCATGAGCTTAGCGAGTTAATCCGGATTGACTCGATTCATTTTGTGTCCTTTTTTAATTGATTTTTTTTTTCAATTTCATCTTTCAATACTAAGTTCATTAATAATTAAGCTTTATAATTAGTTTCAATTTGCTTTCTATTTGGTTACCAAGGTCTTTTGACCCGGGTTACAAGTTTGATAAATTAACTCGGGTTGACTTGGATCATTCTTGGATCCTTTTTTTAATTGAATTTTTTTCAGTTTTTTCATTCAACATTGAGTTTATTGAAAATGAAACTTTATAATTTATTTTGATTTGTTTTCTATGGGGTTATCATAGTCTTATAACTTGGAATCTAGATTGGCAGGTTAACTCAGGTTGACTTGAATATGTTCAATATATTGTCGTCTCAATGTTTATTAAAAAAATATTATTTTAAATATTTATTTTGAGTTCAATTATATTTTTACTGGTCATCTAGGTTGCATTTGAACCTGCTAAGACGACCGAGTCACATCAAATTAATTCCTACATAGTTTATTTTTTTTCTACTAGAAAAAATATTAATATTAAAAAAATTGATATGATCCACAGCGTAATGCATGACAAATTATCTACTTTGTACTAAATAAAGATATCAATCCTTCTGTTTTAGATCACAACACAATATTATTTCCTGAGTAAATTAGTATATTTTTAGTAGTATGAGCACTGATTTCCCTTAACTATCGACTATGACATATTCTATACCTATGGAGAGATGCTGGGCAACCATTAAAGGACTACAATAGATACAGGGCATGTGACCATGCATATCTTCTCAAGAGTAATTTGGTACGAATCGAGTTTGAGAATGGCAATAGGCTTTTGCCTAAGGTATTCATAGAAGATGGCCTTTTCAGTGATCTTTATCTTCCATGGCAAGATTCACTTGTTATCAAGCTTCTTGGCAAAGAGATTAGATTTATCAGTTTAACATGAGATTAAAAAAATGAGGAAGTTGACAAGTGATTTTGAACTAATGGATGTTGCGAATGGCTTCTTTATGGTAAAATTTGATCTTGAAGAAGATAAAGCGAAAGTTATGATGAAGGCGGATGGTTTGATCATTACTTAACTATTAGTCATTGGTCGGTGGATTTTGTATCATCATCTGCTAAATTACATCGTACTGTGGTTTGGATTCGTATCCCTAATCTAAACCTAGTATTTTATGATGAGAATCTCTTGATGGTAATGACATTAACGAGTAAACCCATTAAGGAAGATATGCATATTCGCAATGTAGAGAGGCAGATTTGCAATAGTTTGTCTTGAGATTGAGCTCAATAAACTAGTGGTGGGTAGAATTTGGATTAAAGATCACTGGTATAATGTTGAGTATGAAGGACTTCATATAATATGTGGGAAGTATGGATGTTATGGCAACTATGATAGGGATTACAAGCTAGTTAGAGGGATCGGACCCACCACAGTTGAGTCAAATGCTACGCTACTGCTCAAGTGGAGGTGGTGGTGGAGGAATCGTGCAAGGTAGTAGAAGCCATGACAAAATCTAATCCCATGAAAGACGTAACTGTTCCCGCAACAAATGGTGACTAGTTGACAGTTACAAGAAAAAATAAATCGTAAATTGATCATAAAGCTAAGAATAAAGGGACTGGTTATGGAAATGTACACGATAGATTTACTGCTTTAATAGAGTAGCTGACGTGCATCCTGAAAGCTTGGAAGTAGCTGGACCAAAGTTTCATGTTGGGGAGGGTATGGGCTGAAATATTCCTATTGGACATGTATGGGCCCAACAGAAAAAGAGAGTTAGGCAAGATGATCCCACTTTAATCAACCTCAAGCCTGTTAATGATATCTCTACAAAAAGAATTAATAAGTAAACTGATCGTTTTCTCTACTGGAGGGTTTGATGAAGGTATGATGGGGAGCATTAAAGGCAATGAAATAATGCAGCATGCAGAAGGGAATTTGAATCCAAGTTTCATTTCAACTTTGACGAGTGTCAATGCTTATACTCCGGCCTTTGTTTTAAAAGATACTCCTCTTTACCTAGGTATTAAGCTTTCTCCTTTTACTTGAACTTTAGAAGGAACTATGCCTAGGGTTGAGGGCATGACTATGCCCATTAATTGTTCAGGTGATTAGGGGTTTAATAAGGTGATGGCCATGCAGATGGATGGTGGGCAGTAATTGTTTTACTATGCTTTTGCTATTTATTAATTATCTATCTTTTTATTATGAATATGTTGATGGATTTTTCTATTATCTCATGGAATGTTTGTGGTGGCACTAATAAGATAAGAAAACGCCACCACAAAGAATTGGCAAGGCGGTATTGTCCTTCTTTGTTTGTCTTGTTGGAAATACATGTCAATTTTTTGAAGGTTAAGTATAATATTGGTTATACTTTAATGGCTTTTTCTAAAGCCCAAGGGTATGCCGGTGGCATATGGATTATATCTTCTATTAGTTATGTCTCCCTTTCAACCTGGGATATCACTCGGCAATGTGTTACCATTCAGGTTTCTATGGGAAGTAGCTCTTGGTTCTTATCAGCAGTCTATATCTCGTCCATTCCTGGAGTTCAACTTCAACTTTGGGATTATTTGAATACAATAAAGTTGAAAGTGCAAGGCTTTTAGGCTCTCATTGGTTACTTCAATGAAATATATTCTCCTTCTGAAACTTGAGAAGTCTCTTCTCATAAGCCAGGGCTTCGCGTTTCTTGCAGATGATGTCAGATTATGACGTTTCAGAGTTGGGCCACCGGGGCCCTAATTTTACTTGGCATAGACATATTCATGGGGTTTGTTACTTAGCCAAACGGCTTGACAGGGTGTTGGCTTCTTTAGGTTGGCAAACTAGTTTTCTTGAGGATTATGTTGAAACTCTTTGCAGGCTTCACTTTGATCATAACCTGATTATTCTTCATTGTGGGGACCGCTTAGACTGAGTTGTGAAAGACCTTTTAGGTTTGAAGCAGCCTGGACTACCCACTCAAATTATCAGGATATTGTTTGTGGTGCTTGGGATAAAGGCTATCATAATGTCCTGCAAGCGATTCAGAAGGTTCGATAGGATTCTATTTCTTTCAATCAACACACTTCTGGGAATATTTTCCACAGGAAAAGACAACCTGAAACTCGGATTAATGGTGTCCAGAGGTGTCTTGAGCACTATACTGATGATTCAGTTCTTTCTCTAGAATAATCTTTACATTATGATTATAATGTTGTTCTTCAGCAAGAAGAAATTCTTTGGTTCCAAAAATCTAGAGAATAGTGGGTTACTCATGGTGACAGGAAAACAAAGTTCTTTCATGCTTAGACAACTATGCGAAGAGGATGGAACATGATTAATAAATGTTTTCTCTCTGATGGGACTTGGTGCACTGATGATTCTAAACTACGGGAAGAGGCCATCAAGTTTTATAAGAATTTGTTTTGCCCTAAGGTAACTATTACTGCTCACTTTATAGAGTTTTAATTATGTAATCAAAATAAACTATTTAAGTTTAAATTAAAACAAATCAAGTAAAGATGCAAAATTTCAAATCCAAGCATACATCAAGGCTGAATTTATGTGGTTTGAAATCTTTAAAAAATAAACTAGTTTAAGCTAGTTATTATCAAACAAAAACAAAACTACGAAATATACTTGTTTGATTGAATTAACTAATATGCGATAAGTAATTAAAAGTGGGGTTTGTTTACGATGTAAACTATTTAAAAACAACTTAGAAAGCTAAGAAAAAAAAAACCATTTTTAAAAATAAGAGGTAGAATCCGCATAATATAAAAAATAAAGAGAAAAATTGCTTAACTTCATTTGCAAGAAAGTATTCCTTAAAGAAACACCAATAATTGAATTTTGATATGTTTTCTAATCTGATTTATGATCATAAATTAATAAACCAACTATAAGCAAATGTTTTTCCACATATCATTGCTTTTTAGTAAACTTAGCATTCATGCATCAATTATCTCTAATAACATAATAACCTTGGTTAAGCATACAAGATTTGATTACATGATAATATTAAGATCAAGATAAGTGCGATTAGTTCATGATAATTAAACACGTGTAGAGACTTAATTTAATCAAGACTTATATTTTTCAAGTAACAAATAATTAAACATGGGTTTGAAACTTATATACTCCTACTACTTAAGTCAAGTAATCTTGCTTTCAACATAAACTAATCAACTAGCGATCAATTTAAAACCAAAAACATACGATGCACTTCCTATAAAATCTCAATCATAAATTATCGAGTTTAATCATAAAAAAACATAAGATATTCATATATCACAATTAGATATATAATAATTTTAAACACAAATCCTCATAATAATTTAAGATTCAAGAGCACCAACCATATAAAATAAAAAAACTAAGCTCGTATAAAATTCATGAGTATCGCAATCTCAAAAAAGTAAAAAGACAGAAACACATAATTTGAAAACAATAAAATCCCTCGTTCTCTTCTTATATTCTCTAAATGTCACCCTCTTTTTTTTAGAGGTTAGGGCTGGTTACGGGAAATTGAGGAGGTAGAGTAGTTTTTCTAGTAAATAGCTAATACCTAGTCATACTTTAAGGTTTTCTTATACTAATCTCACTCTAATAACTTGTGCATTGACTTTGATTTTCTAGAAGAGTCTCCCTAATCATGTGGAGCCCTTATCATGTCATTAATAAGCTACCATGTCATTATCCCAATATTGAGAGATAGGTTGGACTCATGTTAGTTTCTTGGTAGAGTTCAAACATGTAATTCTTTCTTGTTTTAATGATTTACTAAGCCTACCACATACAAATGGAAATCTTGAGATATATGGTTTTGAACCCAACTAGAAATGGAGTAAGATTCTGCTTGTGGTGACATATATGGTCTAGAAAGTACATAGAGGTCTAGTTTGACAGGTTTGCAAGTCTTAATCCAATGTTTTGCCACATGTTCACATGAACTTCTATACACGTTCAACATTTGATTTATGCTCAAACCAATCATGATTCCATCAGGATTCATTTTTCAAGTTGGATTCCTAATGCAATTAGAATTTTTCACTTTTTAGCTCCAATAACTCATCCTAATATGTTCTTTCTAGTTATTTGTTTGAAATTATGCTAAAAATACCTCATTTAGCTCATTTTTACACATTACATCTCCATAGCACTACTAAACATAAAACAAGTTATGTTATTATAAGACATAAAACATGCATAAAAGATATGGAGTAAGGTATTAAAAAAAGATAGAATAATATGAGTATCTTTTGTAAAAAACAAACAAAGTGAAAATTGAACAATAAATAATATAAGAAACCAAACATAATTTCTTATTAATCTATTTTAATGAATTAAAATTAAAATTGTAGAAGTTTATCTATATAATAGGGTCACACCTTAAATGCCAAAAAATACATTTTCAACCATTTGTTTTCAAATAAAAACACTTAACTAACACCCTGAAAACCTCAATAAATCTATTTTAAGTCTAAAATCAACATTTAATTGGTTAAAAAATAAAAAAATAAACCTAAATTGAAAAATACTTTCTAGTCTCGATCTATTTTTTTCTAGTAAATGACAAAAACAATCTAAATGAAACTTTTATTAAATAAAACTCGTTGACTTTAAGATTGATTTTTTTTTTTTGTGGTTGTAGCTTTCCATTATAGCTAATTAAATTGGACAATGTAGTTTGGAAACTTGAAGAAAAAAAACCTTCAAATACATAGATCACAGTAGAACATGAGAATGTAAGAGAAAATCAACTCATAAAATACCCAAAACAACTCATAAAAATATGCAATAAAAAAAGATTTTATTATAAAAAAAAATATATTAAGTGACACGTGCAGAATACATGTGCATTAATATTCCTAATTTTTTCAAAATGTCAAAACTGCAGTTTATGAAATTAAAAGAAAGATAAAAAAGCCAAAAGCTAATCTCCAAATCTAAAAAAATCACATTCGCCAAGTTCCTTCAAACTTCTAAACAAAGATAGGATAAATTCCACACTTTCAACTCACACAATAATTCTTGTTTTCTCAACAACAACCAAAGATGAACAAAAAAATTTGGAAACTTGATTGCACCAAGAAAATAAAAAAAATAACTAAAAAAACCAAATCATGAAAAAAAATCGATTAAACCGATGAGAATATTTAAAAAAATATTTGGTGTGGTTCGGTTTTTGTTTCATAAGCCTGAAACCGAAAAATTTCAACCGAACCAAACCAATTTAGTTAAAACATATAAAATAACCGAACTGAAAAAACCGAATCAAACCGAAACTAAGCCCATCATAAAACCCATTAGAAAGTCCAAAACAAAATCCCAAAAAACAATATAGTTTTTGATTTTTAATATAAAATAATCGAACCAAACCGAAATTGATGGGTTGGGTTTTGATTTTTAATATAAAATAACCGAACTGAACCAAAACCGGTCGATTGAAACTGGTTTCGGTTCGGTTTTGGTTTTATTTTTAATATTTTATAAAATTTCAGTTTGATTAATTTTATAGGTAAAAACCAAATCAAACCGAAAATGATCACCTTTGACATTAATAACCATGCAATATCCATAAGATAAGAGGTCTCACCTAGGTCCTAAAAAAAAATATTACAAAGAAAAAGGTAAACTATACACTATAAATTCATTTATGTTCAACTTTCACGACTATATTTTAGGACTTTCAACCATTATCCTTATATTTTTCATTAAGTTTCAATGACTCCTAAACAGTTTATTACTCTATGAATTTCTTTATATATATAAAAAAAATTTTATGAGATGAAAAAAATAGGAGAAAGAATGAAAAATTTTTCTATGATTTTTGTTTTGAATTGAAAGAAATTGTTTTTCACTTATTTAGTTTTCTTATTCTGAAAATTTTAGTTATTTAGTATAAAATGGAAAATTGAAAATCTCAAGGGTAAAAATGAAAAGAAATCGAAACTATAGGCATTGATAAATCTGCAAAGGCAAAAAAGTTGATGAGCAAGGAAGAAAGACCGAATGCTAGATCGTGAAGGAGGAGCTTTACATACAATAAATAATAGGTACCCACCCCGTTGAATCAGTGACAACATTTAAGCTGACGAAGGAGGGGAATTTATAGTAGGTAACCCAGCATTTTAAACTATAAATTCTCATTTCTCTGCGTTTTGTTTCCGTTATGATGATTAAATTAAAATATCTCTCTCTCGAAGAAAACTAACTTCCTTCTTGTCTGCAATAGCAGACCAGATCGTGTTTGGTTTCTGAAAAGGATAAAAATAAAATAAAATCTCTGGATAAATAATCCGATCTTTCCCTCCAAATCAAGGAATACCCAGGTAGATTTCTCCACCACCACCACCCTTTTTTTTATTCTACATATGTTTTAATTTCATTTTTGCTTGTAAGGTAGTCTCGAGCTGATCAAATCATGTTATGTTATGTTACATGCAAGAAGGAGTAGTTTTTTTTCCTCTCTCTCTCTCTCTCTCTCTCTGGGGTTAATTGGGGAGTTTTCAATTTGGCTTGAGGTTTAAGATCAGTTGAGATTTTTTTGGGTTTGGAGTAGATGAATAGATGCGTTCTTGAAGAATATCGGCACATTCCATCGTTTTCGATTGTATATTGAAGTGATTTACACTCGGAAGAGAAGTAACGGCCCATGTTCGTGAGGTTGTATTGCGTTGTTTGCATTGCGTATTCACACTCAGATAGCAATTTTTTAAAGTTTTTCTATGCATATGTGAGTATTTTGTTTGGTATTATTACATACCAATGATGAATCAATGGCACATTATGGTACTGCTTTGCCTACTGATTTAGTACATCCTGGGAATGCACTGGCTTGATGAGGCTGTTATCTTATGTCCTTTATTTAAACTGTCACTGAGATGTGATATTGTCCAGTTTTCGTACTGCCTTTTCTTTTTCGGTGGGTCTTCCAAGTTTGACTAATGTACTAGGATGCTCGTCAGCTTTTCTTGCCGGGAGGAAGTTCATTTCTTTTTCAAGCACTGAGAACCGGACTTGATGAGTGTGTCAAGAAGCTATTTGTTGCTGGATTTCAACTTGTATATTTGTGATTCTGTACTTAGAAAATCTCTACCATAATGCCAGTCCCCATTCGGAGGTAAAGAAACACTGTGTTATTTCTTTTCGGCCACGGGTCTATTTTCCTCCTTAACTTACAACTGGATTAGTTTTAACAACAATGCCTATATTTGTGACTTTGACCTCTATTGAACTGCAGTGGAACTCCCAAAAAACCTAGTGAGATGATGAGGCTTTTCATGACAACTTTTATTGGAATAATTTTTGGCTTCTTTTTAGGAATATCCTTTCCAACGCTGTCCTTATCTAAGGTATATATATTTTTAACCTTTTCAATCTCTACTTTATAGTTATGTTTCTCCTTCGTTTGGTTTTGCTGTTGTTTAACGCGGCAAGAAAACTCATATTTCTATGTTTTATGATTGGCAGATGAATCTCCCATCCGGTTTGTTTCCTTCCATTGATCTTACATATATTGAGGACAAATACTCTGGTCTTTCAAAGCAAGCACTGTTCAATGCTTGGTCTTCTCTAAAGGGTAACAAAGAGGCCTCTCCTTTACTTCCCAGATACAACGAGACCGAGGTATATAGTCTATTTAAGCTAATCCTGATGTGTAAAAATTGGTTAAGTGCTGGTTGTGCATTTAAGCAATATAAACCTGATACTATTTGTGAATGGGCCCAGAGTTTGTGCTGCAATGGTGAACCTGAACACCTGAAGGCATTAGCTCCTCTTTATTATGAAACTGTGATTCTCAACTCAAATAGCCTTGTCTTAGTATAACTATTATCCTACTTATGCTGATGCTGGTAGGTTAGTATGCAGCTTGGTCATGAGTGTAGATGATATCTGATTGTGGGGATAACTGTGTGAAAATATATGAAAGAATAAGGAGATACGAGTTCATTCTAAGTAAAAAAGGAGGTGCTGCCCTTTGAGGATGGGTATGAGGAAGATTGTCTGAAAAGATTGACATATAGAATGTAGATTTATGTATGCATCTATGCAGCATATTGACTGGATTCAAACAATTGGAGAGAACAGAGGATAGATAGACCAAAAAATGACAAGGTTTGAAGTGCGAAAAATGATTTATGGTTCACGACAGTTGAGGGAAAGATGGAAGCTTGCTCTTTTGAAATTAGAGTGACATCAATTTGAGAATTGTGGAATACTGATACCTAGTGCAGTTACCTTTTGCCTGTTTCAGAATTTGATTTCTTTTGCTTCAATAAGTGTGATAAAGGACCAAGGTCAATTACCTTATGTTTTTTGATTACTTGCGTTTTACCTTAAGGAACTAATTAACTTTGACTTGCAATTATCTGTAACTAATGATGATGAATTTTCAATAAAAAATGTATCAGCATGGATTCTCTGCAGGCACAATTTTTTACCATTGTGTTTCTAATGCAGATCTGGGTTCCAACAAATCCTCGAGGTGCTGAAAGACTACCCCCTGGTATAGTTGCTTCTGAATCAGATTTCTACCTCCGCCGACTTTGGGGTCTGCCTAGTGAGGTGTTTAAATATCCCATATGAATCATCTTATTATGGTTTGCAAGTCGGTTACTTTCATGCATTTGCATTCACTAGTAGCTTGATCTAAAAACATGAACAGTGTAGGATAAAAAGATCATTTGAAGATGATTTGCATCAAACAGTTGCAATTACATCTAGTTGTATTTAGATAGAAATTGAAAACTGGATAATACATCATAACAAACTGACTCTTCAAAATGATTTAAAATCTTTTCTTTTGTGCTGTGCTCCATTTATATGATTAGATCTTTTGAGTTTTCTTGACTGTCGACTCATCATTTTCTTCTCTAATCCATATCTTTGATTTATGGACATCGTGTCTGCAGGACCTAACCATCCAACCTAGATATCTTGTAACCTTTACTGTTGGCTATGATCAGAAAAAAAATATCGATGCAGCAGTTAAAAAGGTTCTCTCTTTCTCTCATTCACCTTTTTCTCGTGTTCCCTTTCTCAAGATATATGTATTTATATATATTGTCTCAGTTCTCCGAGAACTTCACCATTGTGTTGTTTCACTATGATGGACGGACAACTGAATGGGATGAGTTTGAGTGGTCAAAGCGAACTGTTCACATCAGTGCTCACAAACAAACAAAGTGGTTAGAAATCCTACCTTTTCTTAACTTTTTGTTAATTCTACTAAATACTTAAGCTGCATTTACTAAAATACTCCTTCAAATTTGGTCCAGGTGGTATGCCAAACGTTTTCTTCATCCTGACATTGTTGCTCCCTACGATTATATTTTTCTCTGGGATGAGGACCTTGGGGTGGAACATTTTGATGCAGAGAAGTACTGGAAGTTCAATTTCCATTTGAATAGAGATGCATATTTTCATAAATTGGAATATGAAGTTTAAATCCAATCTGTTTCAGATACATTAAACTGGTAAGGAAACATGGTTTGGAGATTTCACAGCCTGGTTTAGATCCAGATAGAGGAACAACATGGGCAATGACAAAGAGAAGAGATGGCATTGAAGTGCACAAGTAAGAATAGTAGAATTTCCTAATGTGCCTTCACTTTTTCTTGTGAAATGAATCTCAACGCTAGTGTCTGGATGATATTGATTTGTTTTTCCCTTCCTTCAGGGACACTGAAGAGAGGCCTGGTTGGTGTACAGATCCACATTTGCCTCCATGTGCAGCGTATGCAAACATGATTAAACCCATTTCCAATTTACTCTATTACTGGAATGATTGGGCTTCCTTTTTCTACACCCTGAAGATACATTTTGTATTGGGTTTCAATGTATCTTACATTAAATACTTTATGAACAGATTTGTTGAGATCATGGCAACTGTATTTTCTCGAGATGCATGGCGTTGTGTTTGGCACATGATTCAGGTAAAACGAGTAAACTTAAATTTCCCGCCAATCCCACTCCTTTAACTTTAATGTGTGAAATCTGAAACTTGTTCTATTGTAGAATGACTTGGTTCATGGTTGGGGTCTAGATTTTGCTATGAGGAAATGTGTTGAGGTCGGTAACCATTTTCTTTCTTGCACCTGAACTAACACTTTCCTGCTACAACAAGTTATACTTACTTGACTTTACTGGGAATTAGCCTGCTCATGAGAAAATAGGAGTTGTGGATGCTCAGTGGATCATTCACCAAGGCGTTCCTTCACTCGGGAGCCAGGTAACTTCAAGTCAATATTCAATATGAACTAGTTGATTGTGGAATATATTTTCTTCACCGTTTTTTTTTTTCGTGGTTAATTTCACAGGGGCAAGCACAGAAAGGAAAGGCACCGTGGGAAGGGGTATGCAATTAATGTGTTCTCTCTAATCTCTATTATCAAAATCAACTGCGAACACCATCTCCCTCCTTGTTTCTGGACTAGCTACAAGGAACTGAACCTTGACCTTGCATAATTTTCTGTGAAGTTGCGTTATCACCTTTAAAAACAAGGAGTATTATTAATTAAGCTCGGATTTTCCTTTTCAGGTGAGAGAGAGGTGTCGGAAAGAATGGACAATGTTTCAAGATAGAATGACTAATGCAGAAAAAGTCTATTATAAGGCAATGGAAATGGATCCTCCCAATTCAACAGCTCGTTAGGGGGGGGGGGGGGGGGGGGGGTGGGAACAAAAATGGCCCAA
>Ga0325411_1004177_pt1 | contig 16255 bp, 7 predicted proteins | sample PopdelMetagenome_13_FD_206181 | JGI IMG/M metagenome (GOLD analysis project Ga0325411, IMG submission 206181) | Populus deltoides microbial communities from Bellville, Georgia, United States - Xylem-PdIQD-R4 | ecosystem: Host-associated > Plants > Phyllosphere > Stem > Wood/Secondary xylem...
GCCACAATGATAAATTCCTAGAAGCTAAGAAAGTTCTTGTCTGTAAAATTGAATTTTGAGGAGACCGGGAAAAAGGAAGCATACTGAGGTGGTTTAGTGAAGTAAACGAACTACTAGGTACATAGAACTTGGGGATAAAAGAGTTTAGAAGGACAGGAGCCTTTCTTTGAAGGATATAAGTCTGTATTTCTTGAGTCTTAAACAGTTTTCACAAGGCATATCAATATGCAGAACATGTCTAATTCCACGACAACCACATACGAAAAAACCAACTACTGAAGTTTTCATGTACCTGATATCTGAGATGGAGAAATATGTATGGAAAGCAATTGAGAAACTAAATGGCTTGCAATTGATATTCCTGATGCGCGATATCATGGTTAGATTCCCTTCTACCGTCAAACACACCCTTAGCCGAAACTCGAAACTGAAAAGAGTACGCCACAGAAAAGTCAATTAACCTTGTGCAATGACTAGATTAATGCCAAATTATGCAGATATCTGGTGCAGGTATTTGACCCTTCTGTTGATTAGTTAAAATAACATCTAAATGAGCCGAAGGGATATGCCAAATCAAAAAAAAAAAAAAAACTCCAGCAGTCCAGTTGAATATTATCCAAGGATGGCTTTGCCATCTTATGATCTGATCTGGGATTATCAATAGGATATGCAGTTGTTAAAGGTCATACCTATGTGGCCAGATCTTTAGATCCTCTTCAGATGGCTTAAGTAGTAGATCAGTATAGACTTTGTCGTTGGAATCATTGTGTTGTAAAAATGGTGGTGGATTTTGGTCCATCGCCCAAATTTTCTTCCTTGCAAACCCATGCTGCTCCAGCGATCCGCAGTTTCCAAACTTAACACACAAATCGAAGCAACTTATTAGTCAGAGATCTCCAAGAATGGCATGTCATTGATTGACATGACATAACCTCAACATACCTGAGGAAAGCAAATGGGGATTCCTCCTCTCACTGGATTTGGTGGCTTGAAAATTGCCTGCAGTAAACAAAAATAAAACAATTATCACGCGATCAAAGAAAAACCACCAGAAACGGAGAAATTAAGTACACAGATTAAACATTACTATAACCTTAGCAGCCAAATAAAACCCTACGATTTTACCTTACTGCTAGTGAATAACAACTCTTCACCCTGGTCAGTCCTCCATGAGAGAACTTGTCCTCCATACAAGCTAACCTGAATACATATTCACACAATAAATCAAGATCCATTCAAGAAAGATAGTTTCCATCTGACTGTATCATTGCAGTCATTTCTCAGCTTAGACAAATTAAATTAACCAATAAACAAGAGCATGAGGCAATTGGACTGACCCGAGCTGAAGCCCCTCGCGGGTTTCGAAGCACAACCTGATCGACTCCATTTCTATCCTTTGTAACTTCGACAGCTGTTGCTGCTCTCAGGTCGGCTGTCCCAGAACGATTCATAGTGTAAAAACAAAATTAAGGATGCAAAATTCAAGAAACAACAACACAATATTGTCTCTCAATCTCTCTGGTCAAATACCCAAACCAATAGTGATTAAGTACTTGATAAAGAAGCTCAGCAGTTACTGAAGTAGTTGAAGATCTGAACAGGTTTCTTGTGAAAAAACCTTATCTCCCGTGAATGGAAAGCAAAATCACAACAAACCCTAACTAGTTTCCACTTTCCACCATTAGAATTGTGGACAACATGAAATCCTCTCAACTGATCAAAAAAGAAATTAGATATAGACCAATAACTCAAAATTGCATCAAACTCTTTTCAAAAAGACAACAATAAGACAAAGTTGAATTCCAAAAAAACAGAACGCCGCCCCAGATGACCAAACTGTCTAATTTTTCAACCGAAAAAGGTTCAAAAAAAGAGAACCTTCCAACAATCAACAAAAGTCCAAAGTTTGAACTGAAACGTTTTTTTTTACTATTGGCCAGTTTCAAAGGAAAAAACATTTAATGGTAATATGGAACAACAGTACAGTATTTAATGCCGAACAGCTTGTAAAGGGTCAATACTCAAGAATGGATCACAACTTCTTGAAGGAAACACACACACACACACAAAAGAAAAGGGACTGGTTTGGTATGACCTCGTCTTTGTATTAAAGAAACCTTGAAGGGCTGTAGACAAAAGAATCCTCGTCAGATAATAAAATACAGAAGGAATCAAGATGATATAAAAAAGAAAAAGTCTAAAAGAGTGTGTAAAGGAGGACTTAGCAACCATGTGTTTCTAGCGTGGAGATGATGTGTTAGTTCTGTTGGGATTCGAAACTTTTGATGTGGACTCGAGTTGAAACAACAGACCATGAACATGTATATATACCTGAATTAACGAATAACTAACCATTCGAAAGATTTTGTGGAATATTCAAACTTTTGGCCTCCTGGACTAGACTTCCAGGATTCTTCTCTTCTTCCCTTAAATAATATTCTGTTTTTAAATTTTCATTTTCAACCACAACGGAGTAAAAATAATGCAATAAATTAGTATGACAAAAAAAAATTCTATTAGAGAAGAAGCCAAGCAACTCCACTAGTTAAAGCTGGCCATAGAATAAAATTATCATTGAGAATTGTCCTTTACGATCTGTGGCTGTCAATGCCTATGCCATTTTCCCTGTTCAAATCAACTCATAACAACAAACATTTAATATAATGTCATTACAGCAACAGCCCACAGCAATGCCTAAGAACAAGTTGATTAGCTCCACAATTTTTCCTTGCAAGCTTATCCGCAATGACCACTGTATTTATTACAAGCACAAAATTATTATTATTATTATTTTTTGTTTATATATATAAAGAAGGCCCAGCCAAGGTTTTTGAGTTTTAGAATAAAATGCATTATCTTTTTAAACAAATGTAACCCTTTTAAAGGGAAATCAATCCTAACAGACATGGATCTTGAGGTTGGAGAAGGTAGATATACCATGTTACACGCTCAAACAGGGACCCACGGAAGGAAGCTGAGACCCTCAAACAAGGTTGCAGCTGCTACTCAATTTCAAAGGTGGACAAAGTCTAGCCAGTTCTCCGCGTTTTTCTTTCCTGGAAGTGCTGTTGGAAATGTCTCGGACATGGTAATGGTTGTGTTGTCTTTTTCATGTCATACATAAGAAATACAATGCATCTCTCTTTGTCAGCCTTCGTTTCACTTTCAAGATTTGCTTCGTGCGGGATCTCTCTAGTTTTTCTTCTTTGGTAGGTGTACCTCAGCACCAGACCAGTTATTAATCCTCCGACCATGAGGAAATATCCCAGAACCCTTTAAAAGGCAATGTGTGAATCCAACCCTTGGACATGGAAGCAAATCGTGCCACCTCTCTAAAGTCAAACAAACCTCCGGGTAGAAAGATTCCACACTCAATACAATACCTTGAAAGGCAAAATGATGGCCAAATTCGGCAATTAACATAATGTAATTAAAATAAATGGTGAATTGTGAAATAGCACACGTTTACATGCTACGTGCTGTTGTCGAAAACCACGTTTACATGCTACATGCTGTTGTCGAAAACCACTCCATTTAAATGATATCGTGTTTTACAACTATCATATTTAAATTAATATTATAGTTGAGAAGTGTAATAAAATTTTCCTTAATATTGTAATTAAACCATACTATCAATTATATTTTTATATGAACTAGTCAACCAGACAATATAATTAGCTGGACAAATTGTTTTTTTAAATGTATTATTCTATCGAAATTTAAATGCTAATTTTACACCCAAAAAAAAATCCCAAAATGTTGCGTGTTCCACCTAGTGAAAATGCACTTGGGAATTACGGTTCTGAACTGTGATAGAAATCCCTTCAACAAAGCATATAATTAGATATAATACCCATACTGCAGCGACAGATCAACAAATTTGATTCCAACTCCATTTCAAAGTGTCTTTAGGCTCACCAAATCAATTTCCATTTTCAATTGAGACCATCTTTCTTGCTGTCCCAATTGTGTTTTTCCCAGCTACAACTCATGTAGCAGTGCTTATGGATAATTACATGGAAAAGCCTTTCCTCTAATTTTGACATAAAACGTTTTCAGAAGCCAGCTCATGAACATTCTTACTATGGATGATAACCCGGTTAATACAGGTGACGACGGAAAAAAATAAGCACAGTTCTAATTTCCTAAACACGAAACGAATCTGCTTCTCAGTAAAAAAATCCAAAAGAGTCTCTTTAATAGGCTGGAGGATAACTGTCACCTTGATAATAAAAGATAAAAAAATGGACTTGGATTACATGGCTATTACAAGACATCTCCGAAAAAACATATCCTGCAGCATACAAAATCTTCATGAATTCTATATATGGCTCACGTCCAAAGGTTTGAACAACCCTAAACTAGCTTTTTATGCGCAGATGTTATTGTCGATGCCTCTTCTATCAACAATTTCACAATTTTGATGCTATCAGGATCAACTCTCACCAGATGCATTGCATGAAAGTTCATGCATCTGTCATTGGGAACCAGAAAGACTGGAAGAGGGTGCATGAAAAGAGAAAAGGGAAACCTTCCTTGATACATGTTGAACGCGGCCTTCTTTGTTATATATTAGATTCAGGTAGAATGCTAACAAGGCAGATCCAATCACACAGCTGCACATATTGACCCTGAATTTGAAATATGAAAGAGAATTAATAAAAAATAAGTCAATACGCTCAACAATTCCCTTTAAGTAACTAAATTTTCAAAGTTTCCCCTGGCATTTATAGTTAATATGGCCTTTTTCTTGCTCCTCCATCAAATAAATTCGTTTGTACACACACAAACAGAGACAATCACACGGAGAGAGAAACCTGTGGACTATGAGGAGCAGCAAAATTTTGATTCATCAACATGCTTTACTTGAAGCCCAATGAACCATGATCCAGTACTGACATCATCATGGGCATATTTACGGAAAATGGACCTGTAAAAACAAAATAAGTGGTTGACTCATTGAAGCCATACACGGTCTTTTATCAAGAGCATTAGCTAAGAAGTGAGAAATAAACCACCTATTAACTGGAATAAACTGAGCCAAAGCACGTGAAATGGCGTAGATCTCACCATAAAGAAATGGCAGTGCATGCTTTATCTGCACCATTTATTATCCTGACTTTGAAGAACTAATCATTTAAATATATCTGGTGGGACAAAGTTCAGAAAGTACAGCAGACACTGATGAAGAACCACTATGGGATTTATGAAAACCATAACAGAGGAGGTATTTTTCTACCAAGACCAGAACAAACCATCAGAAGGCAAGCTTACCTTGACATGCATATAAGCAGACTATAAAGAGCATAAATATAATCAATCACGAGGAATAAGGCAAAACCAACGTTGTATCACTTACAATTTCACATCACCGAATTCCCACCAGTCTGGATCATACCATTTGTGGGTCCTGTCAAATGCATATAATATCAGGGTTCCAGGTAATATACATTTATGAAACCTTATTCTCTCGGCCAATAAATAAGTTACTGTTGGATAAAGTTTTTTTGATCAAACTCACGGCTCAGAAAAAACTTCACCAGATTTCATACACCCGATATAACCACCAGGTTTATCCAAGTGGGTTGAGAAAAGGGTTGCTCCCAGGGCATCTGTACAGACAATTATAGGCTGTTTATAGGCTGCCATGCTTTATTTCTTGTTTCTATTTTCAACATTCCAACCATTTGTGATTCAATTGTTCACATGAATAAACCTTTTATAATAACCTATAAGGTCCTTTTCTTTTCCTAATAGCAACCCTATTCTTCTTTCGACCAATCATTGTAATAATACCATTAACAGCTAAAATCCTTTTCTTTGAATGCTTATCACCCTTCTCGACCAATTTCTTTGGAACAAAACCCGCTTGCCTTGCTGCAGCCAATTCCATCTCAACTGCTGATAACTCCTAAACAACACAAATTTAACTAACTCTGTCTCTGATCACATTTATTGCCACTGCATTTCCTCAATTTGGACCCACCAAATGCACAAGATTAACAAAAATAAATTTAACATAATTTACCTGCAAGCTATAATTTTTAATTGTTTTTCTTTTCTTTTTTTTTCTTATTCCAATTTTTTTTTAAATTCATTCCTTAATATTTTATTTCAAATTATTTTTATATCAAATTTAACATCTATTCTTTTTATTTTTATTTGAGTTTTTTCATTGTTTTTTTTTAATTTCAACCATAAATTTTGTTAATTTAAATTTTTGCTGCATTAGTTTTTAGGGTAACATGAATTGACTTTAGTTTTTTTTTTAATTCTTGTCTTAATGGTTTTTTTTTCAATGAGGTTATCCTAATCATATGCTCAAGGTTGCTGGGTTAGCGAGTTACCCTATGTTGACTCATATTTTTTTCACTATCTTTTTATTTTTTTGTTTGTCCTTCAACATTAAGTTGTTTGATGATTGAGTTTAATGATGTTATTCAATTTGCTTTCGATAAGCTTCATAATTTTTTTTATGCTGTTAATTTTTTTCTTATTTTATTTATTGTTGTTGCATTTTTTATTATTATTTAAATTAATCGAGTCTATTAAACCCAATTGAGTCGACAATCGAAGTCTCATATTTATTTTTTAAAAATGTTTGTGTCGCCTTAGCATCTTTTTTCATGCTGGAAAAAATTTAGGCCGGCTCACAGCGTAGCGTATCTTCTATTTAGTGTTTTTTTTTCTATTTTTTCTTTTAAAAATATATAAATTTATTTTAAAAATATAATAAAGATAAATTTATTATACTTAAACACTAACAAGTTATCTGGAATCAATTCTATTTTGTAATTGAATTAAATTATAGTGTTTGATTTGAATTCAATTGATAAATAAATTGAATTCACATGTTTAAAAGAAATTGAATTGAATTCATTTTGTTTTTTATATTAATTTTATCTTATTTTTTCAAATATTTTTTTTTAAAAAAAGGCTAGATGTGTATTTTTAGGAAGTTAGTTTCAACATTAAATTTCTTATATTTAAAATTGTAAATAAAAAGGTTAATTTACAATTTATTTTTATAGTATTTTTAATAATTAAAATTCATTTGAAATTTACTTTTTAATATTTAAAGAAGATTCTAAAACATAAAATTATATTAAAATTATTTAATTGAATTCAATTTAGATGGTTAAAAAAAATGGTGTAAACTACACTAAACATATAGAAGAATTTACATTTTTATCTTATTAAAAGCATAAGGGCAGAAAAGTAATTACAAGAAAACAAGTGAAAAACCCTTGCAACATCTCTCCCACGATCTGTTCTCCACAACCTTTGCAAACCTCGGAAGTCGAAACCAAAGTTTGCAGCTACGAAGATAAACTTTAAGCTCAAAACCTCCCTCTTTTAACCCCATAACTAGCTCAGTTAAATTCTCGCTACTCTATCTATATTGTGTTGTCAATTTATGTGACTTGTGGTATTCAGTGATGAAAGATTAGATCTTTTTTCCATCGAAGACGGGCTAAAATTGTGTTCCATTACTCTAAATTTTGGTATTAAATATACCTCCATTTCGTTTATCTGTTGGTCTTTGTAGAGATTTAGAGGCTTATGAATGGCTTGCAGAGCGGCTGGCAAAAGGGTAAGAGGATATGCTTTACCTTATTGTTCTATTCCTTGCTGTATTTTTTCCTGAAGGATTTGTTTCAAGTTAAATTTGAATGTTGAGGATTGTGATAGTCAACAGCCTTTACAAAGGTATAGAGGAATACCTCTTGTCTCGAGTTGAAAATGATCTCGCCATGTATAGCATCTTAAGGTTTGATCTATGGCTTGCCTCGTTTTTGCTTGGTTAGCTTAATTGTCTTCCAATGTTGTAATCTTATACTCACTTTTAACCGGCATTGTTTAATTTGGGTTATTCTGGTCTCCTCATTTGCATCTTCTGCCTAGAAATTCCCCTTTCTTTGTTTCCCTTTTCCAACATAAAACTGAGAACTTTTACACATATTTCGAAGGAGTGACTTTAGTTACATGAAAACCATATTGAATTGCTTATGTGTAGGATGTTTTACCTGACTTCTTTGTGCAGGGTATTGATGTTGGTCTCACAAGAGTTTTGACTTCACCATCGCTAGGGCATGCTGTGGGGTTAACTTCAAGAACTAGTCTTGATGGTGCTTCAGTCAGATATATACCTGGTAATTCAAAACTGCATTCATGCTTTTCATCAGCTTACATTAGATATTTTCTGTTAACTTTAATTCAACTGAGCCATCTTCACAGGGTGCTTTTTGTAGTTTACTTAGCATTCCTTCAGCTTATAGAATTCTTATTTAATCCTTTCTTCTTTTCCTCGAGCTGCAATACCTTTTCACCCCTTAGTTCAGTTAAGAAAGCAGCTTCCAAATATCTGCATTTCAAACCATCAATCTTCCATCCCTTTCACCAAGCCTGTTCAGTACTCTGTTCCTACTGCTTTTGCTAGTTGTGCAGGGAATTGGAAAAAATTGGAATGAGATAATTTTACATCCCCTGAAAGATTGATTTTAATATCATCATTTACTTATCCAATCTTGTGCTGCAGAGTCTTCTTTCAGCTCATTTCTACAAGGGTCTGGTCATCACACTACAAAAGAATCATCTATCAGGTTTTATTCATATCTTTCTTTCTTGCTTCTAGGATTGCTGTTTTTAATTACTGTCTACATTGCTGCTTTTCTGTTATCTCATCACTAGAAAATTGCACTTGACAACAGATATCATATGGTAGAAATACATATGTTGATTGTAACAACCATTTATTTTTCACTTTTCTTTTATTTACGGTTGGGCTTGACCAGGTGAAGGGTAGGCTTACCTATTTAACAGTTCAAGGGCATGCTCCCCCTATTTAGCATTGAAGTGTGATTTGAGGTTAAGTTTGGTGCGCTTCTATGGCTATTTTATGTAGTCAGGTGATAAAACCTTATGGCATCACGATCCACAGCCTAAGTTGAACCCTGCCTTAATCTGAGCTGGGGCTAAAATTATCCAAAGAAAAAAAGAAAAGGAGAATTTTGTGGTCAAGGTGTAGCTTAACCTTAGCCAACACTTATGTTCTAAATAGGATGTCCCATGCTCAAATGCTCCTTCATAAAAGCTTTTAAGTTCTGAGAAAACAAGGGAAGAAAGGAGTTTATAGTTGCATGAAATAAATAACTTCACACCTTAGTTCTATTCTGCTTCGTGGAAGAAAAAACTTGATCTTTTCCATTGATTGTATGCTTTTCTCTTGCTTCATTTTCCATCTTTTTTGTCGAGTATGCTAAGGGAGAGCGCGTGTGAGAGTGTGTGAGAGAGCGATTGGGGTTTTTATTGCAATTGGAAGACAATCTGTGAAGTTTATTGCTCTGGAATACCTGAATGTTCTGCTTAAATTTACTGAATGATAGGATTGTGTCATGGCTCTATATCTCACTTAGGTGCTTTCACGCTAGTCGAGAACTGTGGGCCAGAAGAAAAAATGATAACCAAGGAGTTGATTTGAAGACGCAAAAGAAAGGGAAGTTTGCTAAAAGGATCAAAAAACCTCCAGTTGATGCTCCATATGTGCCTCCTAAACTGAAAAGAATTACCAAGTCCTTGCAAGATAAAACAATTGACATATTTGAAGGCATGACCACTGTTGAGCTTGCCAAGCGCACTGGTCAGTCAGTTATAACTCTGCAGGAATTTCTTGTTAATCTTGGGGAAAAGGTTGTCTCAGAATTTGACCCACTCAAGATCGATGTTGCGGAGCTGGTTGTAATGGTATTTCCCTTCCCCAAGTCCCGATAATTGTATGGATCATTTCGTGTTTAATTAACATCAAGAGTTGTATGGAGTTTTTCATGTCCAATTGCTATCAAGACTCATTTCAACTGACAGGAACTTTCACTTCTCATTTTCACCCAAAAGCAGTTATATGTGTGCATGCCTGCATATGTACATGGCAGTGTAGTACCAAAGGATTTCAACTAACTTGTATGCTGTTTTTATTCGTTAGCTTTAGTTTCTGGCATCACCTGGCATTACAGTATTGGCAACATGTATTTGAAATCTGCCTTGCTCGTGATATATACTAAATTATGCTTTGATTTTTCTTTTCCCCCCTTTATTACTTTGTTTCTTTTTTAGCATTTAAACTGCTCTTTTGGCTTCCCACCTCCCCCCCCCCCCCTCCATTTCTAAGTTAACCATGTTTGGTTGATTTTTGAGGTGGGTGCTTTGGAAAATTGAGTTTCACTCACTGACTGTTTGTCATTTCACTTTTGCAGGAAGTTGGGGCCAATGTCAGGAGGCAACACTCCAATGAAGGTTCAGAAATTCTTCCCCGACCAGTGGTTGTAACAGTCATGGGTCATGTTGACCATGGTAAAACTTCTCTTTTGGATGCTCTACGTCAAACATCAGTGGCAGCAAAGGAAGCTGGAGGCATAACTCAGCATCTGGGTGCTTTTGTTGTGAGCATGCCTTCAGGGGCATCAATCACATTCCTTGACACTCCTGGTCATGCTGCTTTTAGTGCAATGCGAGCAAGAGGTGCAGCAGTCACCGATCTAGTTGTGCTCGTTGTTGCAGCTGATGATGGGGTGATGCCTCAAACTCTTGAAGCCATATCTCATGCAAAATCAGCTAATGTACCAGTTGTAGTTGCAATTAATAAATGTGATAAACCGAGTGCAAACCCTGAGAGAGTCAAACTCCAGCTTGCGTCTGAAGGATTTTTGCTTGAGGAAATGGGTGGAGATATTCAGGTAGTTGAAGTTTCAGCTGTTACAAAAACTGGATTGGATAACCTGGAGGAGGCTATACTTCTTCAGGCGGAGATGATGGAATTAAAAGCACGTGTTGATGGTCATGCTCAAGCTTATGTAGTAGAGGCAAAACTTGACAAAGGACGGGGTCCTTTGGCTACTGCTATAGTGAAGGCGGGGACTTTAGTTTGTGGGCAGCACGTGGTTGTTGGCTCAGAGTGGGGAAGAATAAGGGCTATTAGGGATATGTCAGGGAAGCTGACTGAGCGGGCAAGACCAGCAATGCCAGTTGTTATTGAAGGGCTGAAGGGGCTTCCTATGGCTGGTGATGATGTTACTGTTGTGGAAACTGAGGAGCGAGCTAGAATGCTAAGTGCAGGGAGGAGAAGGAAATATGAAAAAGACAGGCTTAGGCAGATCATGGAGCAAAGGACAGAAACTAACGAACCATCAGAAGATGACTCTGTTGTGCCTGAGAGGACTGAAATGCCATTGATAGTAAAAGCAGATGTGCAAGGAACTGTCCAAGCTGTCACAGATGCCTTGAGGACTTTAAACAGCCCTCAGGTAGACCAAAATAGTTTAGCCATATGCCTGACATAATGCATAATATTGTTTTTATGATTCTCTTTCTGATTTGCAACTTCTTGCTACGGTTTAGTGATAGTTGTTGCAGCGTTAAAGGAAGCAGTTTCCTTAACGTGATTGACTGGTTCTTTCTAAAATGTATCCTGAAAATGCTATGCTTATTGCTTATGGTCTTCTCACACGTTGCTAACTAATATGTCCATTATTTGCACTGCCAGGTTTTTGTGAATGTGGTCCATGTTGGTGTTGGGCCTATTTCTCAGTCTGATGTGGACTTGGCACAAGCCTGTGGTGCATATATAGTTGGGTTCAATGTGAAGAGTCCACCTAGTTCTATTAGCCAGGCTGCAATCCAAGCTGGTATAAAGGTACTTCGGTTGCTATCCTTAATCATTTATGTTATTTTTAACCAGCCCGAGAATATGAGAGTAATCCTTGGGTATGGGTGGTTGATATTTTACTGAACAATATGATGGCATATACCGCAAACTAGGATAGCTTATTTATTTTCCACTTTTTCTTTGGTTGGCTGTAGATTATGCAACACCAAGTGATCTATCACCTTTTGGATGAAGTTGGCAATTTGATAGTAGACAAAGCCCCTGGGACACTCGAGACCCAGGTAGCTGGGGAGGCTGAAGTGCTGAACATCTTTGAGCTAAGAGGAAGGAGCAAGTCTGCAGGAGGTGATATAAAGATTGCTGGCTGCAGAGTGATGGGTGGCCATTTTAGCAAATCATCGACCATGAGGCTTCTAAGGAGTGGGGAAGAAGTGTTTGAAGGACCTTGTGCATCTCTAAAGACTAACAAGCATGATGTGGAATTGGTGGAGAAAGGAAATGAATGTGGACTTGTGATCCTTGGCTGTAATGATTTTCAGATTGGAGACGTCATCCAGTGCTTGGAGCAAGTAGTTAGGAAGCCCAAGTTGATCATATCGGACAATGGTATTGCTCGAATTGAGTGCTATTAGTGCCTTTAATAGCGATAATTCTTCAAGACAGGTTCAATTCTCCAGTCCAGGTACACACCCCAGTGGATTCTGCAACTGATTGTTCTGGACCCTAATCATTGCATGGCACAAGTTTAATAAACTCTGCAAATTTTGAGATCAAAGTAGGGAGTTGATGCAAGTTTTGCTGTTCAATCGAGGCATTTACTAATTATTGAACCAAAAAAACAAAAAAAAAAAACAGATTTCTTTACTGATTTATTCTTCGAAGAACTCAGAATAACATAGCTTATTCTTTAAAGAACACATGACTAACATATCTGCATGATGCTCTCTCCCTAGTAGCTTTATTCAATCCAAAAGCTTTGAATAACTCTTGTTGATGATGAAAATGATTGTGCTAGCGTGCCATGCCTCTTATTGATGTTAACACTTGCAGATGTTTCCAGTTGGTGTTGAGTGATGGCTTCAGCTGTTGAGGTAGTTGTTAAGCATAACAAGGTGCGTAAATGATAACAGAAACAGCTCTTCAACTGAGGCAAACACTCATCGGGTCCAAGTGTAGTGTGGGAAATTCAGTAATAGCTTGGCATTTGCGAGTCTCCTTGTTGAAAGACTCTCCTTGTGTTCACCTGTCCATTACAACACAAGGTCATTTAAAAAATCAGTTTTGAAATCTTTTTTGGCGATTCCCGATGCAGAGCTGAATTTGAAGGCAAATAATATGAGCTGATGACAGAAGGCATGGTAGAATCGTAGACTTATCAACAGAACCTCAAACCAGTTATAGATTTAACAAAAGAGCAATATAAAAAAAAATGTGATTTTGGATATCGGAGGTCGGGTTTTTACCTATAATTATATTCAATCTAACTTTTGATATTTTATAAAATATAAATTTGATTTATTCAATTTTTTTTTGGACTTAAAGGGGTTGGATATATCAGGTTGGACTAAATTTTTTATGAATATTATAGATATTTACAAGTTGGCCATATTGATTCTCTTATTCTTCAATGAATCTACAATAAATATTGGGTTGCAACTAGTAGAACTAGATAAGACATAAAATGCATGTTTTAGAGACAATAAAAACTATTATAATTTCTACATAAAAAAAATACAAATTACAATCTAATATTTTATCGAATAGTTATGGTTTCATATGATACAAACTAGTGCTTTTGAATTTGTGATTTGCTAAGAAAATAGAAGTTTAACATGGATTTTTTAAATTTTCATTTGTTTTCTCATTAGCTTTTGGTTACCAAATAGAAAAGATTGAAATTATAATTATAAAATGCACTGAAATTTTACTATATTAAACTTCAAAACGAACCACTATAATTTATGTGAACGAACCACTATAATTTATGTGAAAGTATGGAATAAAAAAGGAAAAAAGATTAAAAGAATGTGAGGTGGTTGTGAGTGTGATGATTAAAAAAGAAAAAAAATGAAGAGAGTAGGAAATACTATTGATGCTAAGAACTAATGTTATTTACATTAAGTTATATGAGTTGGATTAGGTTGAGCGAGTTAAAAACTCTAACTTATACCCAACTTGTGATATTTATTTATTAGGTTTTTTTATCCATAATTATTTGTAATATTTATATTATTCGACTTTGACATGATTAGTCGGGTTAAATAGTAAAAATATTACAAATGAACTTATAAGTATTCAGTTTTTCACTATATATATCAAGACACATGTTATTGCGGATTGAAATAGTAAAATGATTATTTTGCTATTTCAAAAAAACAATAATAATAATGAACTTGTTATTAGAGGTAAAATGATTTTTTTTTCTGACCCATTAATCATTTTTGAATTGATGGAGGGCAAAAGGTTTTTTTTATATTTTTTTGATAAAATGACTTAATTATCCTTAAAAAACCATTTAACTTTTTTTTGGGGTTTAATTTTTTTATTTTTCAATTTTTTTTAATTATAATCGAGTTGGCTAAGAAATAATTTTATGCTCTCATAAATATATGATATAATTAAAAAAAATAGCTAGCGCTCACATTTTTCACACGTCATCTTATGGTCAAACATCGTCTTCCACTGTAATGTTGGAAGCATATCAGCGTGGTCTTCTCGATGGTCTGGTGTGTGTGAATAGTGGTGCAACGGTTGGGCTCTAATGAATTTTTTTCTTCTCCTCCCTCTTATCTCTCTTGCCAAAATATAAATATGTCCTTTAATTTGTTTTTTATAACCAATTTGAACCTCATTCTTTTGATTATTATTTGTTTTGTTTTTTTATTGATTCTTCAATTTCATCCATTATCATTTGGTTTTATTTAATTTCTATATCAAATTTAATTCTTATTTTTATTGATGTTTTTTTTTATCATTTTAGTAATTTAATTGTGTTTTCAATTTCATCTCATAACATTTTATTTTCATTTATTTTTATATCAGATTTAGCCTTATTCTTTTTATTGTTATTTATTTTGGAACCTTTTATTATTTTTTTTCAATTTCATTCCTTAATATTTTGTTAATTGAGAATTTTATTTTGTTATTTTTTAGAGCTTGCTTTTTATGAGATTAGTCTCAGGCTCATGACCAGTGTCACGAGTTTCAAAGGTTAATACAAGTTAACTTTGGTCCTTTTTAAAATTATTATTTTTCTCAATTTCATCATTTGACGTTTCATTTATTGGGGATTGGTCTTTGTATTTTTTTTTTTTACTTCTTTTTCTATGAGGTTATCCTAATCCTATGTTCATAGTCATGGAGTTAGTAAGGTAACTCGAATTGACTCAAACCTTTTTTCGTTGTTCTTTTCTTAAATTAAATTATTTTAGTTTTGCCTTTCAGCATTGAATTGTTTGATAATTGAACTTCATAATTTTATTCAATTTACTTTCGATGGGTTACTCCGATATCATGATTAAATCGTAGATTTGACTTGCTAATTTGGGTGAAGGTGAGTCATTTGTTTTATTTCTTTTTCATTATCAATTTTTTTTATCAATTTATTTATTTTCATTACTTTATTAAACCCAATCAAATCAATTACCTAATTCTTGAATTTTTTTTAAATACTTACGATGGTTTGAAAAAAATTAGTCCTGCCAGCAGCGTGCCACATGTCATGTCAACAGCCTAGTGGTAGATGGTTTGTAAAGAAACGTTGTCCGGCAGCATCTATGAAGGGGCCACAGAAACAAAGTGGTAGAATAATGAGCATAAATAAATGCTCATTAATTCCACAAAGTCTCTGCCCCATCATTCCTTCAAGTTGGAAAACATCTAAAAGATGCGTACCTAAGTCTTTCCTGCTTTGGAGGTGGCTGGAAATGCAATTCTCCATGTTTTTTTCATGTTCATAAATTTTCTTTGACAAAAATGTCCTCCCATGTCTTGTCAGTTTAATTATTTAAACGTGTTTTAATAGAAAATCAAATTTTATTATCATTATTTTGTTGACAGAACCATGCCAGATTGCACGAGCTTCTTTCTCCTACAGATCTCAGTACGTTCACGTAGCTTATTTATTAGAGAAAAAAAAATCAAACTTTTTATTAATCTCCACTTTTTGGAGCCTTTTATTAATTTCGTTGACAGATCGTGAGGTCACCACTGACATCATGAACTGATAGAGATCTTGCATGCCCCTTTCTCTGTCACTCCTTTCTATATTTCTATTGATTCTTAATTTCAGCATGACTAGTGCCCGTTTGTTTACGCAGTAGCTTTTGCTTTTAAAGCAAACCGCAGTCAGCATACGACCATGAAAGAACGATTTGTAGCATGTCTATTAAAAAGTTATCTTGTCAACTATGAGTTCTATTAGAATATAGTCATTGAGATTGTGTGCACTCAAGTTCTTCAACATACATATTTTACGATAAAAACAACACTAGTGACTCAACATCAATTTGTTTTAAGTATCAACAACATTGTAAGAATCTAGAAAATGTTTCAAGAGAGAAAATAATTCACGTCTGATAATCATGGCAGACCTAA
>Ga0325411_1004178_pt1 | contig 16254 bp, 7 predicted proteins | sample PopdelMetagenome_13_FD_206181 | JGI IMG/M metagenome (GOLD analysis project Ga0325411, IMG submission 206181) | Populus deltoides microbial communities from Bellville, Georgia, United States - Xylem-PdIQD-R4 | ecosystem: Host-associated > Plants > Phyllosphere > Stem > Wood/Secondary xylem...
CACTCTTCGTTGCTTTCAGATGATTTTGGTGTCTTTATTGGTTATTATTATATTATAAAAAACACTGTACCTTGGAAAATATTTAACTTGCAAAAGCGACATCATCATTCTCTGTATTAAATGCTTTGAAAATTTACACTGTTTTTTCTTTGCTTTTTGCAATTCAGTCTTTTCTTCGTGGAAAAATTTTCACTTGCACAGGCGAGATTATGATGGTGCCTTAAATACTGACAATTTTCTTGCGTTCTTCGTTGCCTTCAGCTCCGGTTTTGTTTTCCAGCAGCTTCTCTGGTGTGTGTTCGTTCGTTTTTCTTTTAATTATTATGGTTTTTGTGGCTTCTTAATCTTATTTTATTGCAACTCACAGGATGTTCGCCCTCTTTTCAATTGCTTTCAAGTGTTTGCTTTTGCCATTGCATTTAAGAGAACACTCAATTTCGAGCAGTTTTTTATTTGGCTCCTGGTGATCAGTATTTTCAGGTTATTTCATTGCTTTTTGTCTTTCTTTTCAGCTACTTTTTTAAATGTTGTGTGTTTTTTCGATGCGCATGGGTTGTTCATTCAGTTATTGGTGATAGAAATTGCCTGCTTATTTCATTCGTCTTTGGTTTTCTTTTCATTCGGTGTTTTTAAAGTTAGTGTTTTTTCTTCTTCTTCCTGGTTTTAATGGATTCTTCACATGTTTTGCGTTGCTCGAGCCATTTTGGTTTCGATTGATTGTATATTAATTTATATATGTTTCTCAGCATCACATTTTAATTTTCTAGAAGGGGACAATTTTTAAAAACTATTTTAGAACAAACCATCGTGAAGAGCCTGAACATAAAATTGAAGGCCAAGAAAAACTGCACCTGACGTAAGGAAAATATGTGAGGGAACACCAAATTCATTGGCCACATCTATCATTGGTGTACAAAACATATCGAGAACAAACCCAGAAAGTGTAGGCGAGTCAGGCCTTGACTCGGACTGACTCATAAGCTTAAAGACTTCTTCTCTGACATGGGGTATCTGGGCTTCAATCAAAGAAAAGAGAAACTTCCTGCGTTGGTTTCGATCAGGCTCATCTTTAGGCAAGTCAATGAACCGGATACAATTACAGGTTGTACTCACTTAATTTATAAACCTATCAATCTTGAGGTCAGAACGTAGTTTCATGATGAGGAAGGTGATTGAAAGCCTCTCATCACGGTCTACAAGAAGCTTAATTAGTAACATAAACCCATGATTACTTGAAACTTAAAAGGGATCGAGGGAGATGTTACGCTACAAGATACAGAAAGGATCTTGGACTCCTCTTTTCGTTCAACGAACAGATGAATTGAAAAAATAAATAAATAAATATATTAGTTTTCAAGATTGCCAAATTTTGTTAAATGATGTTCGGCAGTATTACATTGTTGATGTTGTAGTTAAATATAATATAATAATCTCTTTATAATAAGATTTTTGTTAAAAAAAAAGTTATTATGAAAAAAATTAATCAGATATTATTTAATCTCTCTCCATGTAAGTTAATCATCAGAGTCTAGAAAAAAATGGATTTGTGGCAGAGAAATGTGGTGAAATAATAGCACGAGGGGTTGCTAAAGAGGTGTTAATTAATTAGACTATGTAATCATTTTTAATTAAAAGCAGCATCAGCTAGATATAAACATTGGATTTTCCATTGTGCTTGAGAGGAGAAAATATTTTAAAACAATTTCTTTTTAGATCTAATGTGAAAAGAAAAATTCAAAATGTTCAATGGTACATGCAAATTAACACTTTTCTACATGACTGCTATACATGTATTAATGGTATGATTGAGGTTTTAGAAAATTACATGGGATATATACTTTTATGATCAGGTTAGGTTAATTATTCTTCGTTTAAGAACATGAGCTTACAACAGATTTCACATGCCTGACGATCATATAAAGAAGGGAGGTCATATTTCCCTGTTTTTTTAGCAGTGTTTACATATGTCAAACTACGAATTACAATTGGGTTTTATAAATAAAAAAAATTCTTGCCATATTTTTTAAAAGATTACAGAACACAAGACACTCTCATTAAATAAATTACAAAAATTATTTCCTTTATTCTTTGCAGCTTATACAATTTTGTTTTGGCTTTCCTACCTTTCCATTCTGTCATTCCATGCGAAATAACTTCTGTTTTTTTTTTGTGGCACTTGCCAGGATTGTGATGTTTCTTCCATTTGAATATGTTGGCTCATCTTTTATTTTTATTTTTGTTTGCTCTTTCATGCCTAATTTTCCAAGTCTTATGCCCCACGTCTATTTGTTTTTATCCTTGCACATATTAATCAAAATTTTACGCTGTTTTTAGGTCTTTTGAAGAGGTCGTTTTTATTTATCGTCAACATTTTCTCAGGTTTGTTTTGTGCCTCTCTCTTATTTGCTTTATGCATTTCTATTGCCTTGCATGCTTGATCATGGTTATGGTATTCCAGTGTTGTTAACACGTAATGTTCTGTTTTTAGTTGCTTGGATTTAACTATCTTTACTTACCTTTTGTAACTAGCTTTATGAATGTCATGTCTTTTGTTATTTATGAATGTCATGTCTTTTGTTATATAACATTTCTAATTAATTTATAAATAATTATAATAATAATTAAAATTAAATTTCATTTTAAACACCCGCAGCATCGCGCGGGTATCAAAGCTAGTAATCTTTCTAAATTCCGTAGTCGTTCTCTGCTCTGTATTTATATTTGCATTAAACATGCCTTCTGATTAATTTCCTGGATTTAATCTTCAATAATTTAAATGGACATCAAGTGGTTTTGTCAATTATTTAGCGATAATTAGTACTATAATAAATGATAATTTAATTTAAACTTAATATATACCAACCTCATTCCATTCAAATAAATAGATACTTTTTAAATAATTATTTTATCTGGTAAGTATTGAGTAAGTATAGACATCACTGGATTCAACTTAAATCTCAATTGAACCTCTTCCAAATTATATATTTATATTATACATATATATTTGTATAACATCCGTATATTTTTCAATACAGTGTGATATAAAACACACATACATATAATTTATAATTTTATAAGTTTATCATTCAATATATACATACATGCTTTATATATATACATACACATATATTATTTTATTTTTTATTGAATAATAAATAATAGTTGGACAATGAATACATGAAATTCAATGAATAATTTATGAATATCTAAATTTTGTACATAATAAATAATAAATATGATATAAATATCAAAAAATTCAACCCCCAAATATTTTTTATATAATCTCCAAATACATCAACATTGATTTTTATATTTTTTTTGATTCGAGGAAACCTCACCCCCCAGAAAGCATATTTTATGAGTTCAGATGAGGGAGTAAAACCCCGGCTATTCCAGGCTCTTATAAAAGGTGCATGCCCTAACTCAAACTCAAAATTTACTATACAGATCTTAAATTCTTTACCATCACGCTACGCCTCTTGAAATCATTGATTTTTACATGCTAAATCTTAATCTGCACATACATAGTCTCATCATCCCGGAACATTTTTTTTCTCTTATCCGAATCCGATCACGTGTAAACATTATCCGAAACAAGATTAAAGTATTTTGAGTTTGCTTGGTGGCTCTATTTATGGGTATCCTAATAAAAATAATAGCCATGTAGATTTTGTTTACTGTTTCAATTATCGCTAAAAAAATTATAAATTTTGATGGACATAGATGATAGCGTAGGATTCTCATCGCCTTTTTAAATTATTAAAATCTATGTTTTTTATTTTAATATTGAAAAAAAAAACCCTAACCAAAACGTGTTTCTCACACGTCCAAGAAGTTCCGTTTTCTAATGATAAATGCCTTGAAATTTCCATTGCATGAGGTGGTCATTCTGGTCAAGTCCGAGCCAAGCACAAACGAAGCTGTGAGCGTGGGTCATTACTGGACTAAAGGATACTTGGGCCTTTTTGTATTCAGAACAGAATGGGGCCTCGTGCCCAATATCAAATCCAAGTAAGGCTGCACAGAATGGATCCCCGCTCTGGCTGGCTGGATTTCACTCGCAAAGTATAGGCAGATAAATTTAAATGAAATAATAAATAAATAAATAAATAAATGCAAGGTGGATTTGGATCAAGCTATCAATCTCTGGGTCTCTCGCTCGCTCTCCCAACTAGCTTACCATCAAAACAGATAGATCCAGATCGCGCTTTAAAAGATCTCCACCCCTAACCTTTTCCATTCGATCTCTCAGGTAATTTCTCTCTACAGCAATAAAAAAATGGTTGATTTGTAAATTGATGTAACATATGTGTTGTGTTAATTGAAAGAAAATGCCATTATAATTGGCGCGTTTGTAGTTTGATTGCAGGCAGGCCTCTTTTGTTTTAGGTTAAATAACAAAAAAATGTCGAGGAGGCCAGGGAATCCTGCCAGACGTTTGGCTGATGGAGGAAGTCTTCCTTTTGCTGGGTCGATGCATGCTAAATCGCGTTCGTCGCCGTTACTATCCATTGGCCTTGTTGTCGTGGTAATTTTTATTGCTCTTTGTAATTTTCATTTTCTTTGGGGATGACAAGTTAGTAAGTAAAGTGGTTTAGGGTTTAGTGTGAAATCTGCTGATTGAATTTGTTCTTTTGTTGATTTCAGGGCGCGATTCTTCTTATTGGATACTGTTACAGTGGCTCAGGTTTTTGGTTTCTCTACCGCCTTTGATCTGTTACATCTGATACTGATTTACTGCTGGATCTGATCTGGTTTAAGTAAACAAGAAGCATTGACTTTGTTTCTCCTGCTAACATGAATAGCATAGCATATTTTCTTACACTTAAAGAAGGGAAAACAGCTGATATCGAAACAAAAGTAAAGGAAATAAAGCATGTTTGTAATGATTTTCGTGTTTCAGTTTGGCTTCCTTTTTGCTGACTTTGAATTTAACTATTATAGGCAGATGAGTTTGAACATGAAAGTTTTATATGCTACAAGTCTTGTGAATTTATGATGTTTTTGTGTGACAGGTGGGCATATCACCAATAGAGAAGCTTTAAGTAAGACAGAAGGTAAATTTAAATGATATCTTTATATTTTTCCTTCTTAGTTTTTACTTGTGTGGGCCTGTTACATTAACTGGCATATTGAAAGATGCAACTGTGTTGAATTAGTTGGTATCAGGATTTTTCTTGAGTTTTCCATTTATTTTTCCCGAGTTTATATATGGTATCTATCATATTCAGAGAACTCATAGAGAAGCTTTTTCATGCTACTTTAATATGGACTCCTCTTTGGGTGTGATTCTTAAGTAAACATTGGCTAAAATCTTCATTTCCTTGACCGCAATATAATGTTATTAGCTGTTGTTGTTATGGAAAACCTGTTTTTCCTCATTGCCTTTCTTGTTGTGATTGAGAGTTATCTGGACTTCTGAGCTTTTGATCAATCCTTAGTCAAGTGCAGTCCCCAGCTTTTGCCTTTGAACTAGACTTTGCATGTATCTCTTTGCTCTTAATGGTTTGTATAAGGGACAATGAAGATTACAAAGATGAAAATTTTGAGCATTTGTTCTCTCTTGTCTAGGAATGTTGCCAGCATAAAAATTCTAGCAATCTGAGATTTGGGGGTATTCATATGCAGGTGGTGTTTCTTGCACACTAGAAGTCCAAAGAGCGATACCTTTTCTGAAGAAGGCTTATGGTGACAGCATGCGTAAAGTACTGCATGTAGGCCCGGACACTTGTTCTGCAGTATCAAGCTTATTAAAAGAAGAGGATACCGAGGCCTGGGGTGTGGAGCCATATGACTTAGATGATGTGAGTGCCAACTGCAGGAGCCTCGTGCGCAAAGGCCTTGTACGTGTAGCTGATATCAAATTTCCTCTGCCCTACCGGCCAAAATCATTCTCTCTTGTTATAGTGTCAGATGCGTTGGATTACTTGTCTCCAAAATATCTCAACAAAACACTTCCAGAACTGGCAAGGGTGTCTGCTGATGGCCTAGTTGTATTTTCTGGTAATTGGTCATGTTGCTTACTTTCTTTTAGGTTGTTAGTATCTCCGCATGCATTCATGTAAATCAGAAGCCAAGCTGAAACTTACTCTTATTCATCAACAGTATTTTGAACAGTAGAAGGCTCAACTAGGGACTGCATTCACCTTAAAATATTATATCCTAAACTTGCCATGACCTAGTTACTTGTAAGTATCAAACACCATGAAGAGAGATAAAGTGCACCTTTAGTCATCTTCCTTTTTATCACCCAAGGCTCTTCCCTTGTCAAAGAAAGATGCTGAGGGTAAAGACTACAAACTGTGCTCTCATTATTTCATAATCATCGATTAGGAAAATGATATTCTTGTAAAACATAATTATTTGTACTGCCATGCTATAAACAGACATCTAAATAGTCTGTTTATATTGCTAATGCATCTTTTTTCGTCTGATATTTTATGTCATTCAAATAGCTCTTCTGGTCTGATTGTTGATCTCCTTTTTCCTTCTGTAGGCGCTCCAGGTCAGCAAAGAGTTAAAGTTGCAGAGTTGTCTAAGTTTGGTCGTCCGGTAAGTGGCCAATGTTATTCACTTTTTGGATTTTCTAGACATTCAGATCTCACTGTTTTTGCCAATACTATTCTTTTGCTTGAATGTTAGTCTGCTACGTGTGCTTTCTATGCACTTAGGCTTTAAGTCAGTTGTTGAAAGGGTTTGCTTTCTCTCATTAAGGGAGAAAGGTACAAGGAATATGGAAATTCTGATCATTTCTAGGATAGAATCTATATGTCCATTTGAATTTTTATATAGTGCATAGCTCTCAGTCGCATTAATCTTTGTTGTATCATGCGGTGAATTTGTATGTTTATGATTAGAGAAACTAAGATTCAATTCTAAAAGAGATACCTAAATTGTTATTCTTGTGAAGGCCAAATTCCGGACCTCAACATGGTGGATAAGGTACTTTGTTCAGACTGGTTTACAAGAGAATGAATCTGCCTTAAAGAAGTTTGAGCAGGCGGCATTGAAGAAGTCATATAAGCCGGCCTGCCAAGTTTTCCACCTCCAGTCATATGATTGAAAGTTTTGGTGTCATAACATTTTCCATTGCTGTGTCTGCAAACTGGCAACAAACCATGCCAATGATAAGCTATTTTGTGGAATTACGCCCATGTTGGTTCTTATCTTGATACAGTAAATCTCTTGATCATTATTTATTGAGGAAAGTAAGCATGTATGAATTCACTTCCACTATTCTTTATAAGATAAGTTTTTGCACTCTATCTGCTGCCATTGCTTGTATTTATGTTCATCCAGACCTATTCTTTACTTTGACCGCAGAACATGTCTCAAGTTTCATTTTTGATATGATAAAACCAGCACGGAAAATCTTTACTTTTTATCTTCATTTTATTTGTCTTGTATTTTGTCATTTGTTTCTGGCATCTAAAATGTGTTGAAGGCAAGAACTTTGATGGTGTTTCGGAGAAGAGACTATAAGGTACTCGGGTTTAGCTGCGAGTTCTATTACCTTGTTGTTTAAACGGGTTCTAGTTTCCTGAGGCTTCCCTTTAAAGCTGAAGAATTGCATTTTGCTGCCAGCCATCACGAATTTTGATGGTTTTTGTTTATATTACATCGCTTTTTTCAAGTTCCTTGCTGGATGTTAGATGCATGCTCAATGAGAATTACCAAAAACTTTCCAAATTCATACACCCATGAAGAATTGCCGTTGTCATCATTGGCAGAGCCGTGGGCAATCAGCTTCATGCTCTTTGGAGGTCCCCAGTTACTTTGTTCTCCATTTATTTTATAATCGAGTTCATCTGACTGAATCTTCCAGTTCCACTCGTATATTTATGGAACATTCCAGTTTTTTTGAATCTGAATTTAATTGGCTGCAGACTATTTTAAAGGTAAAAATGATATTAGTCTTGTTTTCCCACCAAGATTCCGGTAACAAAGAAATTTACAAGCCGTGTACTCAACCCAGACATGTATAAAATGTATTTCAGTTAGAACGAACCTTTTAGATTAATAGCAATCTAGGGCTTACGATGCTCCCATCATATATAATCATAATAATAATAATAATAATAATAATACATAACCATCAACATTTCAAATTGTCAAAATTATACATGTTGTCATGTCATGTCATGACATGACATGACATGACAAGGAAGCTTATTAGGATTTTTTTCGGATGAGAATATATTTGAAAAGTGGATTTTTAATATTAAAAAAACCCCAGTTTGATCAACCATCATTTTAGTGGTTGAAAACTAAGCAAGTAAATGACGTATCCTCTACTTTTATTGTTTTTTTAAAAAGACAAATGATATGTCGGCCTCTCGTGTCAAAGCAAAAAAAACCACATGCACGGGCTTGGATTTTTTTAAAAAATTGGCCTAGTGTGATGGGCCATCTAGGTCCAAATCCATATATTAGGCCCATTACCCTATTAAATCTCATGAAAATAAATAGCTTTAAAATATATTAAAAATATCAATTTTAAGAATAATTTTATTTTTTTTAATAAAACTATCAAGCATTGTTTTACGGCTCTTTGTGATTTTTTTTTAAAGTTTTGTTTTTGCACAACTTTTTTTTTATTATCATCATGTGATTACAAGAAAAATAGACAAAAAAAAATTCCTAGGTAATATTCTTATATTTTTTTTATTGACATATACCTAAATAAAAAAAATTTGAATAGCTTCTCAAGAAATCAAATATTTTGATATCCACTTATTGTTTAGTTTCTTAATATAGCCTTTCATTTATATCACACATCTCTTTCTAACATTTATTTATGTATATAATTTTTGATTGATTTGATTAAATATACATGTCAACTTTTTAATTCATCCCAATTTATTTTATAAACTAAAATTCATTCGGACAATACCTATCATTTCTTTATATTAAAAAAAATAATTTTTGATTTGTCTCGTGGCATAACAAAATAACAATAAATTTACTAGTCTCAAAATTTGTTTTGTAGTGTGATGAGGTACGATCCAAACTATATTTTATCTTAACTACAATTTCAAAAGTATTAGGTTAATTGAACACATCATAATTTTATATGTTTCTCGCTCATTTTTTTTTTAAAAAAAATGGTTATTTAAAAAAATTATTTTTAACTTTTTACAATCACATATTTCAAATTATAACTACAAAAAATACCTCCATGCTAGACACATTAAGCTAGCATAACTTAGTTTAGCTCTAGTGTCATCATATAATTACAACTTATTTGGCAATGCAGCCTATGTTTTAATTTTAACTTTAAATTTTTTATTTTTGAATTATTTTGATAATAATATTAAAAATAATTTTTTTAAAAATAAAAAATATTATTTTAATATATTAAAAAAATACAGTATAAAAAACAAATACTACTTGTACTAATAGACTAGCGGATAGAAAGAAACAATAATAAACCAGCTCAACTATAAAACAAAAAACCAGAAGTGGATGCTAACGTGCGCCAATTTCCACTTCCAGCATCCCTCCCCATCACCCCATGGCCACGAAAGACCAGCAGCCCAAAAAACTCCCACTCTTTCCCTTGCTCTCTCTCCTCTGCTTCGCCTCCATCTTCCTCGCTCTCTCCCTCTCCCTCTCCAAAAGAGCCTCAATCTCTAACGAAACCATCCATGTCAGATCCACCCCAACACTAACCTCCACTCCCTGCAATTACTCTCATGGTTCCTGGATCTACGACCCAAATTGGATACCCAACAAATATGACAGTACATGTAAAGAAATATTCAAAGGTTGGAATTGCATTGCTGGCAATAAATCAAATGCTAAAGACATCATTAAGTGGCGATGGCAGCCTAACGGGTGTGATCTCCCTCCCTTCGACCCGGTCCGGTTCTTGCAGACTTTTAGAGACACCAGCATCGGTACTCTCTCTCTAAATTAATCACTATGTTTGTATTTCTTGTGCTTTCTTTGGAGCTAATGAATGGTGTAACAGTGCAGGATTTGTTGGGGACTCGTTGAATAGGAATATGTTTGTTTCTCTCTTTTGCTCTCTAAAAAGGGTGTCAAGTGATGTGAAAAAGTGGAGACCAGCTGGGGCTGATCGTGGCTTTACTTTTCTTCTCTATAATCTTACCATTGCTTATCATCGAACTAATCTTTTGGCGCGATATGGTAGGTAAGCTCTGCTTGCTATGCCAATCTTATCTTCTTGCATGTTTCTTAGCATTTTGGTAAAAAATGGAGTTCTTGGTTATGGTAATTCCAGATTTGAAACTACTTAGGCATGTTCTGCTTTTGTTTGTTTAGGTGGTCAGCTAATGCTAATGGGGGTGAGTTGGAATCTCTTGGATATAAAGAGGGTTATAGAGTTGATGTTGATATTCCGGAAGGCACATGGGCGGATGCTCCGAGCTTCCATGATGTTCTAATCTTCAACACAGGACACTGGTAATTTAAGTTCCTGTAATTTTTCTGAACAATGTAGGATGGTCTATATTCGTTTTATATATAATTGGCTGTAGCTACTAGAGTTTCTTTTCCGTGCCGATCCTGCATCTTTTTTGGTTGTTTTTATTATGTGAAAGATTTTTCATTGACTGTTTATATGGCTCTTTGTTTCTTGTGAATAGGTGGTGGGCTCCCTCAAAGTTTGATCCTGTGAAATCTCCCATGCTTTTCTTTGAAAAGAACCAGCCTCTGATCCCTCCAGTGCTTCCTTCTGTTGGCCTGGACAAGGTCTTGAAACACGTGGTACAGAGTCCATCTGCTTTTAGTTTTCATTTCATTTTTAAATTGCCGTGAAAAATCCATGAATGTGCCATCTGATATGGTTGTGTGACCTCTCACTGCTATTTCAGTGAGTGGTGTCCTTAGAAATCTGATAGATAAAGAAATCCCAATCTCCAGAATGTATATTGGCCATTGGCCATTCTTACTTATTTATCTGAACTTCAGTTAGTTTAGTACTCTTTAGCATAATGTCAGATATAAGTCCAAAAATATGCTCCGCTCGGAGTTCTGTTAGCATAGCACTTTGTAAGCTACTGACTTACGGATATGCCAACACAGCTATAAATCAAAAATAGACTAATGACAATTGATTCTGACAGGAAAATGATTAACTATTTATCTTCTAGACTCTGCTATTTGTATGCTTGATGCATGCTTCCACACTCAATGTTCTGCAGATATTAGTGATATTTTTTCAGTGCTTAGGCTACATAATTGTTGTGTTTATTTCCCTCTCTTACGCCCCTGCATCTGTAGTGCATGTAGGATTCATTCTGCTACTCTTTATTTAATTAAAATGGGCATTTTTAATTTCTCATGTCCTATGTTTTCACTGTAGATTCTCTTTGTTGAGAGAAGAATGCGTCCGGGTGGAATCAAGCTCTTTCGTACACAATCACCTAGACATTTTGAAGGAGGTGATTGGGATCAAGGTGGTTCTTGCCCACGACTACAGCCTTTGTCACCAGAAAAAGTGAGTCACATCCGAACTATGAGTTTGGACTTGATAGTTTGTTGACTTGATGGCAATTTGATATTACTATGTTGTGAAGCATAATCAGTGCCAAACCTTGCATTTACTTTTCAATTGCTTCACTTTTGTTCTACAACAGTATACACAGGTAAAAGCTTCTTCCTTTCTCTTTCAGGTTGAAGAACTCTTCTCTCTAAAGAATAATGGGACAAATGTTGAATCCCGTCTGGTTAATCAGCACCTGTTCAAGGCTCTCAAGGGGTCTACATTCCATGTTTTGGACATAACCCACATGAGTGAGTTCAGAGCAGATGCTCATCCGGCAACAGCAGGTGGAAAGAAACACGATGACTGCATGCACTGGTGCTTGCCAGGAATTACGGATATTTGGAATGACTTATTCATAATGCATCTAAACAGTATTAAGGCTAGAAACTGATGTATCCACTAGTAGATATCCTCTGCAAATTGAGTTCTCTTTTGGTCTCCTGGAATTTGTTAGGTTTGATTTGCTTGGTCTGATGCTTATTCATTACATGATATCGACACCATGATCTAGGATTTTCTAATACAGAATTTTAGAAGTTAAAAGCAAAACACACACACACGAGAATGTGCTTCCAGCCATGTTTTGGAAACCTATGATTTTCATTATAGAACTGGAAATTCAAGAGCTTCAAGAAATATTATTTCAGTCTTGATTTGGGTTGCCATTTCTTTTGTAAAGATTTTGGAGACTTATCAGAAACGAACTCCGACGGATAAAAGAAATGAACTATGGTCGCACTGAAATCGCTTGTTCCACACAATTATTTCTACACGCGAAACAGAAAAAGAAAAAGCTTATTCAATCTCCACGACCCATCCCATAGTGTCCTCAATGCGACCAGTTTGAATTCCTGTCAATGTTCTACGTAGTTTCTCAGATACAGTACCCTCGCCTGTTTTATATTCAACCCTGCATTGGCATAACCAATGACCGCATGTTAAAAGCTGCAAGACCAGAGAGGAGAAAGAACAAGAAACATTTTTTCGCTTTTCATATCATATAGTATGCATTGCAACTTATACCTTTGTCCCTGATAGGTTACACTGCCAACAGGCTTAATTGCTATCGCAGTTCCTGTGCAGAAAGCTTCATCAACATTTATCAACTCCTCCAGTGGGATAGCACGTTCCTCAATCTGATCAAAGGTCGGTAGAGCATGCTCAATTTAGAGGGAAAACCAAATTAAACTTTAGAAATGCTTTACTCCTTTGTGCGTAATTCAGTTCCTAGCTCTTGCTACCAAACACTTGTGCATATCCAGAAAAAGGATTAAAAATGACAGGAAAGCAGGTAGATTATGAACTCTCAGTTTACAAATACGAGATCGACTGGTTTTTCTTTCATCAGAATTTACTTACTTGATATCCGAGCCAGGAAGCAACTTCAATGATGCTTTTTCTTGTGATTCCAGGCAGAATAGTTCCGGCTATTGGAGGAGTTGAGATGACATTTCCCTGCAAAAGAAATACAATGCTGCATTAATATATGATGTTACCCACCGAATTAAACATAAACTAACTGCACTCAGAATATAAGCTATGAATTTGAAGCTGGAACATGAAAAAGTGATCTCGCCTTCATCGAAGACTGATTCTCATTAGTCTTACCTTCACAACAAAGATATTACATGCAGTAGCCTCCTCTATATTTTTGCCAGTTGCTGCATCAAGGAATATAGCATCGGTGAAGCCTTTAGCCTTTGCTTGAGTGAGTGCCTTGTAAATCTATAGTAGAAGTGAAAAGGTAAGCAAGATTTTACCCATTATTTGTTAAGACGGTAAGCATATGTAGATAGCTAACATAACGACGAATGCATTGCGTATCGCATGAGAAGTTATACTTATGACCGAATTGTGTTTCTAGTGAAAATAGACAAAGTAGTGCTTACAGGCGAATAGTTAGTGATAGATTTAATGCCACCAGTTCCTCCAGGAATTGCTCGATAGACCTTATCTTCAACAGAGAAGTGCATGGGACCCTGCATTTATGCAAAATTAACACTTCATAACACCCCACTTTGCATCACTAAATGAAGTGCGTTTCTTTCCTTCCTCAGTACTTGACGAAGTTCTGCAACTGTCTACTAAACTCACATTGAAATAGTTGCCAACTGGAGAAGCATATGCTAGGAAGGTGTATTCTGGAGATGGCGCCACACCTAGAATTGGCCCTGTTCCCAGGAGCAAGGGCCTAATATAGAGCGATCCTTTTCCTGGAGGAGGTATCTATACCCCATTCAAAACACATTTTTAAATGATAATTACAAGATAACTAGTAAGATATTCATAAATGTGAACGAAACTTAAGGCTAATGGGATAAGTCAGGGCTGTGAATTTGAATACCCATCTTTTATTGGCCAAAGCAGTTTGCTTTATTGAACTAACAAATTGCTCAGCAGTTGGTGATGGCATGCACATTCTTTCCGCCCCCATTTGCATGCGTAGAGCATTTTGTTCTGGCCGGAAGAGTCGAATACGGTTATCATCACCTCTATATGCCTTTAAGCCTTCTAGTAACCCCTAGTAACAAGACCATTCATGTAATTGTCACTCAAATGGTCATGAGAAAAGGATCTGTTAATTAATCACATATTTCTGCTATTAATTTAGCAGTGCCAATGCTTACTTGTATGAGTTCTTTACATTAGTGCAGTTTCATATTGCCACTTACTTGTCCATAATTTAGAACTCCAGAGGAAGGGCTCAGCTCGACGTTTCCATAGCGAGTTAGATGGCCTTGTGAAAATGCACTCTCCCCACTAGAGCATTTCATCACGTACATGTAATCAGTTGGAATGAAACTAAATTTAAGCTCATCCCAGTTGCAAAGGTCATGCTCTTCTTGATCACCATTGATACTGTTATCAAAATGAAAAAAATAAATAAAAGATTAAAATCCCATCAAGTTGCACAGCATTAAAGGCTTGTAGAAAGAGAACATTTTCAACTCTTGGGATGGAAGTGACCCTTCAAGATGGTGCCCGTTTAGCCAAATAACGTCATTTACCTGGCATCACTAGCTGTTTGCACACCTATTGCATTCCTCGAGCAATGTCGTAGCTGTTGACAAAAGAAAAGGTAAAACCCAGTTATGTTTACGTTAATACCGTGTTCATCAAATATCTCACTGGGTAACCTTTGGTTTAAATCAGTTGTTATTCCTCCTCTCAATAAGAAGAGATCTCAAATTTAAACCCTGGATCAAGAATTTAAGATACGGAACAAAGATTAACGATACCCAATCAATTAGTTCATTTCTTATCTAATGAATCTATTTTTTAGTTATTTGGAGATATTAATCTAATGATAAATCAACAGTAATTTATCCATGAAATTTTAAGAGCTGAAGAAAACAAACTCATTTGACGTTGAACAAATCAATGGCTTTTGTTAGAAGGTGACTGGGAAATGTCTTCACACGCAATTTAGAATGATCGGCTACAAATCAAATCGAAAGAAAGGAACACAATGGCGGATTCTCTCTCTCCTCTCACTGGCTTGTTTTCTTTCAGGAAAAAAAAAAAAAACACACTAATTGACACCCTCTCAATATCCAGCTGCTGCCACTTCTTGAATGCATGCAGGTATGATGTATAGCCACTCCATTACCAGTTCTCAGCTCCACCTCCACTGTCTCACCAGCATCTTATTTCTTAACTTGTTCTATACCCACTTTTACCCACGACAATCAAATGCTAATGGGTACAAATGAATAACTTGCTATTCATAAAAAAAAAATTTAAAAGAAAAGGAGAGAAAAACAAGCAAAGCACTTGGCCTCTTCGAATGGAAGTCTCTTGCTCATTTTTTCCTCTCGGTTTGTTCATCTTCTGAATGAATTTAAGAAATAAAAGATGTTATGATTATTATTATTATTATTAAATCAACATTTGATACTTTTTTCAATCATATTTCGAGACGACAATTCTTTTATGGGAGAACTGAGAAAACGGTATGAAATTGGAGCCTGAGTGCGGGCTGGAGAACGAGAGTATGGGCGGTGACGAACTGATATTGTGTGAGCGTTGCAGATTTTTTTTGGCGACGGACAAACAGAGTAAATTATAAAATAGTCCTCCTAGTTTCGAGAAACAAAATAATTTGTTCTATTTGTTTTAAGAATTAATTATATAATCCTTTCACCAGTGTCGACCACTCTTAATTTAACGTTATTTTATCTCGATAATTTCCTTTTATTCTCATTAATCTTTTCACAATTCTATTTGTTATTTTTATTTTCCCTATTTTTTGAATTAAGAAATAAAATAAATTAAAAAAAACGTAAAATGAATGAAGAGGGCTAAAGAAATAGTTTTTTAAAATAAAAAACAATCAATTCATTTCTCAAAAATAAAGTGACTAATTTATAATCTGGTGATGTGATACCGAGAATCTGAAATAAACCGAGAAGTGCAAAATTGAGATTCAAAGCAAGAAAGGATGTGGCGGTACTCCTAACTTAATTTTGCGTGGATGTAAGCCTTAAGCTCCTGGATTTAGAGTCTTCCGAAGATAGATTGAACATCCTCCTATAAAGATCTAAGAAAGAAAAAAGAAATATTTGACGCACCTTCGTGGCTAAGACGCCTCTTCTAAGTGTTCGAATCCACTCGAGGCTGCGTATCTTTCCTCTAGACATCGTATGCAGAGCTGAGCTTCGAGAATACAGCTAGTTCACTGGCAATCCTACGCTAAAAGTTGAATGTTACTGTGAGCTCATGGGCTGACTGACTCTGATTTA
>Ga0325411_1004180_pt1 | contig 16252 bp, 8 predicted proteins | sample PopdelMetagenome_13_FD_206181 | JGI IMG/M metagenome (GOLD analysis project Ga0325411, IMG submission 206181) | Populus deltoides microbial communities from Bellville, Georgia, United States - Xylem-PdIQD-R4 | ecosystem: Host-associated > Plants > Phyllosphere > Stem > Wood/Secondary xylem...
AATTTGACTTTCATGTTAATCTTGAAAGCAATTATACACCAAAAACTTCACTGAAAATTTTCAATTTCTAGAACCCATTTGCGCTGCATTTCTAATCAACAAGACATAAATTCTCACTAAATCACACAAAAACAAATGGAACTTACAGTGAAAATCTCAATTTCCAATCTAGGACACGAGTCCAGATTGAAGCTCTATAATCATCTAAAAAATTGTAAGAAGAACACGATGAAATACTTTGCAATGATGGTATTTATTAAAACAAACAAGATATTTTCGGCGAAGCAAGAAAAAAAGAAAAGATTCTGTTCCAAAGAAACGATCTCACACCTCTGATGGTCTTACATCTGAAGGGAGCTCATTCGGCTGATGTTGTTGCTTCAACTTTTTCTTAAACTTACTCACGTACTTGGCATTCTTATAAAACTCCCTTTGCTTCTCTGATGCGAAACAGAGAAAAAAAGGTCAAAAAAGAAAAAAAAAAAAAGCAGATCGTCTCACATTTCATAACAAAATTGAAAATATCGAACCACCCCAAGTATACGTTCAACATCTTCTAAACGTCTTATTTAAGAACAAAAAATGTCAGAAAAAAAAAAGAAGCAAACCCACTAAAGTTGGGAGCTTGATCAACCATTTTCAACACGCATTAAACAAAACCCAACCATTTAATTTAGAAAAAAAAACGATAAATATACGTACTTATAAGGGCAGGATTGGAGAAGGAGGAGGAAGTGTTGGACTTGGCATTAACGAAGGCTTCAAGAGAAAGACCGGCGGCTCCTCCTAATCTCATCATGTTTTTCTTCCTTTTGTTCATCATTGATTTTGGGCCATTGGTTTTCTCCCTATCGTCTTCTCTATTGCTGGGATTTTTCTTCTTCATTCTTCAATGATTTTTCAGAAACCCTAATTTTGCCCTTCCGCTTTTGTCACCTCGTCGTTCAAAATTGACTTTCTGGCTCTGGCTCAACGCTTGCGGCAGAAGCGTTGCCGTTTAATAGGATTCGGTCGATACAGTTTAATTTAGGGTAAATTTCAAATTTCTCCATAAAGTTTATGAGATATTGCAAGAAGACCTTAATACTTTGTCCTTTCTTAATACCCCCTCCAAGTTTGAATTATTTTCGATTTTCCCCTTACAAACTATTCTTGTCTCAATTAACCCCTAGATATTTTAAAAAATGTCTCTATCAAACACTCCCTCACACACGCACAATCCAAGAATTAGTATAACCACCGTCCAAAAGATTAAAAAAAGAGAGAAGGTTTCTTTTCTTCTACAAATTTATTGCACCAGCAACCAATGATTCTGTTAGAATTACAATAGTTTAATGTTTTTTTATTATTTTTTATATTAATATTCACTTCGATGATTCAATAAGAACAATCATAAAGTCGGGAAACTTGGAATGAACTGTTTAGAATCTCCCCAAACTAATTTTCTTACACGTTATGTTGAAAACTTGTGGTTTGATTTTAGCTTCAATTTAAAAGCATTATTTAATTAGTTTTTGTGTTGAAAATACAATTGGAAAGAAAGAATATTATTGATGATATTCTATAAACCCAACTAGCATACGAATAGAGCTAGGAAAATAGTTTATATTTGATGCTTGGTAGATCAAAGTGGTTTGTAATTAGTATCTATAAAAAATTTTTTTAGTAGAGGCGATGACTGTCCGATATTTAAAAAAATATTTTTTTTAAAAAGAGAAATTATAAGATATTCTAGAAAGAGGTGCTATGAAATTATATATGAAATAGATAATGAAAATTATGATCCTTTGTTCTTAAGATTTTATGGTGTATTTATAACTCATAAGTTTTGTTTTTTTTGAAGAGAATAGTAGGAAATGCAATCCTACCATGATAAAATTTAATAAGAGATAAATATACCTTACATCTATATTAATATTTGATGATAATATCATGTTATCCCGATCATATTCCTATAATCGCGAGATTAACAAGTTAATATGGGATGAATCATTAGGTTTTTTGTGATTTAACCCGGTTTAATTATGGTTTTTTTTTGTTGCTTGTAATTTGTTTTCTCTGGCTTTCCCTTCAACATTAGGTTTTTTTTAGTAATCTACTCAGGCTCAGGTCAAGTAATTTTCTTATCAATTTATTTATTATTATTGTTTTTTTTTCTTAGCATTTTTTTATATTAAAAGTTTTTCTTCCAGATCCACAGAAAAACACAGGCCACAGATCTAATACTACGAAGCTAAGTTTCATCACCATAGGTGTGCAACAAGTGGCAAGCCCATTTAACCTGCGCAATCCAACTTGAACCAATCAGACTGCTTGGAAAGTTGAGAAATTTTGGAAATAAAAATTTTGTTAAAAACAAATGACAATCAATTTTAGGAGATTCCATTTTGCTTCTTTGTAAGAACGCAAATGACTTTTGAAGATCATCTTCTTTTCCAAGTCCAAAACAACTACTAAATGTCCCATCAAAGTGTGTAACAAAAAAAAACCTAAAAGCCATGAGAGCGTACCGTAAACTTTAAATATATTGCACTGTTCATTCGAATACTGAACTTGCACAAAGAGGCTTATTCATATTTTTATTTTTTTTTAACAATTAAGTGACTGAATTGCCTTAAAATATAAAAATCTAAGGCTTGTTTCAAGAGCATTTTAATCTTTTTATCATTTTAAAAATAATTTTAAGGTTCACCCAGGGGTTCTTTTGTAATTTTTAAAGCTAAATATTATTTTTTTACATCAGCGCCTAACGACCCCGTGCCCTTCAAGCAGCCTATGAGGGGTCGTTCAATTACCAAAGTCCACCATCCGCTATGATGTTTGGAGCAACGCGTCATCTACTTTGTGTTGGTGGGGTTTGCGTACATGACGGAGGTGCAATTGAGTTTCGATGACCTTTATTTTCCTCTCTCTTTTCTCTCTAGAAATTCACACCAACCCTTTCAAAAGTGATTGTGTCCCCTAGTTTGTATTTTTTTTAATTTTAACCCTAATTATTTTATTGCAATTTATTCTTCTTTTAATGCTTTTTGAAGTTTAAATTATTTTTCAATTTTATCTCTATACATTTTATTTCATTTATTTATTATTTATTCAATTTGATCCTCATTCATTTGATTGCATTTTTTTCGTGGTTTATCATTTTCTTGATTTTTTTTCAATACCACCTTCGTCATTTTATTTTTTTAATCTAATTTTAGTCATTCTTTTAATTGCTATTTTCTTATCATTTTCTTGATTGATTTATTTATTTTTCAAATTTTATCCCTTAATATTTTATTTCATTTAATTTCTTTTATACAATTTTGATCCTTATTATTTTAATTGCTATTTTTCTATCATTTTTTTAATTTTTTAATTTTTCTATTTAGTCCCCAATTATTTTATTTCATTTAGTTTTTCTATCATATCTGGTTTAATTGCTATTTTTTTTTATGGTTGAAAATTTTCCTTCTTGATTTTTTGCGTGTCTGTCTTTCTATAAGGTAATCTTAGTCTAATACCCAGCCCTAATTTAAGTTTAGTTTTTTTGGTTTTTTATTAATTTTTTTTTAAATTTATCATTTAACATTGGTTTATTGGGGCTTGAGCTTTTTTATTTGTTTCTTTTTATAGGGTTATCTTGATCTCATATCTCGGGTAGTAAATTAATCAAGTTAACCTAGATAGACTCAGATTTTTTTTTCGATGTTTTTTTATGAAATTAATTTTTTTATTTCATCTTTTCGCATTAAATTATTTTCTCTTGAGCTTTATGATTTTTGTGCTTTTCTTTATGTGAGGTTATTCCAAGTGCAGGTTAGTCTAATGAACTAGGGTTAACTCCATATTTTTTTCAGTGTTTTTCTTATTTAACTTCAGTCTTTTTTGCTAGGTTATTTTTTTTAAATCTAGTTTTTTTCTTATCCTTATCTTATATCACGAGTGACATGTTAATAGAGTTAACTCGGGTTGACCTGGGTTTTTTTCCTTTGTTACTTTAAAATAAAATAATTTTATTCTTTGTTTCATTCTTTAACATTAAATTATCTTTAACATTAAATTATCAAGCTTTGAACATTACGATTCTTTTTAAATATTTTTTGTGGGTTATATTGATTTTATATCTTGGATTCCTTATCAATCAAATTAATATAAATTGATTAGAGTTATCATTATTTAGATATTTTTTTATATTAAAAAAATCTGACCTGACCGAAAGTGAAGTCAAGCCGATCAAAAAAAGAGTAAAGAACAGCTTGATGAGCCTGTAGGCTGACCGAAAAATAAAGAGAAGAAAAAAACCTATTTTATATTACATTTTGCTGAATATATACAAGAGTCATTTTAAGTTTGAGGCAGCAATAAACAGAGTGATACATTACACTAGATAGAGAACTGATATTTTGTATAATATGCCCTAACATAAGAAACAATGACACACATTGCGGTATATGCTATAACTCAGCAATCCATCCTAGAAAAATATCCAGTAATTCTTGTGATATTCCGTCTCCTGAGCTACACTACACCTGAGACCTGACCTGCTGGTTCACAATAAAGAAGTCATGGCGGGTAAATGTATAGCCACCATCAAAACATCAGTCGTGCTAATTTGCTCTGCTTTAACAATATGGTGCAAGTAGCATGCTCTGAGACAGACTTGTGAACTTGATATTTTCTGAGTGATATTGTGTAGCCATCCGATGCGTACAGAGATTACTTTGACAAACAATTTCAAAACTTTTCCAGAAATTGTCAACAGTGACAGCCAAAACAACTGCTTACCACTTTCAATGATCCAGCTTAGCGAAACGCCCCTTGATTCTTGTTCTGCTATCTGCCCGAACCTTGCGGGATTCGTACCTGATACGTTTATCGTACCTGTTGTTTTTTTCACAAGAAGAATGCTGGTTTAAGATTCCCAGAAGAACGACGTCTAAGACCACAACCCGTGCTAATGAATCATCCTTGCTAAGATTATGCAACTTACATAAGTTTATTCAGACCAGAAAAAAGGAGTTCATTTTGAATCTTAATTTCTCAGTCATGTCAATGCACTGAGAAGATGCTAATGTCAATTCATTTTCTTGGCGTCACATAGATTTTAGAAAAGTTCAGACAAAAACCAAAGCTGAATAGTGTGCAAATTAACTAGAAATGTTCATTGAACACTCATGCTACTGAAGGCAAACATGGGGTGCAAATACCTCCTTGTTTGCTTCTTCTCTTTGTATCGTGAAATAGCAGAATCTCTCTCCTGGCTGCTTAATTCACGTGTCCCAACATTTGGGAGAACTGGTAATGTTTCAATTGTAGAGGGTTGTGGCTCTGCTTCATGGCCATCATTTATGTGACTTGCACTGTCACTGATGTTGAACTCTTTTTCAGGAACTGCATAACTTTCCTCAAAGTTGCTTCCTGGTAATGTCGAAGGAAAAGAAACTTGATTTGCAGCTTCACCATTTTCCTGAATGAAGCAAAGATAAATTAGTCTGCTTTTATTACACTAAAACAACATGTGACATTGATAATTACCAGAGCTAAATTTGGGAGAAAAATCAAAGCATAAAGAAAAATACTAAAAATAAAGAGAGGAAGAGCGTGTAAAATATAAAAAATTCAAGTTAAAAACTCTTTATTCATACTTTTTTTGTAGTAAATTCTTAAAGTTATAAGATTGAAGAATTAATAAGAACTAATTACCACCAATATCAATTTTTAATTAGCCAATATAAATCAAGAATTAAATCTAGAAAAATTAAGGATTCTTTGAGTAGAAAAACCATGGGTTTTTTAAAACTAATTTCTCATTCACCTGTAATTTGTTTAATTATAACAAATTTCCAACAATCCCCCACGTGAATAGAAATTAACTCACCAGTTTAAAAACAACTTAAAGATTTGTTGAAAATTATTGATTTAGTAGATTACTACATCAGAATAAATAGTTTTTTACTTTGAACCTTTCTTAGTAAAATATTATCAGATTTATTCGGCTAAATAATGAACGTGATGTCTTAAGCTATTTAGTCTTTTATGTAAACTAAAACAATATTACTCATATAATTATCTACCTAGAGATTTTCTTTGGTTTTTATTGTTGTGAACATTTTAGCCATAAACAACTCTTAGATTCATGAGTGTTTTAAATAATTCAGTTTTTATTGAAATTCATAAATAAACAACCACATTTCTCACTCATATACGTGATCTTTTATTAAGAGTATTTTGCTATACTTGACTCGGTGTACCAAAATATAAAAATCATTAAGAACTCAGCTCACCGTTTATCACGCTATAACTAACACTTATTTCATTATAAGAATGAGCATGAAATAATAATTTCCTAGTGTTATCGAGAATGCTATATGACTTAGTTTTTCATTTGAACCTAGATCTTGAAATCTTCAATCAACTATGTATGGTTATCATCATTACACTCTTTCATCTTTTAAAGGTTTCAAGTCCACTTCTCTTGATGAAATTATACACAAGCTCTCTCGAAAAATCTTTGGTTAGAGGATCCACAATACTATATGGCTTAGTTTTTCATTTGAACCTAGATCTTGAAATCTTCAATCAACTAGGTATGGTTATTATCATTACACTCTTTCATCTTTTAAAGGTTTCAAGTCCACTTCTCTTGATGAAATTATACACAAGCTCTCTCGAAAAATCTTTGGTTAGAGGATCCATAATATTTTTCTTTGATAGTCAATGGAAATAATTTCATTCGAAAGCAAGTGTTTAACAATATTATATCTATGACATATATGTCTAAACTTCCAATTATATATACTACTTTGTGCCTTTCTAATTATAGACTGATTATTGCAATGGATACAAATAGTTGGCATTGATTTTGGCCAACATGGAATATCCTTTAAAGAATTTTGAATCTATTCAACCTCTATTTCAGCTTTGTCAATAGCAATAAACTCGGATTCCATCATGGACCTAGCGATATACGTTTGTTTGGGGCATTTTCACAATACAATTGCTCCACCAAGTGTGAAGACATTGACTTGTAGATTTTGAATCCTTAGGGTCAAATATTCAATTGACATCACTATACCCTTCTAGTATTGCTGAGTAACTAGTATAGTATATCCCATAATCCAAGATGTACCTCAAATACTTAAGTACCCTTTTTATTTTATTTAAATAATTTATACTTGTATTACTTGTAAATCTACTAATTTTACTAATTGAATAAGCAATATTACGCCCTGTTCAATTCATAACATACATTAAACTTTCAATTTTTCAAAAATATTTTAATTGATTTATTCGTTTACCTCTATTCTTGGACAAATATACACTTATATCAATTGATGAACATAATATTTTAATTTTGACTTGTGTACAAGAAATTTATATGCATTACTAATGTATGCATATCCGATAAATACACAATCCACAGTTTTAGATCATATATTGATATTTTTAGGATAAAATATTACTAGATTTGTAAGACACCCCTACAGTTTGATGTATTTGTAGGAAAATCTTCTACCTTTTCACAATTCATATATTGTCTTTTGTAACATTTGATGGGGATACCTTGTTAAATATATAATTGACTGTTAGAAGTGCCTCCCCCCACAAGTTTTAAGGTGTTCCTAAACTTATCAACATGTTATTTATCATTTATTTTAAAATTCAGTTCTTATGTTTCGCAATGTCATTTTGTTGTGGTGAATAAGGAGTAGTAGTTTAATGGAAAAAAAATATTTTGTATACAAAATTCACCAAATGGTACTTCATATTCTCCACCTCTATCACATCTTATTACCTTTATCTTTTTGTTAAATTAATTTTCAACTTCATTCTTGTAATATTTAAGCATTTCAAGAGTTTCATTTATACTCCTAAGCAAATAAATATAACAATACCTTATTGAATTATATATAAAAATAATATAATATTTTTCTCCACCTCTATTTTACAGAAACTTTAATTTAACAATATCTTAATGGATCAAGTCTAAAGGTTTACTATTTCTTTTAATTGTTTGAAAATATTTTTTTTTAATTTTGATTATACATAAATTTCACACTTATAATTTCTTTTTAAATCATACTTTGTAATGATTCCTCAATTATTGATATTTGCATAGAATTATAATTCACATGACCTAACATGTTATGCCACCCATACTCAAACAAATAAGAAGAAAATACATTTTTATTTTTGTTTTGATAATTGGTTACAATGATCATTACATTCATTTTAAAAATATCATCTCACAAATACGTATTTCATATAAATTTATCACTCTAAAAAACCATTATTGTTCAACAATGATGTAAACACTAAGGTCTTTCTAATATCAACATCATACAATACATTGTTGACGGTAAGAAGCTTTTCAAAGGTTATCAACCTTTTCAATACCTAGTACCTCAGAGGTTGATGAATTCACCATGTATAGGTTTTCTATATCCACTTCTTTGTAATTGGATAACATCTTCTCAATGCATGTATGTCTTGTAGCATCAGTGTCAACCCACCACTACTCAGGATTGTTGATAATGCTGACTTCAAAAACAACATAAGACAAGTTCATTTATAAAACTTTATTAGTGAAATGATGAACCTTGATGACATTGACTTGAATAATTTTTTTAATAAGGTTTTCTTGCTTACCTTTATTTCTGTAATATTTGGCAAGATGCCCAGTCTTATTGCAGATAAAACACTTGTCATTGAACTTCTTGAAAACTCTTTTACCTTTCACAACAACCTTTTTTTTTGTGGGACTTTACCTCTTGTTCTATAAAATTTGCTTTTGCGACACCAAAAAAGTTGATTTTCCTTTTAGATAACTTATTGTTATTTTTCTATTCTCAAAATGAGATCTTCAATTCTCATCTCATTACACTTATGCTTAAGATAATTCTTAAAGTCTTTTCAAGATGATGACAATTTTTCAATGATTGCAATCACTTGAAAGGACTCACTTAGAAATATACTTTTAGCATATATATTATGCAAGTTGAGTTGAAACTCTTGAACTGGACTCATTACGGTCCTTAAAATCAATCATCTTGAAATCTAAAAAATTATTGATTATGAATTTCTTCATATCAGCATCTTCAACTTTGTATTTTTTATCTAAAACTTCTCACAGTGTTTTTGCTCTCTTGATTGAACTATACACATCATAAAATGTATTGTCCATTCCATTCAAGATGTAGTTCTAGCACACAAAATCAATATGATTCCATGCATCTGCAATTGCCACATAATGGAGTTAGATTCATTTTCTGATAATTTTATCACTTTCTCAGTTAAGAACTTTATCAAGTTCAAGATGGTTAGATAAAATATTATCTTTTGTTGTCACTTATTAAGGTTCAATCCATCAACTTTTCAAGTTTTTTACTATGCACCATAAAAGGTGATGACAGAATCTTCTAAAACAAAATAACACTTGCCGAAAGAACATTGGTTGGAACAACCAAATTTTAAGTAAAAGACATGATATAATATAGGAAAACACAATAGCCAATCTTATTTATAAATAAATATTTCAGCTTCGTAATAAACAAGAAATAAAATAAAAACTTGTAATAAAACAATTTTTTAAATGAAAATATTTAAATCATACAAGATAAAACCAATAACCATTTCACTTATGAAATGTATCGTATATAAAAATAATATTATGTGAATAATACTTTCACTAAGAAAGTTCTTAGAAAAAATTGGAGGGGTCACAAATAATTCTGCTGAAAACTTAATCTTCTTAGACGGAATTTTCTAAACCGTATCTATTCACCACACTAACTTTTTGTATATGTGAATAATGATGTATACATGAACAAAACCGATCAGATAACTTTGATGTCAATCTTATAGAATATAAACAAGATAACATAAACTATTATAAATAAAACAATGATTCACTTAACGGAAAATATAAATCAATAAGATTTATGCTATGCATATATAATATCATCCAAATAACATGAAAAACAATTTTAGAAGATAAACTATAACTTTAAAATAGAGATCTGTATAACAACTTTCTAAAATTAAACAAAAAAAATCATAACATACCAAAATGTTATATATTAAAATATATAAAAATAAAATTAAATCTATATGTGAGAATATAACCACTTAAAAGCAAATTAAATAATAAATTAAATTTTAAAAATGTTAAAAACCTCTTTTATAATTAATCTATATTATTATTTTCATTAATAATTTTTTTTTTCTCATATGACAAACTAAACAAAATCTAATATAAAAGATTGAAACCTTAAGATTATAAATCAAAGTTTATATATATATATATATAACTCAAATATCTCTTAACAAGATAAACTTAATTTCTAGATTTGAAAAAAAAAACCAAAACATAAAAAGAAGAGAAAACACACTAAAAATAAGACCAAAAAAAGTGTAAGATCTGAAAAAATTCAAATTACAAATTCTTCCTACATCTTTTTTTATACTAAATCTTGAAAGTTAAAAGGTTAAAAAATTAATAAAAATTATTTTTATAATTATAAATCTTTAATTAACCATCATAAATCAAAAATTAAATATAAAATAATCAAATATTTATTTAATAGAAAAATTAAAAAAGAAATAAATTAATTTCTCTTTTATCTATAATTTATTTAATTAAAACAAACTTTCATAAGATAAATGACTGCATTTCCATACGAGTCAGGCTTCAATCTCACTGGTTCGCGAAGCTGACAAAGTATGTCGTCCTTGTGCTGCCTACAAGCAGCATTACGATTCTGATTCGAGAATGACATCCTGAACCAGGTCAAAACCACAGTAGTCCATCCACAAAAATTGACTAGTATTTTAGCACCTAAGGCCTTTCATTTTCAAAACAGAAAATTTTTACATAAAGATTTAATTTTTAGAAAACTAAAATCTATCGGCAATGGCTGATCGAGCTTGTAGTTTAATCTTTCCCACAACCATTCTGACTAATTTTCAGCCAGAGAAAAAAAGTATACAGTGATGAGGAAATCAAACAAAGGTTCAAGAAATCTCAATCAAATTCATGCAAATATCAACAAAGGAAACTAAAGGGGAACCACAATCAGTCAACTAATTGAAAAACAAAAACATACAGCTGGGTTTGGTTGGTAATCCGGAATTTTTTTTCGTTTTGTTTTTCGAAGTAATTTTTTTTAACTAAATGGCTTTGTTAAATACTTCGATCGAGACTTTTCACTACAGCAATGAGCAGAATTGGAACCTTCATAGTACTGACTATAAAAATCATCTGAACCTAACAACAAACCGCTCGCACTAATTTAAGAAGCAAAAATGGATACTTGCCTTAGGCAAAGGAGGTACTCCTAAGGCCTGGAGATTTGGGCCCGAATCACTGGACATAATGAAATCATCAATGCTAACAGCAGTGCTATCCCAAACGAACAAATCCGAATAGCCATCATCAAGTCCAGACCTCATAAACCCATCCGTTTCTTCACTAAAAAGCATAGACTGCTTAAGACCCAGATCTTCAAACCCCAAAATTTCCATCAATTCATTCCCTGAAGGATACCCAGTAAAACCCTCAATCGGCCTACGATTGTGTGTTGAAGGAAACGAAGAAAGACTGTGTCTTTCCAAGTCACAGTTTTGGCAAAAAACAGAGTGCTCTGTTTCACAGAAGATTGAGACAGGGGATGTGTGACAAACATCACAGAGGAGTGAGCGAGTGTGCTTGGAGAAGAGCTGGTTTGTTGAGTGAACTTCATGGTCACAAGAGAGACAAAGCTTAGCTGAGTCAGCTCTGCAATATAGGAGAGCCGTGGTGTCATTACAGTAATCACAAAGTCTTTTTTGCTGTGGTTTGGGGTTCATAATGGTTGTTGTTTGCCGTTTTGGTTCTTGCAGCTGATGATGTTGGGGTTTAAGAGATTCTGTCATTTTTTATATATATATATATATATTCTTAAACAACTTACTGTGTACTATAATATTTATTGAGTGGTGATCAATTAGACAATATGTGTTCGTTGGAGGGATATATAGAATGAGCCAGAACAGGATGAGAAAGCTGATCTTTCTTGCTGTTCAAGAACAACTATCTTGAATATTGATTGTCCTTTTTGTTTGATTTTTATAACAATCAATTTCAATGATTTGACATGATCCATCTTTTCATCTTTTGTTTCTCAGTTGCCAAGTTCTTGTTTGAATATAGTTTTATTTTTCAAATTTAGCAGTTCAAATGTAAATAAACAATAATTACTGTTACCAAATTAACTTTTATTGAAGATTATCTCTTTCTTATTACACTATATTTGTGTTCAGTGATTCGCAGCGGGCTGGTAAAAATTTGAAGGAAAAAAAATGTTAAAATAATTTTTTGATCTGATTTACATGAGTTAGCTGATCAATTGATAATTTACATAAAAAAGTATAACATTAATATAAAAAAATGATAACACAAAAGAAATAAAAGACTTGACATGAGCCAATTTAAAATATAAAAAACTTAATATTGAAGGTAAAACATAAAAAAAAAAAGTTATAAAAACTTAGTTAAACTAAATTAATTCATAAACTCCATAACAATATATTTAAAATTAGAATAATCTAAAAAAAAAATAACATGAAAATCTAAATAAGATGAGAGAGAAAAAAAGAGAATAAATAGTTATCGATATCAAATCATCTTGAATCTTGAAATAAGCATAGCCTATTCATATTAAAAGTGTCGAGACATTTTAAACGTTGTTTTGTAATGTAATATTTGGTTTTCGAAAAGCCCTACACGCGCTAACTAAACGATGCAGGGGCCGCCCACACGTTGGCGCGTGTCATGCATGTGCCACCATATTTTTTATAAATATATTTAATGGACGTTAATTACAACAAAAAAAAATCCCATGAACAACCTTTAAATCTACAATAAAACCAATGTAAAATGATAAAAAAAAAACTTGTAAGAGAATTAAGTTGATTTTGTCTTTAAAGATATCAAAGTAATTATACTATTTATATGCATTATATTATTTTATAGGGTTAAATTTGTGTTTTTACTATGAAAAAAAAAATGATCAATCTAACACCATATAATTTATAAAAAATAATTGTGTCACGATAAAATGACCATCTTATCTCCGGTATCTAATTAAAAGTTATTTTTTAATTAGAAATAATATCATCAAATCACTATTCCAGTTGATAGCAATATGTCTTGTACCATAATAATTTCTCTTTCATCTTTAATTTATTTTTTGAAATATATCATTATTAAATTTAATTACACTTCCCCCAAAAATCCCATGACATCAAAAAAAAAAAAAAAAAAAAAAAAGGAGAAAAGATCTGGGAGTTAGAATCTAATCTTTATGACTTTCATGGTTTATTGGTTGCAGTGGAAATATCAAGACGTAAATATAGGATTTCTTAATTTTTATAAAGGGTGTTTCAGCAGCGTAAAAAACGGGGACAATGTAGTATTATTCTAGTCATGTTCTAGTAGTTAGCAGTCCAGATCTGATTTATCTCGGCTCTTCAGGCCTTCATGAATTCATTAACTCTCTATCACGTGAGAATGATTAATAGCCCATCATACCCATGCTTATTTAACATTTAAAATTGTGCTAGCGGTGATAATTTAAAATATTTTTTATTTAGAAATATATAAAAATAAATTTTTTTATTTTTTTAAAATTATTTTTGATATCAACATGTCAAAACAATATAAAAACATAAAAAAAATTCATTTTAATCAAAAAAATTTCAAACTTTTTAAAAATATAGTTTCAACCGCCTTTTTAAATACACTCGAGGAGGAAAGGGGTACAGTCCCATGTTATTTGCTTTTTTTTTTTTTTATGGAATTTAATTAAAAAAAAGGAGAAAAACTTGATTTTAATTGTAGCTTTTTACGCATTAAATGGGTTATATATTACTTCTTGATTACCATGACTATCTTGTTGTCTTACTATAGTTTCTTTGCCTCGACTCCTTATATAAAAAAAGTCAAGGGTGCTTAATGAATTCATCATGGCGGTAAACTCGTTACATCGTGGATTGTTGTGGTATAATAATGTTTTTGCCCTCCACAATAACATTAAAGGAAGAGCAATAGCAATTCATTTTGGACAAAATGGTCTTTTTACAGGTTCAATTGGTATTTCCAAAATGAACAGGTTAAATCAGTCCATTTATATTTTTGTTACACAACGAAGTTACTAATTTAAAAAACGTTGTCCGGCTAACAAGGGCTTCATTGTCTTTTTACTTTTTTTCAAAACAGTTCAAAGACTAAAATACCTTTTAAAAAAAAGAGAAAACACTAAAACATTAAACATGCTACCGAGGTTTTTTTTCCTTTTTTTCTAATATTTTTTTTTTATGATTCTCAGTTTGGATAAGAGTTAAATCAGTCTTTTAATAAATAATATATATAAAAAAACACTGGTGTGTTATGCAAGTAATAGCGAGTGGATGTTGTCAACACCTTTCATGTAACACGTGTGATGACGTTTAGCAATCAAATTTGAACAACCATCATATATTCTAAAATAGCTTTTTGAATTTTTTTTTAATTATTATGGACTTCATTATTTTTTTTTGTTTTTTCCTCTACGAGTTAATCATGGTTTCATGACCCAAATTACTGGTTTTAAATATTAGTTCGATTTAAGTTTGATTTTTTTTTAAGATTCTTTTTAACATATTGATTTTTTTTAAATTTTTTCATTCGACATTGAGTTATTGGATTTTGAGCTTATTGACTTGTTTTGTTTTTTTTATGAGGTTATCTTGATCTTATATTTCAGGTGGCAAGTTAGTCGGGTTAACCCATGTTTTTTTCTCAATTTTTTTAAGTTGATTTTTTTCTTTTTAATCTTTTGACATTAAATCATTACTCCTTAAGTTTTGTGATTTTTTTATGAGATTATCCTGGAGTTAGGTTATTTAAGTGTTTTTTTATTAATTCAATTTTTTTTCTATATTATTTTTAATTTTTTTATGATATTATTTTGCGTGCAGTAGATTAGTCAAATTAACTTAATTTTTTTATATAATATTTTTTGAACTTTCTTTCTTTAATTTCATACGTTAAAATTAGATAACAAAACCAATACAAGATTCAAATTATCTTGAATTGGTTTACGTTATCAAGCACAGCTGGCGGTGTAAAGCGTACGACCTAGCTAGTCATATAAAAAAAAAAAAACTTGCAAGATCACTTTTAAGAAAAAAAAAAAAAAATCTAAAAGGCGAGGACTCCCACTATTACTGAAGAGCACAAAAATCTAAAAGAAGAGGCCCCACACTTCCTGACGACCACAAAAAATCTAAAGTTCAAATAGTTGAAAAACACACCTGGCTTTGACCCGTCCCTTGCCTTCGCTTCATCGTGCTAAATTGCTAATATTCCACGGGGATCAATAGGAGCCACCCTTAAGTTTTTTAAATAAAATTGAAGTCAATTGATTTCTCCGTTAAAATCCTAAAAATATTTTTTTAAAAAAATAAATAATTTTTTAATATTGGATAGAATAATAAAAAATAAGTTAAAAAACATTTTTTAATATTTGATTATATCATAAAAAATAATATTATATTTTTAATTTTTTTACAACTTCTGAAAAATGTTTTTCATGAAAAATAAAAGAAAAACACTTTACTATAAACCAAGTCAAATTTTTCTTTATCTGATAAGTATTTTCAGTTAACCAACTTTCCTCAAACAAACACAAGAAAATAATTTTCAAAAAATTATTTTTCATCAAATAAACAAGATATAAATACATCCTTTTATACACTCATTTAATTGGCTCTCATACTTGATCATATTCTCTTTTATATGCCCTTTTATGGATAAAAATGCCTCCCAAACCATAAAAAAAGGTTTAAAAACTGATAAAATATTTTAAAGATATGAGAAAAATTATAAAAAAATGGAAACTAACTTGTAAAATCTATATATATATATATATATATATATATATAAACCACGTCCACAGTCTTGCAATGAAAATGTCTATACAATAAAGTAAATTCTGCAAGACACATTTTTTAAAGTTTACCTCTATCTGAAGGATAGATGAATCGAATAACTCAAGAGATTATCCATGGATGAATTGGCTGAAACGAAGGAAAATCTATCGATTAAAAGATTAAGGAAACACGGAGTTTTTACAGGCAATTCATGTTCTTCCACCAAATCAAATCACCTAGACTGAAATTAATTGGATCAAAGGAACAATCCATGCCATTAAAATTTGCTGATGGAAAGAACATTAGCTAGAATGAGAAA
>Ga0325411_1004181_pt1 | contig 16250 bp, 13 predicted proteins | sample PopdelMetagenome_13_FD_206181 | JGI IMG/M metagenome (GOLD analysis project Ga0325411, IMG submission 206181) | Populus deltoides microbial communities from Bellville, Georgia, United States - Xylem-PdIQD-R4 | ecosystem: Host-associated > Plants > Phyllosphere > Stem > Wood/Secondary xylem...
CACCCTACACCTTGCTCCTCGACCTGCGAGATATGTGGGCGTGCAATGGATTCTTCATGGCCACAGTAAGCTGTTGCTTCTCAGACAAATCAATAACATCTCCATCCACAGCCTTCCACTCAAAATTCCAGACTAAATTAGCCACAAAATACTCCAAATGAAGCATGGCTAAGCCATATCCAGGGCAAATTCTCCTTCCAACTCCGAAAGGCATCATCTTGATCTCCCTGCTTCCTGTTATATCAAATGCTTCCCCTTCACCATTTAGAAACCTTTCAGGCTTGAAAGCCATGGGATCCTCCCACACCTTTGGATCCCACCCCATATCAGCCACCATGAAATTTACTGTCCCGTTTTTAGGAATCAGATACCCACCCAACACCGTGTCTTCAGTCACAGCATGTGGCAGCACAAAATGCGCAGGTGGGTGCCTCCGTAGACCTTCCAGAATTACTGCTTTTAAATACGGCATCTTTTGCAGATCATCTTCCTTCACCTCTCCCTCTCCCTCTCCCTCTCCAACGACCTCTTTCATTTCCGAAAATAGCTTCTCCTGAATCTGTGGATACTTAACCAAATTTGCCATGATCCACTGCAAGGCTGTGGTAGTAGTATCTACACCTGCAGCAAGGAACTCGATGCATAAAGTAACCATTTCGATCTCATTAAGCTTTCTTTTCTCACCAGGAAGTTGCAGATCCAGCAGCGTATCAACATAAGACAAGACGTACTCATCCTTCTTGCCCTCCACATTTGATTTTCCCAACTTCTCTTCCTTCAACTTCTTTCTTGCTCTTATCAATGGAATGATTACATCTTCTTGGTCCTTGCGAAGCTGCAAGAACTCTGCCCATTGCTTACGAAGCACTATCTTGCTCAAACTTGGCCAGAAATTAAGTATATTGAATCTACGCATATTCTCAATCATGCGACGCTCGACTCGTTCGATCTCCTTAATCTGTTTCTCCTCTAACTTGTCACCGAAACACATGAGTACTAATAGACAAAACATGGCAAACTGAACATGATCCACAACACGAACAGAATCTCCAGACCTGGACAACAAGTCAAATTGATTCTTCAAGATTTGCAGCACCCATTTACGCGCATGACCAAATGTTTTAACCCGCGAAGAATGGAGGATTTCTGATGTGAGGTTTCGACGGAGGAGGCGCCAAGTCGGACCATAGAATGAAGAGCTGATAGTCTGCTGATTGCTATTAAGCACTCTGCTAGTAGCAAGAGCAGATGGGCGGTTACCAAAAACAGAACCGTTCAGGATCAAGGCCTGGTAAGCTAGGGAGCGATCGGAAATAAAGATAGCCGGGCGAGAGAAGATATGGAGGGTGACCATCGGGCCGAGCTTTTGGACGAGGGAACGAAGGGTGGGCTCGAGGTCGGCGAAGGATTTGGAAAGCCATAAGATGTTGCCGATAATTGGAAAGGCTAGGGGGCCTGGAGGGAGTTTGTGAGTTTTGCAAGGGAAGAAGAGGTTGAAGAAGGCTTTAAGGAATGCAGACAGGGACCGAGAGACGAGGATGAGGAACCAGATCTCCATGCTTTTGTGAGGCTGGCAAAACTGAAGTTTAGTATAATGTTAATGATAGATGAGAGGACTTGGCCTGCATTTTATTCAGCCTTTTGGCTGTGGGATGATCTGTCGATAATGATGTCCCAGTAATTAAATGCATTTCGTTTTTAGCACAAAAAAAAAAAAAAAAACTAATAAAATCTTATTTAATACTTTAAAGAAAAAGCGGTCAACTCAAGTTTTTTTTTTTTTCAAATCATATGTTAATTTTTTAACTAATTCTCTAGCATCATGAAAGCTTTTAATTGAATTTGAAAAGTTGAATCATTTGTTTAATAAAATAAAATAAAGATTATATAAACCAATAAATTATAAAAAATTATTAATATACTAAATATAAAAATGGAAAGCTGAAAAATAAATATAAATGAGGATATTTGATGATGCGATGTTGAGTGTTCTTTAATTTTTTAGTATTTAATAATATGGATGTTTAGATGGATTTTTGTAATAAAATTAATAATTTAAATTTTGTATAAAAAATATAATTGTTAGTATAAATTCTCTTATTAATAATTTAATGTATTTCTTAATAAAAAAAAATGCATATATTTTTAACTATGTTGTTTAGTGTATAGAAACTAAACGTATTCAAATTTAATACTAAAAAAATATTAAATTAATATCAAAATTTGTTTTAAACAATTTTAAATGAATAAAAAATATCTCTTGGATGAAACCTATTTCCCTTGTAAATGTGTTTCTTTTGTTTTACATTTTTCCAAAAATATTATCTACATTTTAAAAAATTATGCATATAAGTATGATATATAGTCATTTGAAAAACAATTGTTATTATTACCATAAAAGACACTACTAGTATTATTTATAAATAATAGTATAATTGGATAATTATTTAAATATTATTTAAGAAAATCTAATTATAACATGTGAAAAGAGAAAAATAATGAGATAAAAAAAAAATTAAAGGGCCAAACATGCATGAATAGGAAAAATGACCTAGCTCACATGAAAACTCAGGTGTGTTTGGACTTGGAAACCCATGCCTTATGTCTTTTGTTTTTGGTTTTTTCAGTTTGGTACCAAATTTTATTTTTATTTTTTTTTCCTTTTTATCTATGTATCTTGAGAGAGGAGAGTGAGTCGACAAAAAAAATTTAGAAGAGAGAAAGCTCTCGAATGATAGAACTTTGACCATCAATAACTTTAATTTAGTTTCTATAGATTCATTTTTAGGAGAGGAACTCAATAGAGATAGTCTTCATCTTTAATGATATCAAAAAAATAGATAAGAATTGGGAAAAAAAATTATTTGATTTTGAGTTTTTAGACCGATTGGAAGGTGTTCTATTCTTAGAAATGGGGTTTTAAATATTCATAGGATGTTTCTTTTGATTTTTTTTTTTTGTGAACATATGGTTGAAATCTAGCTTTCTAGGGTCTATAAACTTGGAATCAGATTTTTTGATCATGGAGCCACCTTCAATGATTAGAAAGGTTGTAAACGGATGACGCATTGTCGGCTAAGTTTCGTGATGTTTAAAAATAAATCAATAAAAAATTTAAGAAAAAATAGAACCCCTTATATGGGTACAAGCTTTAAATGCTGGCCAGGAGCGCGGGCCTAAACTTCTAGCTTATGTGCACATGGCCCTTCAACTTTTTTTATTTGATTATTCTTTCCTTTTATATTTTATAATTAAGTTTTGGTGAGGAGTTGTCTGTTCAGTTTAAAAATAAATAAATAAATAAAGATGAATGATGTGTTGGCTTAAAAAAAATAAAAAATAAATAGGGAGAAGAACACAATGATTATATTTCATTCATTTCATAAGTTTGCTTTATATCCAAAAGAGAGATGAACCTATTATTATTGTCTTTTTTTAAATGTCTAAATGAAAAATATTAATGGAAATTTTCAAATTCTTTTTCCTTATTCCTTAGTTAATTGAGTATATTTAATGTACAAAAATGAATAGAGAGAGTACTAAAGATGCTAAGTATTTTCCCACATTAATATAGTAAACAAACTTATTTTCCAAACCAGCACGGTTAGAAAAATAATTCTTAGCACATAAATAATGGTTGTGCATTTATTATATGTATGACCTATAAGTGGTGCATGTAGCACATGCGCAACAACTGGTCGTGCATGTAGTAAATGCGTGACCTATACATTGCGCATTCACTACATGTGCAACCTATTAAAATTCATAGTTGCACATGTAGCACATGCACAACTAACAAATTCTCATTCTTATATTTTTTTTCCAAATAATTAACCCATGCGTGTATTTTAATAAAGATCCAATGGCATGAAAACAAAAAAATACAAAAATGATCTAATGGTTAGGAAAAAAAAAGATGACATGGGAGAAAAAACAAGAGAGGAGAGAGAAAAGAAAGAAAGAATGAGGCGTCAAAGATACACCATAGCTCCGATGATGAAACTCTCAATACCACAAGAAAGATATCGATGAGATGAATCTACAGACACTATGGAAAGCCAATTAAGAAGCTAATGATGAGTCACGCTACAGGCTAAAAACAACGACATGCTCACTTGCTAACATCTCATCACCGGCTTCAAAGTTGGTTTTTCATGGTATATGAATTTGTCTCATTGATATCATTTTGATGGTACTGAGAGTTTTATCATTGAAGCTCTAGTGTGTCTCCAACGCCTCCATTATTTTTTTTCTTTTCTTTCCTCTCTTTTTCTTCCATGTCAATTTTTTTTCTAGCCACTGGATCATTTTTGTTTTTTTTTTTCAAGCCATTGTATCTTCATAAAAATGTATGTTGACTTTTGCATAGGTTAATTATTTGAGTAATGAATGAAAGAATAAAATTTTATGAATTTTATTAGGTTGTACATGTAGTACATGCACCACCTATAGGTCGCACATGTACTACATATGTGACTACTGTTTCTATTCTAGAGTGGATATTATTTTCCCAACTATGCTAGTTTGACAAATAAGTTTGCTCATTGTGCTAATGTGGAAAAAAAAAACTCTAATGATGCCGTCATAAATTTTTATAACAACACCCATTTTTTTTTCTTTTTTTTAGGAAATAGATGAAAATAACCCTTAAAAAAAAGATGTCCCTTCTATTTTTCCTAAGATATTAATAATACCATAAAGTCTACGTGTTATAATTATAATGATAAGAAAATCTAAAAGGCAGGAAAACAACATGCATATGAACCATAAAATTACATATTAATAATATGATTTTTTCATGGGGTCCATTGATCATTACTTAATGGTGAAAGATCAGTCTTTTTACTATTCTGATGCATAGTAAAATGACTTCATTACCCTTGGAATCAAGTAATGTCCAAGGGCATTTCTCTTTTCATTTTTGTAAGCACGATAGAATGACATAAATGCCCTTAAAAAGAGAATTTTCTTTAACTTACATATAAGGACATTATTGTCTTTTTATTTTTGTTTTCTTGGTAATTATCATATTGATATAAGGGTTGTTTTGTGATTTTATAAATATAAATATTATTAAAAAAAGCTGATAATGTGTGCCCTACACTTGTTAGTGCATGAATGGTTATTGTGCCTTCGGGCATCATATACGAGGTCATCCAGTGGCCAAACGCTGCTTTTCATGGTGGCATTTGAATTGTCCCTGTGTTCTTTTTGTGAGGAGATGATGTTTTAGGATTTTATGAGTTGTGAGTTTTAGAAATTGACCTAGGTTTAGAAGGTTCTCTTGGATTTTTTTTCTTGATTTTTTAAGCTCATGTTTTTTTCCCTTTCAGACTTTAACATATATTCAATTGGAGATTGAGTTTCGTTATTTTTATTTACTTGCATTCTATTAAATTTTTCATTGATTTTGAAAATGACTCGGGTTATGTCAGTTCTTTTTATTTGTCGCTCTTTGTTTTTACAAATTTTTAAATTTGATATTTTTGTTTTTTGATTTCATCCTTTAATATTAAATTGATTGAGAATTTTTTTTCCAGTTCCATCCTTGAAGGTTGGAATTTTTTAATAATGGGCTTCATGATTTTCTTCAATTTTCTTTTTATTCATTTGTATTGGTCATATCACTTAGACTATGGGTTTAATGGGTTAGTCTCATTTGGTTGGGTTTTTATAGGATCATTTCTTAAAATTAATGTGTTTTATCTATTGATTTTTCTAGTTATGTCTTTAGTTATCATTAATGACTTTATTTTTTTATTTATTGAAACAAATGATTATTGATTTATTTAATTACATGTGTGCACAAGTTTTTCGATTTAAACATAGTGAGTCTAAGTATGAAATTAAAAGAAGTATTTCTTGTACAAAGAATTAGTACGTGGATTGTAAATAATGTACTAATGGAAAGTATTTGTATGGTTCAGGGGGGACACCAGGGACGAGATCTTCTGTCGGTGGAGCTCACGCGAGTGGAAGAGCAGGTAAGTAAAGTTTTACCTATAATTTTATGATATCAATTAAGTTATTGGTTGTAACTATAAAATGCTATGTATGAAATGAATCCAAATGAATTGTAAATAGTTACGTGAAATAATAATGTGATTGGATTGCTTTCGCTAAGGCAAAAGCCAATGTTGTGATTGTTCTTGAAGTTGTTCGGAAACAAATGTGATTGGGTTACTTTTGCCAAGATGAAAGCCAATGTTGTGATTGTTTTCAAAGTTGTTCAAAAATCAATGTGATTTGGTTGCTATGGCTAAGGCAAAAACCAATGTTGCGATTATTTTCGAAATTGTTTGGAAATCAATGTGATTGGATTTCCTTCGCAAATGCGAAAGACAATGTTGAAATTATTTTCCAAAGTTGTACGGAAATCAATGTGACTAGGTTGCTTTTGTTGAGACAAAAGCCAATATTTTGATCTGTGAAATTACTCGAAGACTAAATGTGTTTTTGTTGTTTTTACAAATTTGAAGGCCAATGTTGTGTTATTGCCCAAAGCTATTTGAGAATTATGGTAAATTAAGTTGTTTTCGATAAATCAAAGGTCAATAATAAGTCATTACAAAATATTTGATAACTATATAAATCAAAGTACACTAATTGACTTGAAATTGAGAGTAAGATCTTACTCATGTCAAGTACGAATATCTAGATGTTTTATTAGTGTGAAATTTATGACCATTGTTCATGAAATTTTCTATAAGGTTGGATAAAAAGATAGGTGCTCGGATAAATTATATTGTAATACGAACTTATGCTTATTAAATTTTTATTGAAGGACCTTCTTGTATCGGCTGACCTAATAGTTCGATTGTAGTTGGACTTTAGATTTAAAACTTTTATTGTATATTAAATAATTTTATATACCTAAATAAAAGTTCTCTCTTACACTCTCTCATTCTTCAATGACATTTTTTATCTATGTTTAGAATTGTGCATGAAAACCATATATATAATATTATTATGCAAGTTGGTGTACATCCTTACATAATTTTTTCTTGGCATGCATTAATAATATAATCACGTTTTATATTGGACATTAATTTAAATTCAAATAAAAATAAAAAGTTTGCATAAGTAGCAAATGGATTATATATAGAGGAAACTCTGCTAAAATTTCAATAAAATTATTAATAAATAAAGAAGCATGACTACGTGTATAAGTAATGACTACATGTATGATATAATGAGGGTTGAAAGAATAGATGGGGTAAATTATTGGTTGAAATGATGTGAAATAAGGTTTAGGACAATTAGACCATGTTTGTGATAATAACTTGTTATATGGAAGGAGTAGTTGATAACTTAGCACGTTTATATATAGAGGAAACTCTAGCAAAATTTCAATAAAATTATTAATAAATAAAGGAGCATGACTACGTGTATACATAAATGTAAAAAATAGTCATATTAAAGGTTCATTTTTGTTTTATGGAAATGTGTAAACTTATTGTAAAATTTCATGTTAACCCTCATCAACATCTTCTAGTTGACGAGGGTGTTATAATTTGAAGACCCATGCCACTAAACAGAGGTGTGGTGAAGAGATTTTCATTTTATATACTTTTAAGACACTCTTTATTAATGCTCTTTTGATGTAGTTTTTTTGTGTTGTCTTGGATAAGAAAAAGGATTTATGAAGCACGTCAATCGAGTCCTAAACTTCATTTTTGAATAAAAATAATGGGATACTACTTGCCTATATGGTGAAAATATTTATGGACTATGTTAGAAAATGTCAAACTTTTAATTTCATGCTAATTTGATCAACCCATCACCTGAGCCTTTACATCCGACAGTTACTTCTTGGTCTTTTAATGTTTAGGGACTTGATGTGGTAAGGTGACCAAAAAAGCTTAGAATGGAATCTTTACATATTGGTTACGACCAATTACTTCTCGAAGTGGGATGAAGCTGCAAGATTAAAAAAGGTTAAGAAAGAGATAATTATGAACTTCATCTTGACAAACATCTTTTACTGTTATAGGGTACCCCCATTATATCATAACTGAAAATAAAAATGAGTTCTATAATACTTTCATGAACAAGTCATATGTACAATTCGATTTTAAATAACATAACTCTTCTATATACAATACTCTTTGGCTAATGGTTTGGAATAAATGTTTAACATGATCTTATGTAATATTCTCAAGGAAGTGGTGAATTGCTTAAAGAAAGATTAACATTAAAGAATTAGAGAAGGACTATGAGCTTAATGTACTCCTTTCTAAACATCAAATCAAGTTACTCCATATTTCTTGGTATACAGTATTGAAGTTGTTCTTTCACTATAACATTAAATTCCATATTTAAGGAACACAATACAATAAGGACTCTTAAATGATGACACTATTCGTCCATATGTTGAATAACTTGAAGCCTTAGAAGAAAAGCGTATTAAGGCACAATAACACTTAAAGTGCTATCAAGCTTGACTTTGTAAAGCTTTCAACAATAAGGTATTACCACATACATTCCAAGTAGAAGATCTTGTCTTAACAGATCAATGCCTAATAATCATGTTAAAATACATGGGCAACAAGTTCCTCTCTAAATGAGATGAACCTTATATGATTCAAGAAGTCTACACCAATAGAATTTATAAGATCATCGATGAGAACAAATTGAGGATTGGGCCTTTCAATGGCAAGTTATTAAAAACATACCATGTTTGAGACTTGACGTAGCTTCTTGTCCACACGAGCTAAGTTATAACTTGATCCTCTATTCATAAAGTTACATAGGCATATTGAAATTTGTTTCTATTACAATCACATACGCTTAAAAAAGCATAAGAAAAAACTATGTTATGATTTGATCCTTTATCCATAAAGATACGTAAGCAGCTTAGAAATTATTCCAAATACAGTCACATCATCCCTTAAAACTATTTTGACCCATATAATTGTTTGCATGGTGAAAAAAGAGAGTAAGTAACCTGATAACATAATCATAACATAAAAGCATAAGTAACAAGATACAAGTAACAGAAAAAGATAAACTTTATTGATAAAGGAGAGTTCTACTATAACAAGTATGTATTCTCAAAATAAATTCATGAGCTAATGTTACTTGAACAAAAAACGTATTCTAAAGGAAAAGAAATAATAGAAAAGAAAAAGAAAAAAGGTTCAAGATATGAGAAATTGTAGGAATACTATGGTTTCGGTCATATCCTTTAACTCATTTTGTTTGGTCTCTAATTCCTCTTAATTATTGAAAAATGGTTATGTAAGCTTCACTTATCACATGGAAAGTAGATATTATGTTGATCTCAGCTCGAATACCAAAGGTTACAACTTTTCTCTTAGAAAGTTTTTTTTGCTCACAAGCCTTAAAGGATGATTTTGACTCGGTCTTTTTACACTGCAATTCCTTGAGTTATTCTTCTATTTTTGTTATCTTAACATAGGTAGTGTAAATAGATCTAGAGGCATCCTTTTCAAAAGCTTTAGAGCTTTTGTATGGTCCTTTAAGCTTTTTAATTTTCGAGGCTCGCTTCTTTAATGTCATTATAGGAGATAATAAAGACTTTAAATGGTTAAATCTTTTAACATCTTAAATAACCTCAATCACTATTATTCTGATAGAGAAGAAATCAACACTTATATCTTTGATAGAATGGAAGATCTTCTTATCTTTATTAGCTAAGTCAAGAATGTAATAGATTAGTGTATAGATGATCTTAAATTTGATACTCCCCCAACACTAAATAACAAAGTTAGATTTTATATCACCAACTATATCATCAGTATAATACCTAGTTACTCTTGAAGGCTCAAAGGCGATAGTAGTTAAAGAAGTATACAAGATAATGCCTATATTATTGAGAATTGTTAGAGGCAGTGTCATAAATCAATGATTAGACTGCTTTTATAGCAAACTTGATAAAAGGATGAGAATTTTCAATCCCATTTTTTAAAAGATTAAAGGGGTTAGGGGTAACAACATAAAGAACACTCATATTTAGCCTAAGATTCATGTCAAATTCATTCCCAATGTCTTGTTAACCAAATTGAAACAAAGAACAATAAAAGAAAAAAACGGTTACATATGATATGTAATATAAATTGAAGAAAAAAAAAGTGTACCCAATTTATCAATATTATTTGGCATTATTGATGTACCAGGAACTCCGTAAAAAAGCTAGGTCTGTAAAAATTGAACACCTTCTTGGTATATTCTAAATGTTTCTAGTGATGATCATTATCTTCATGTTCACTATCTGCAACATTAAAATTACTTTAACATTGTCTTTTTCCTCCTCTTCCAAATATATATCATTGTAAGCATCTTTAAAAAACAATTGATGAAAAAATGTAGAAAAGGCAAGTTTTCTTTTACCAATTGTTAAGAAAAGGATTGTGCACTCCCTTTCTTCACCGTTAAGGTGGTAGTAATGGATTTTTTTCTTGAGTGAATCTTTTGAAACACATTATTTTCATACTAGAAATCGTAAGTGTTGTCTTCTTTATCAAGGGCATATTTTTTTGGCATTATCATCTTTGTCCAAATTAACACCAACTACTTGTTTGTTTCTTATATGGGTAGAAGAAATCCTTTTCTTTCTTTGTTAAGATAGACACATCCTTTTCTTTTCCCTTCTTTGATATTAAAGTAACACTTGTAGGAATTTTAAGAATGACACTACAAGATTTCACAGTTTTACCGACAGAAATATTCTGTCGGTGTGTGATTAACAGTTCGTCGGTGATTTATTTACCGACGTCTTCACCGACGGATTACATCTGTCGGCTTTCCCTTCGTCGGTGATTCCTAATTCCGTCGCTATATCGGTCGGAAACACAAAAAAATCATTTGCCGATGGTTTTACAGATGGAATTTTCGCAAAAAAAATAGTTTCCCGCTTGAAATATATTGACGGATTTTCATCCGTTGGTGATATCGTGATTGACCGACGGATACATACTGTCGGTAAAGTTATCGGTGAGTGTTTGAAATACTGACCGAATATATCCGTATGTAAATTCGTCGGTACTTATGTCAAATGCCGACAGATTCAGTCTGTCGGTAAATCAGTCGGTGAGTATTTGAAATACCGACCGAATATATCCGTTTGTAAATGCGTCGGTGAATGCTACTGTCAAACACCGACGGGTTAAATTCCGTAAGTAATTTTAGTTTTTTCTAAATTTTTTTAAAAAAATTATTGAGAATACATAACATAAAATTAAATAAATTAATGGTAATAAAAACCAATTATGCAAATAAAATTTATATTAAACATCAAAACAAAAAATCAAAGTTAAATAATATTCATTACAAACTGAATGTGTTTCAAAAAAAAATATTAAATGAAATTTTAAAGGTAAATAATGCTTATTACAAATTAATATAAAGGTGGAGCTGGAGGAGGAGGAGGAGATCTTGGAGGAGGAGGCTGGTGGTTATACAGCCAAAAAGGATTAAGCGCACATGTTCCACTCTGTGCTGCCATGTTCATCACCACTTCATGAAGCTGTTCATAAGTCGCTTTTTGTTGTGCAAACTCCGCTCTTTGTTGTGCATGAGACGCTTTGAGTTGTGTGTACTCCACTGATAGGTGGTCGTATCTTTCGGTGAGATGAGCCGTGCATTGCTGCAAGGCCACGAACTCCTTATATTGGGAGCTCCCAACGGTTGAAACACTACGAGCCGTCCGCAAGTTGTCGGCCGTAGTGTTGGAGAGCCCGTAAACCTGATTTTTATCGGGTCCACTTGACAATCCAATCTCCATTCACAAATCCGGATTGAATTCCGGACGGGTCAAAATATCGTCCCTGTATCTCTCCTTCAATCGATTATTATAGGTCTCCTGAAAATAAAAAAAAAGTAATCATCACATTCAATTTAATAAACATAATAACTTACAGAATAAAATGGTTGAACAAACATACCATGAAATGTTGAGCACGGTTATCAACGAACTGTTGCACCCCCTTTTGGCGGTCTTGACTCTGCACGTGCGTGTCCATAAACAGCTCCATCAGGCTCGGCTCACGTCAAAGAGATGTAGCCTATAATGAAAAAATATTTATTAACAACTTAATTTAATGATATATTTCATTTAAATTAATCTTACCATCCATTTCGCATGTGCAGCAAACGGAACAGAGCCGCCAGTATGCGTTGTCACCGAGCCATGAATTGGCCGATTCCGGTTGCCAGCATCGGATTGTGAGCGTCGTGTGAACCGCTCAGATATCACGTGCTCAAGATAGTGCGGCCATATATCTTCCGGGATGTATATCGGTTTGAAATCCCTCCAAACCGCAACATCGTTCCATCCTTGGAAACCCCTATCTCTCGCGGTTTTTTTTGCTCTTTTTTGTGCTTCATACCAAAAATCACGCAACCTACTTCACACAACCAAAAATTACATTTCAAAACATAAATTTTTGTCTTAAAAAAATCTTGAATTGTTTTCGATGTTACCTAGTTGCCACATGATTTTCCCACACCCTCCTCGCAACAGTGTTGTGCTCGCTGTCCTAGCAGAATTTGTTCTGTATATAAATAATTAATTTTAAATAAAAATAATAATTTATTTACAATTATATTAATAAGCTGAAAATTATAAATTAACACCAACCTCAAACCTGTCAAACCATGCATTGATTTGAGGCATCCATTTAGGATGCTTGGATATCTGACTCCATTGAAACAATGGAATCTCCATCAACGATTTAAACGCCGATGATATTACTCAGGTTCAATGATTGTGAACCTGAAAATAAATAAACTAAATTCAACAGTGATTACTTCATAAATTATGTTGTAATTAAAAAAAAAACTAAAACCTTAACAAACTTATATTGAAAGGTCGTCCTTCCACTGTGCCTCGTACTTGCGGGTAAATTGATTCCACTGCGAAGGCACACCGCCTCTGCGCTGTGAAGTAGCGCTGGAAGAGGTAGCATCGGTTGACGGCATAGGTGGTGTCTTAAGAGGCACCTAAGGAAATATCATCCTTACTGCTAAATGAACTAGTTGCGACCATACATGAGCGACCAACTCTGGTTTTCGTTCTACGCATCTATATAATTTTAGACAAATAATTATATAATTAAATTCAAATGTTAAAAAAAAATTCGACAACACCTCCCCTATACTAGATACTACCCAAATCCACAAACCTGCACATATTAACAATAGCTACAACCAATTGACCCAATTTATACTAAGTATTTCAACATATTCAATTACTAATCCTAAGGTAAATTCAACATTAAGAATTACAATTCAACAAATTATTCAATAATTTTGCCAATACAATAATAAAATATATTCAATAAATAAAAAAACTCTAGACTAACAATTAAAATTAATGGAAAAAATTAAACATAAATCATGCAATAATAGAGTAAAATTAACAATTATTCCAAAATATTCAATTACTAATACTAAGGTAAATTCAACATTAACAATTACAATTCAAAAATTATTCAATAATTATGCCAATACAACAAAACAATAAATTAAAAAAAACTCTAGACTAACAATCAAAATAAATGGAAAAAATTAAACACAAATCATGCAATAATAGAGTAAAATTAATAATTATTCAAACATATTCAATTACTAATTCTAAGGTAAATTCAACATTAACAATAAATATTCAACAAATTAACTAATAACAATTATGCCAATACAACAATAAAACATATTCAATAAATTCAAAAACAAACTATAGACTTTAGGAATGAAATATGCTTACTTTAATAATGTGTTGAATTCAATACTTTATCTACATTACAAAAAATACACTAAAACATAAAACATAAAAAAAATAGCAAAAAAACAAAACCTTAAAGTAAAATAAAATAGAAGAAACACATACCTTTTAAATTGACGAACTTAATCCGTCATTATGAAATGCCGACGGACTTATTTCAAGTAATTGTGGCATTTCAAGTAATTATTTTCGAACTCTTTGTGAAATGCTGACGGACTTATGCCGACGGTATAGGTGTCGGTGATTGTGGAATTTCAAGTAATTATTTTTGAACTCTCTATGAAATGCCAACATACTTATTCTGTCGGTATGGACGTCGGTGATTGTGGCATTTCAAGTAATTATTTCGTGTTACAAAATATATCATCCATGATCTATAATTATTTCAAGTAATAAATATTTTGTGTTACAAAATATATCATCTCCATAATCTAAATTACATGAAAAAAAGGGTTTTACACTAGGCTTCATTTTAATTGTTAGTCAGAATTTTCTTCTTCTTCGTCATCAATTGAATTGTCATCACCTTCATCGCAATCTTCAATATGAATATCATCTTTTTCATCGACATTTACTTGTCTGCTAGAGCTCAAAACAACATTCAACTCCTTTGCGTCAACATTAACAAGATTATCATCGAAAACATGAAAATTTAAATTTTCTTCCAATTCAATCGAAGGAGCAACTCGATATGGTTCAACAAACTCACTAACTTGAAAGACTTCATCTCGTACACTTGTGTCTTTGTTCTCATCCTGAACAACCTCGACATGACCTTGGGGTTTCATTTTTAAAACGGACAACCAATCCACTCTTGATCGATCCTTTCTAAATGAAGGGGTGTATGTGTAATAAACTTGTTGACATTGCTTTGCAAAAACAAAGACATCGTTTATATTGCGGAGTCTAGCTTTTAAGTTGATTTCGATCAGACCATAGTGCGGATCAACTCTGATTCCTCTATCATTTGTGTCATACCAATAGCATTTGAATAAAAACACTCTATTCTGCTCATTATGATATTGTAGTTCAATGACCTCTTCTAATCTACCATAGTAGTCAACTTCTAACTCACTACTAGTGGATCCCTTAACACAAACACCGCTGTTGTATGTCTTTCTTCCTTGCCCGTATTTTTCAGTATGGAAAACATATCCATTGACAAAATACCCGTTGTAGCACTTACATTTTCTTTCAGGCCCCAGGCTTAGTGAAGACAATGACTTAGGTGCACTCCTTCCCATTTGATAAACCTTGTATGTAATGTACATCAATAAACAGTAAATGAACGAGAATCTCGTAATGACATGCATACGTACAGTAATTTTGCAAGTTAGAATGAGTTTGTGATAGTGCTTACATGTGTTCTGAACCACGTGGCAAACTGCTCATCTTGTAATTGAAAGATCTGGGATTCGGTCAGCTGTGAGTTATTGGAGAGCAAATATTGACGATGTTGCCTGCAAGTGATAATGAGTGTATGATATTACAATATATAATTAACAGTATATTACTAACAAAGTTTAATTAGTATAAACTTACTGAATAAAAGGTCTCAGCTCATCACAGTTAAATAGAACATAGTTATGTGCTTGTTTGAACTCTATTTCCGACAAATATCTTCCTCTTACGACATTTTTAGGGGTGGGTCGTCCAGTATTGGAGAATATTGACAAGTTCCCACTGGAAGGCACTTCACCGCCATCATCATGCCGTGGAACGCGATTGATTCTCGTTCTCAGATGAGGTTCAAAATAATACGAGATAAATGTTGAGATCTCCTCAACAATATAAGCCTCACATATCGAAGCCTCAACATGCGCCTTGTTCTTAACCTTTTTCTTGAGATTAAACAAGTACCTGCATTGAAATATTAATCAAGTATTTTCAATTAAGAAAAACATATAAAATACTTTTATATATGAATTACATTGCAACTGTAATATCTAACCGTTCGAATGGGTACATCCATCTATATTGGACCGGTCCTCCAGCTTTTGCCTCGAACGGTAGATGTATAGGGAGATGCTCCATTGAGTCAAAAAATGATGGAGGGAATATCATCTCAAGTTTGCATAGTGTCTCGACGATATTCGTTTGAAGCCTCTCAATGTGATCAACATTCAACTTGCTGGAGCATATATCTCTGAAGAAATGACTGATCTCCGTGAGTGCATCCCATATTCCTTTTGGCAACAAATCACGAAAAGCTAATGGGATGAGTGTTTGCATAAACACGTGGCAGTCATGACTCTTCATTCCATACAATCTGCAGTCCTCTATATTAACCAGCCTTGATATGTTCGATGCATATCCATCCGGAAAACGCAGACTCTTAAGCCATTTGTAGACAGCAGTTGTGCGTTTTTCTCTAACACAAAGCTTGCTCTTGGTTTTGCGACCCGTGACTCATCATAAACCAACTCCATATTTTTACGGTTACAGTATAAAGCTATATCCAATCTAGCCTTGATGTTGTCCTTTGTCTTCCCCTTCACATCCATGA
>Ga0325411_1004182_pt1 | contig 16247 bp, 8 predicted proteins | sample PopdelMetagenome_13_FD_206181 | JGI IMG/M metagenome (GOLD analysis project Ga0325411, IMG submission 206181) | Populus deltoides microbial communities from Bellville, Georgia, United States - Xylem-PdIQD-R4 | ecosystem: Host-associated > Plants > Phyllosphere > Stem > Wood/Secondary xylem...
ACACTTAGCTCTTGCTCGTCCTCGAGAAAGGATAGGTAAAATCAAATTGAAGTTAAATTAAATGAAATCACTATGACTAATCTTCTAATCTCCCATCAATATCCAAGAATATATGCATTATAAACAAAACACAATTAAGAAAGATAAAGAGTATAAATTTTCATGAATTTATTTACATGCAAACTTCAAAACTCAATTAATCGTTGGGATTTAAATGAAATCTATGTCATGCCAAAGTGATAGGTTCTCTCATTGATATACACTCCAACACTCACGTGTTTAAGGCTTATGTGTTTAAATCTCTCAAATTCAATCAATGAATATGTTCTACCATAAGCTTGCTCTTCAATCTCATCTCCATTACTAACATATTACAAACAATGCATGAATCAAAATCTTATTTTCTGGTTGTAATGGGGCTAAGGTTAAGGTGAGGTAAAAGAGATTAAAAGAAAAGGTTCAAACCAAAGAAAGTAGAACATTCTGAAAAATGATATTTCAAACAAGATATCTTAATTTTTGTTAAATCGAGCACCAACCCTAAAAAGATATTTATATGAGATCATGATAACCCTATAAAAAGTAAAAAAAAATAAACCATGAATTTCATTTCTCAACCAATCCAATATTAAAGAAGAGTGAAATAAAAAAAACAATCACAAAAATTAAAAGACCAGAAACAAAAAAAAAGTCAGGTTTGATGGGGAAACCTCTTAAACCAGTGAATTAGGTAACCTAGGTCACCATGTCAAACCCGCAAACCGGATAATAGACTTCATTGAGATTAATAACTTGTTTTTTTAAACAATTGTTTATTTAACAATATGATAACAAAAATAGACGATCACAAAAATGAGCATCAAACCAATACTGAGACTTTTTTTTTAAGACTATGATAACCTTATAAAAAGTAAAACAAAATAAATTATAAAACTCAATTCTCAATTAGTTCAATATTGAAGGATAAAATTGAAAAAAATAATTTTTTTTTAAAGAAAATAGTTAAACTTGTCATGCACGTCAATAGGACCATCAACTTTCTAAAATTTAATAACATGTTTTTTTCCATAACTATGTTTTTTAATTATATGATAAAAAGAAAAATAGATGATCATATAATCGAGTTCTATTAAAAAAAAAATATCCTGTAAAACCTACAAACCAGGGCAACCAAGGTTACCTCACAAAACTTGCAATTCTAAATCCCTATAAAAATTTAAAATTATTTTTTGGGTCATTGACTCCAAAAAATTTAATAACCTAGTTTTTTTAAAATTATTTTTTATTTACTAAAATGTTATAAAAACAGACCATACCATGATACTAAGATGTTTTTTTAATACTATGATATTCATATAAAAAACAAATTTAAATAAATTATCAACTCTAAATCCCCATAAACACATTATATAAAGGCTAAATAAAAAGAAAATAAAAAACCAAAGGAAAAAAAGGGGTCAAAATGAAAAACAAAATTGTGAACTACTATTGTAATTCATAGTGCTAATGGGTGTGTGGAAACAATATTTCCCCCACATCTTTTAGCTTTATACTTATTTTTTTTAAGACTTCAAAAAACAAAATGTAACAAATTATAAAACTCAATTCTCAATCAATTTAATATTAAAAGATGAAATTGAAAAAATAAATTAAAAAAACAAAAAAAATTAAACTTGTCATACTCGTCAACAGGCCCATGAACTTTATAAAATTTAATAACATGTTTTTTTAATCAAGTTCATTTAGCAAAAAAATGCCCCGTTAAACCTGCAAAAGAGGAAAACCAATTAGAAAAGAAAAGAATGCTATACCGCTCACGTGGTGTAATAGGAACCTTGTCGAATACTATTTTTTAACTAACTATCAAATTATAAAAAAAATATTGACAAAAAAGACAACAAATAAGATAATTCAAGAAAAAAATATAATGTTTTTTCAAAATGTTTTTTATGCTTCATATAGAATACCAATTAAAAAAAAAATATTTTGATAAGAAGCATAGTTCATCAACCAGAAAATGAAAGAAACTCAACTAAATATATTTGTGATTACTATACTAACTTGATCTTTATTTTCATAGATTATTAAAAAAAATAATTGCTAACATCATAAAAAGACAAGGATCTCATTAGAAAATAAATGTTCATTCTACTGTATCTAATGAACTAATATCTCAAATATAATAATATTTATTCAATTGTAATTAATTTTGATTAATTTTTGAGATAAATAAATAAATAAATTCATGAACAACATCACAAAAAGAGCGCATACTAATATCATAAATAAATTATCATAATTCCACTCAAACACATATTTAAAAATAATTTTATTTAAATTAAATTCAAGTAGAAAAAAAGAGTAAAAAAGAGCATTAAAAAAAGAGTCTAGGAGTCTAGGCCCAGATACATGTGCTAGTTCAAAATTGCCACCTCTAATGAATGGAAAATCACGTTTCTAACTTTTTTTTGGACAAAAACACTCATTTCAGCTATGTTTTACTTGAAAACAACCAAGAAACTCCCTAGAGATCTCAACAAACATATTCATAGTATAAAATTAGCCAAAAATTGGTAAAAAAAAAACAAAAATCAATCTGAATTCAAAAAACTTTCAGAAGCCCGATCTACTTTTTTTTTAGCAAGATTAAGAAAAAAAAAAACACCTAGATGAAACTATTCTCATTAAAGAAATTTGTTGACACCAAGATCGACTTTGTTTTGTCAATAGAATAAGGACAACCTTCAACTTTCTCTCCACTATTATCCAGTGTCTTTCTCTATCTTCTCTCAAAACACCATTTTACCACACTTTTCTCTAGCTCATACACATTTTTTTCTCTCACCATAAAGACACACCGAAAACCCTATCATTACAACACCATAAGAAAACCAATCCACAACAACATTACCCCTAGCCACAATGCCAACTCTTTGAGAAAATCAATCCTTCACCACAATAAGCCCCAATGATAGCAATGAGAAAGTTTCTAGTAACTTGGCAACCACCACAACCTTCCTTCCCTTCATTCTCTCCATCAATAACTTGAAACTCCTCTACCAACCCATATTAGTCCCCATCTAATAGTCTTTCTTCCTTGTTCATTCAACCGGTGCCGAGAACAAGACCCACAATTGATTCATCAACCAACAACAACCCTTTACCCTCTCTCCAATCAAGCTAGTAGACTACCACTGTAACAAAAAGACCAATAGCAACCAGTTATACCAAATCAACCATCATAAGCTTCTCCAAACATTAGCTGCTCCTCAACACAAACCACAACAACCCAACTCGACACCTCTAGCTACTTCATTTTCCATCTGTGGCAGTAGCAACATAGGTTTTATTGATGACCAACTTTATTGGTGGATATTTTACAGTAACAAACACTCTAATAGAAATATTTAGAGCTTCTCAACGTCATAATAGATACCATGTGTCCATTTATTAGGTACCACAATAAGCTCATTCTAATATAAAAATGATCGCTTCTAATGGACCGCCTACCCCGTAAGTTTATAACCTCATGCTAATTACATGCCTAATAACCTTATACATAATAGCAACAACTTGTAACTAACTAGTTAAATGCCTCACATACTACCTTTCAATTAGGCAATCTTTATCCTCTTATACACTAGGCACCTACTTTTGATCAACAAGTAAGAAAAACACTGATTGGGTTAAATTAGATGAACACTTAAAGGAAATGAGATTATATATTAGGCATACAACCATGCCCATAAATAATCATCCACATGCTGAATGGATTGATAGGTTACATCCAATTTATAGATGAATAAAAATAGTTGATTTAAAGTGGTATTTTAGGGAGGAGACCATCTAGCATCTTGTATTGATAACCTCATACTACACCTCAACCTATTTATATGCATAAGTTGCATCAATGACCAACTTTATTGGTGGATATTCTACAATAACGAAGATTCTAATAGAAATATTTAGAGCTTTTTAGCCTCATACTAGATACCATATGCCCACATATTTGATACCACAACAAGCTTAACTTAATACAAGCATGATCACTCCTAATGGGCTCACCTACCCTATAAGTTTATAACCTCATGTCAATTACAAAGCCCAATAGTCTTATCTATAATAGTAACAACTTGTAACTAGATAGTTAAATGCCTCATAGACTGCCTTTCAAAAAGGCAAACTCAATCCTCTTATTCACTAGGCCTCAAATGTTAATAAACAAGTAAGGAGAATAATTGATTAGTTTGAATTAGCCCAACACTTAAAGGAAGACGAGACTAGATATTGGGCTTACAATCATGCCCTCATATAATCATCCATGCCTTCAAATGAATTGATAGGTTACATCAAATTCCTAAAGGAATAAAAATAGCTTTTTTGAAGTAGTTTCTTAGGAAGGGCAATCGATCAACAAGGAAAAACATTGGCAAGTTCACTAATTAGTGTGGTAAAGGTGATGTTATCCCCTCTATGTAACCAATTTATTTGGTTTATCACTAACTAATAATGTGTTTTACTAGTTCTCTACACTACCACCCATCTCCATCAATAGGTAGGAAGAGATGGAGACTTATTTTTATGAGCACTTTTATATAGTAGAACCAAAAGTAACACTAACCAACTTGGACAAAATAATACAATACCCAAAAAAGTCTATAAAAAGCTATTATCTTCATTTTAAACTCTAAAAACCAAATGCAATGTAGTTATAATAGAGCATGAGCGCATAAAACTAATTCTAGAAAGAATGCAATGGAATATCAAAAAATAATTTGTAGGAACCAAGGATTCAAATATCTATAACCCTTACAGATGATGATGCTTGATATAAAAAAATTAGCAAAATAAGAAAAAACAAAGCACTTAGAGGAATTTACCTGGTTGACTATTTGAATGAGGTTAAGATTGCACATTCAATGATTGATTTTGACTGTAATGAAGAGTTTAAAGAAATTCAACAACAGGTAATATCAGTTGTAGAACTCAAAAGAGTTTCAACTAGTTGATATTGATACATTAAGGAATCTAAAAGATGTTAACAAGCCTACTAGTAAAGAAGAAAAAATGACTACATCCATTAATGAAAAAGAAGGTACCTGGTCACATCAAAATAGTAAAGTAGATATTTAATTAATTGATATGAGAAAGACATGTCAAGCTCTTAGAAAATCACAATCCCTACTACTGAAAAATAAAGCAAAAGATTATATTGGGATGGAAAAAACTTAATTATGAAGACATGATACTAAAGGTTATGTTATTTTTTGAAACCATATAAAAAAGACATTAAAAACAGGTTGGATTTGCTTCTTCGAGATGAAAATGAAGGTGGCTAATGACTCATTCCCTAAGAGATAACAATATTAGTGATTACTCTTGAGACATAAAGGCTTATTGTTAAAGGAGAATTATAGCAAACAAGGCATGATCAACCAAGATAAAAATTGGAACTGGTCATTGATGTTGCTACTTGAAATAAGTATATTAATTATAGTAACATTAATAACTTGGAGCTAAAATATCTTGAGAAGCCTCCTTGTAATGTATACAAATGCCCTACTTGTCATATAATTCTAGTTATAGGGGAAGATTTAGGGGGCAAAGCTAAACAATTTGGCACACATTAAAAAGTGATGAAACCATATTATTTAATAGTTTTACCCATATTTGCCTAGTATTTTGCTTATGTTATATATATAAAATGCCTTAATATTCTTTATTTTTTTGTTTTGAAGGCACTTTTGGATGTAAGATTCAAAAAGACATAAATTGGAGATAATTCAGACTATGTTCCAACCCGTGTCGAACATTGGCAGATTTGACCTCCAATCGATATTTTGTGTAAAGCTTGAGATCTAGAGGTAAAAATGAAGTGATTCTAGTGACATTGAAAGCTAACATCCATACCTTTCTATACATATATGCCAAGAAAAATAAAAAGAGAAAGAGTATGGAAATCACAGCCTTTAAAGACAAATCTCGCATTTTGCTAGTGTTGACCTTCAGCCATTCCAACTTGAATATCTTGAGCTATAGAAATCCATTTGATTCAAACTCAATTTTACTGGATTGCTGACTTGAAGACCTATCGGCCTACCAAATTTAAGTAAACAGAGAGCTGATATGAGAGAGATATGATTTTTCTAAGATGACACATGAAGAAACAGGTTTTGTGAAGAAACTAGTCCAATTTACTTGCCAAAGCATCCAAACCAATATCTAAATCAAAATTCAAAGCTTGAAAATTTTATCCAAAACTATTTCTCCTTTTTTAGGAAAATAGTTATTGCACTACTTAAATGTAAATTGTCTACTTTGGAAAGGACTATTTTGTAGGAAAGAGAGACTCGAGTTTCCTATTAAATAAAAAAAAAAAGATAGAAAGGAATAGGGGGGCGACCTGGAAGAGAAAACAAATCACCCTTTCCTTCTATACCTGAAATCATGTATTCATCTTTTAGCTTGATTAGTTTCTCAATAGACATGCAAGGCTAAGTTTTTTTTTTCTTGGTTGCAGGACACAAAAACATTCAGATTTCAAGAATTGTGAGATCTATTTTACCTTTCTTCCCAGTTTATATGATGAGTATGTTTGTTTTCCTATACTTATTTCCTATGATTGTTTAGTTTGATTGCTACAGCAAACTCTACATTATTATTATAACCAATCTATTGCTAAGTTTGCTATCAAAACCGGAGTTGTGATATATAAACTTGTAGAGCAACTGAGTTTAATAATTATGGTGAATCTATGTTATTAAGCTTAGAAAAAACATTCGATTAAATTAAACATGTATTGTGGACAGTTATGTTGTCTAGATTAATTAACTTATCTAGTTTTTAAGGCTACCGTTGAATTAAACTATTGGTGTGAACACTGTGGTTGTTTAATAGTTAGGGTTGGTTACATTGCAAATTAGTTAACTAACTAATATTAAGAAAAGATAAATATTCAGAGTATAAGTTGACGTATTGTTTCAATGATCAGTTCTGATTTTTATAGGTGGATGTTTTCTTGAGACCAAAGTTTTTTTCTCTTTATAATTTTTCTCTTTATTTAATTTAGCTTGATTGCTTTATTTTGTTTATCTTAACATAGCCTAGATAACTTCAAACCCCACCTAATTTCATATCATCTAGCATAAAAACCTAACTAAACCTTCCTCATGGGATCAACCCCTTACTTGCTCTATACTATCTTATTTATTTAAGTTAGGGTAATTAATTTATGTGACCATGACATCGTAACATATTTTGGTATCGTTGTTGGGGAAGTGATTTTAGTTGATTATTGTGTTGTGATTGTTATTTATTTGTTAAAAAAAGAAACAAAAAACAAAAAGAGAGTTGCGGAACTGTTTAAGTACTATTCAAAACAAAAATTTTAGTGGAATTAGACCTCGGCATTTTGTTTCACGAAGGAAAATGATGTTCTAAACAAGATTAGTGCCCTTTGGCCTCTAGCCGCACTCTATGGAGACCAAATTCCGCTGTTTTCTAGGGTTTTTAGGCAGTTTTTGTGTTTTAGCGTTGGATTTTCATTCATTTTCACTACTTTAAATCTCTTACGTGGTTGATTTTTTTTTAGTTTTCTTGACTATTTATGCCAGTAACCCGATCTACTAACCAAAGACAAGTGCAGGTAGATCTTGAACTGGAAAACACTTAACGCAGGTTACGAAAGGAAGCTCGCATCAACACCATAGTTGTTGCACGACAACAAACACTCAAGGAGCTCGCTGCTCCCAACATGGAGAATCAATCATTATGCATAAACATCGACAATAATGCCAACTTTGAGCTCTAGTCTTAGTTTATACACCTACTGCCAATATTTAATGGACTTACAATAGAAGACCCTCATAACCATCTCAAGAAGTTCCATATGGTTTGCGTTGACATGGAACTGCATAGAGTTGATGAATAACAAGTTCAGTTGAAAGCTTTTCCTCTCTTTAAAAAGGGTAGCAAAAGCATGACTTTTCTTCATTCTCCCCGATTCCATTGGAACTTGAAATTGCATGAAGAAGATTTTCCTTGAAAAATATTTCCCATCCTCTCGAGTTGCCAATATAAGGAAAGAAATATGTGGGATTCGAAAATCTCACGGGAAAACACTCCACGAGTATTGAGAAAGATTTGAGTAACTGTGCATTCAATGCTCTCATCATCAAATACTCTATCAACTGCTCATTCAATGCTTTTATGAAGGATTGATGCCTACTGACCGCAGTATCATTGATGTCGCAAGTGAAGTGGCATTGGTATATAAAACACCTTAGGCTATATGCCAATTGATCTCAAATATGGCAGCCAATTCAAAATAATTTGGCATGTGTGGAGACTTCACAAGCAAATGAGTAAATGAGGTAAGTATTGCTAACCTTGAGAATAAAGTTAATAATCTTACTTGTCTTGTTCATTCTTTGGCTTGTGGAAATGTACAGCTAGTGAAAGTAGGAGATGAAGTAATTGAATTTAATTTTCATAATGCAATGAAATATCCTTATAATAGTTTATTCTATCAATACTATGACCAAATTGATAAGTGTGTGAAACAAGTTTTTGATTTTGAGTGCGAGGACGGATTAAGTGTGACTTTAAGTTATAGCTGTGATTTTACTGAGATAGAGAAGATGGAGATGAACATCTATGTTCCCTAAAACATGCAAGAATCAGCCTTGGCTTTGCAACCTTTACAAACTGCCCCACTATGGTAATGTCTTTGTTGATTTAGTACTTTCACATAAAAAGTTTTTGCCTTTCTTTTCCAGGCACCCGAGTTAGAATTGAAACCTTTGCCTGATAATGTAAAGTATGTATTCATTGGCGACAACAATACACTCCCCATTATCATAGCAAAAGGTTTGATAAGTGCATAAGAGGAAAAACTTGGGAAATGGTTGTGCGATCACAAAACAGTCATTAGATGGACTTTAGCTGACATCAAGGGCATTAGTCCCTCGAAGTGTATGCATTACATATTATTAGAGGACAATGCAAAACCAACAAGACAAATGCAAAGAAGGTTGAATCCACCTATAATAGAGGTAGTGAAGCTACAATTTTGAAATTATTGGATGCAAAAGTCATTTACCTCATCATGGATAGTAACTGGTGGCACCAATCCATATGGTACCCAAAAAGACTCGAATCATGTTGGTAAAAAAATATTGAACTCATTCCTACTCGAATCTCGAATGGTTGGAGAATGAGTGTTGATTATAGAAAGCTAAATCTTTATACACACAAAGATCACTTTTCATTACCATTCATAGACCAAATGCTTGAATGTCTAGCATGTAAGTCTTTTTATTGTTTTTTTGATGGATATAATGGATATAATCAAATTCTTATTAATCCTAAAAATCAAGAAAAGACTATATTTACATGTCCATTTGGTACATATGCATATAGAAAATGCCCTTTAGTCTCTATAATGCACCCGCAACTTTTCAAAGATGCATGATGAGTATTTTTTCTAACTATGTTGAAAGAATAATTGAGATTTTCATGGATGATTTCATGGTGCATGGTGATTCTTTTGATAAGTGTTTAGAAAATTTATCTTTTGTTTTGAGAAGATGCATAAAAACTAAACTTGTCTTGAACTATGAGAAGTGTTATTTTATTGTAAAACAAGGAATAGTTCTTGGACATATTGTGTCTTCACGTGGATTATAGGTTAATAAAGCTAAAATAGATGTTATTTTATCATTGCCTTACCCCTCATGCATGAGGGAGGCTTGTTTTTTTTTGGCCATGCAAGTTTCTATCGACACTTTATCAAAGATTTCTCAAAGATTACAACACTCTTGTACAAATTATTAACCAAAGAAGTGGATTTTGTGTTTCATCAAGCATGTAAAGATGCCTATGATAAGCTTAAGAGGCGTGTCACATCTGATCCTATCATGCAACCACCAAATTAGGATGAACCTTTTAAGATAATATACGATGCGAATGACTACGTGGTAAGGGCTGTAATAGGGCAAAAAATAAGGAAGAATTTGCATGTTATTACATATGCTTCCCGCATATTGGGCAAAGCACAATGCAATTACCATACAATTAAAAAAGAACCTTTTTCTAGTGGTATTTGCTCTAGAAAAATTTAGGTCCTATTTACTTGGTTCAAAAGTTGTTTTTACTGACCATGCAACTTTGAGGTATCTTTTGAAAAAAAAAGAGTCCAAACCAAGATAGATTATGTGGATCTTGCTTCTATAAGAATTTGATCTTGAGATCAAAGAAAAAAGGGTGTTGAAAACCACGTAGCTGGTCACTTGAGCCGACTATGGACCAATGATATACAAACCAAAACAATAAGAGAGACATTCCCTGACGAGTAGTTATAAGTGTTACATTCCTCTACAAGACCATGATATGCTGATTTGGTGAACTATCTAGTCACCAAAGAATTGCCTCAAGGTTTGTTTAAATCCCAAAAAGACAAGTTATGAGTTAATGCTAAATATTATTTTTGGGACACTCCTTACATGTGAAAATTTTAAGCGAATTAAATAGTCAGAAGATGTGTACCATAAGATGAATTTCATTTCATTCTCAGTTTTTGTCATTCTCATTATTATGGTAGGTATTTTGGAGAAAAAAGAACAACCCACAAGGTACTTGAAAGTGGTCTCTACTAGCCTTTTATTTTTAAGGATGCATATCACTTTTGCAAATATCATGTGAAAAATACCAAAGAACAAGTAATATCACTCATAAGAACTAAATGCCTTAAACAAATATTCCTGTAAGTGAAATTTTTAATGTTTGGGGTATTAATTTTATGGGTCCATTTCCTTCTTTTTTTTTTGGTAATCTTTATATCCTTATTGTTGTTAATTATGTGTCTAAATGGATTAAGGTGAAAGCCATACGAACTAACGATGCTATGGTTGTTTTAGATTTTATCAGGACTCACATATTTGACAGGTTTGGAATCCTCAAAGCTATCATTAGTGATTGTGGCACTTATTTTTGCAATCGTTCAAAGGAAACATTACTACGCAAATACCATATGACTCATCGGACTTCCACAGCCTATCATCCTTAAACATATGGCCAAGTTGAAATTTCAAATTGAGAAATTAAGTCCATTTTGGAGAAGACAGTGCAACCTAACCGGCAAGATTAGAATCTGCGACTTGGTGATGCACTTTGGGCTTATCGGACTACTTATAAATCACCTATAAGAATGTCACCTTATAGGATGATTTACGAGAAAGCATGTCATCTACCAGTGGAGCTTGAACACAAAGCTTTTTAGGCCATTAAATAATGTAACTTGGATTATGATGTTGTTAGGATTGCAAGGAAGTTGCAATTGCAAGAGTTAGAAGAGATACAAAATGATGCTTATTAGAATACAAGAATTTACAAAGAAAAGACTAAGAGTCTTCATGACCGAATGATTACAAGAAAAGAGTTTCATGTTGAAGACAAAATCCTTCTTTATCATTCACGTTTGAAACTTTTTCCTGGAAAGTTGTGCTCTCGTTGGATTGGACCATTTGTTGTTTCTAATGTTTTTCCTTATGGTACAGTTGAAATTACAAGTTTAGAAACAAATAAAGTTCTTAAGGTCAATAGGCATCGATTGGAAACTTTCTATAAAGGTTGGATGATAGACCTCACTGCTTCCATGGAGTTAGCTGAACTAATATATGAAGCATGAGCATGCAATGTGTCGATCCAATGACATAAAACAAAAGCACTTACTAGGAGGCAACCCCACAAAAAAAATCAGATTTGATTTCTTTTTCCCTTATCTTTTATTTTTCACCTTTTACTTTATTTTTGTCATTCTCTTATATTCATTTTCTTTTATTTCAACACTGAGAACAATGTTGTGTTTAAAGTGTGGGGGTAATGGGAGAATTTTGGTTTTCTTTGTTGTTTTTTTAATTAAAAAAGTCTAAGTTTTATCTTTTGAACTCCCATTGGTTTATGAGAATATGAGTATTATGTATGAGAATTAGTTGAGATAGATAAAAATATAAATCAAATGAATGAGTGTGCATGCAAGTTTAAAGTTTAATTTGTTTAGGGATTGATTTTGAAAATATACCATGTTGACTTTACAATGTGTACCAATATAAGCTTTTGAGCCTTCAACATTATATTCTTTGATTGTGCATTCTTTCAATGATATATATCTCTAGAACCTGCTTCATATCTTGTTGAGATTACATTCACATTACATGTGTATATGAAGATGATAAAGGTATTAGGAATTTTAACCACTTGAGCCATAAAGCCAACCTAAAACATATTATCCTTAGTGAGCCCTTTTGAGCTTGTTTATCTTTTCTTTGTTTTACCCATGTTGCAAGCTTTAACTTTTTATATGTTTTCCTTTTCTCCTGGCAAAGAATTAGTAGAGCATATACTTGTTGATATCTCATAGGATTATGATTGGAAATTATATGAAAAAAAAGAGTGATACTTGATGAAAAGAATAGGCAAAGTTGCCAAAGGTAGACCATTCAAAAAAAGAAAAAGAAAAAGAAAAGTGTTCCATTGTGTTCTTAAAATTTTATGTTGATGGAGCTTGAAATCAAAAGAAGTTAAGTATTGGTGCTTAAAGATGAAAAATTTATGTGCTTTGATGAGATATCTTGTTTTAAAAATCATTTTTTATAGAATGCTCTACTTCCTTTAGTTTTAGCCGTTTTCTTTTCCTTTCTTTTACCTCACCTTAACCTTAGCCTAATTACAACAAAAAAATAAGACATTTTGATTCATGCAGTGCTTGTAATATTTTAGTAATAGAGATTAGATTGAAGAGCAAACTTATGGTATAACATATTCATTGATTGAATATGAGAGATTTAAACACATAAGCCCTAAACACGTGAGTGTCAAAGTGTATATCAATAAGATGACCTATCACTTTGGCATGACATAGATTTCATTTAAATCCCAATGATTAATTGATTTTTAAAGTTCGCATGTAAATAAATTCATGAAAATTTATGACCTATCACTGTATTCTTGTTTATAATATATGTACTATTGGACATTGATGGGAGATTAAGATTAATTATTTAACTTAAGTTAGATTTTATCTCTCCTTTCTCGAGGACGAGCAATAGCTAAGTGTTGGGGTATTTGATGCAACCATATTATTTGATAGTTTTACCCACATTTGCCTAGTATTTTGCTTATATTTTATATATAAAATGTCGTGATATTATTTGTTTTATATTTTGAAGGTACTTTTGGATGTAAGATTTAAAAAGAGGTAAATTGGAGATAATTCAAACCATGTTCCAACTCGTGTCGAACATTTGCATATTTGACCTCTAATCAATGTTTTATGCAGAGTTTGAGCTCTAGAGGTCAAAATAAAGTGATTCCAATAAAATTAAAAAGCTAACATCCACACCTTACTCTATATATATATATGGAAAGAAAAATAAAAAGAGAAAGAGTATGGAAATCACAGCATTCAAAGAAAAATCTTGTATTCTGCCAGTATTGACCTAAGACCATTTCGACTAGAATACCTTGAGCTAAAGATGTCCACTCGAATGCAAACCTAAATTTTTTGGATTCCTGACTTAAAGAACTATATATATATATGGATGCCTACCAAATTGCAGTAGAAAACAAGCTCATATAAAAGAGATATGATTTTTCTAAGATGACACATGAATTCTGCTAGTAGACAGGTTTTGTGAAGAAACAAGTCCAATTTACTTCCCAAAGCATCCAAACCGACATATAAGTGTATATTTGGGCAATTTAACTCCTCTAAGTCCAAAGTCAAAGCTTAAAAATTTTATGCAAGACTATTTCTTTTTTTTTAGAAAAATAGATATTGCACTACTTAAATGTACTTTGTCTATTTAGAAAAGGACTATTTTGTAGGAAAGAGGGATTGAAGTTTCCTATCAACTAAAAAGAAAGAGAGAAAGGAAAAGGGGGGCGACTAAAAATAGAAGAAAAACTCACTCTTTCCTCCTATTCCTGAAATCATGTATTCATCTTTTCTCTTGATTAGTTTCTCAATAGACATACAAGGCTAAGTTCTTTTTTCTTGGTTGCAAGGACACATAAACCTTCAGATTTCAAAAACTATGAGATCTATTTTACCTTTACTTCTTAGTTTATATAATAAGTATGTTTATTTTCCTACGCTTATTTCCTATGATTGTTTAGTTTGATTGTTAGAGCGGACTCTAAATTATTATTTTAATCAATCTATTACTAAGTTTGCTATCAAAACTGAGTTATGATATATAAACTTGTGAAGCAATTGAGTTTAATAATTGTTACAGATCTATCCTATTAATCTTAGGAAAAACATTCAATCAAATCAAACATGTACTGCAGAAAATTATGTTGTATAGATTAATCAAATTATCTAGTTCTTAAGGTTGTCATTGAATTAAACTACTAATGTGGACACTGTGGTTGTTTAATGGTTCAGGTTAGTTACACTGCAGATCGATTAACTAACTAATGTTAAGAAAAGATAAATATTCAAAGTATAAGTTGATGTATCGTTTCAATGATCAGTTCTGATTTTCATAGGTAGGTAGATGTTTACTTGAGACCAATGTTTTTTCTCTTGATAATTTTCTGATTTATTTAATTTAGCTTGATTCTTTTATTCTGTTTACCATAGTATAACCTAGATAATTTCAAACCCCCCCCTAAAATTTCATATCATCTAGCATAAAAACCTAACCAAAACTTTCTCGTGAGATCGACCCATTACTTGCTCTATACTATCTTATTTATTTAAGTTAGGGTAATTAATTTATGTGACCATTACATCGCAACAAAAAGGCCAAGAATTTTAGGCCTAAAAGGTCTATTATGTATGAATGGTATAAGAACAAGCCATAAAAGAAGTAATCCAAACTCATTAATGAGGATAATAAAATGGTTAATAATCATGGGCATCTTTAAGATCTATAAAAAAAGATGAAAACAAGGTTGATTAAGTAAGATATAATTTAAAAGAATGCAACATCTAAATACACCGATAATAAATGATGATGTTAAATCATACACCATATTGAAAAAATTGGTGATAATAGCTTAAAATACAAATGTCTTAGTCAATAATAAAACACCTATTAGATTGCTAAAACATGGAGTGAATGTTCAACCATATAAATGATTAGTGTTAGTTAGAATTAAGCCCAGACTTGTACAAAAATAGGTTAGCAACATTGTATAACTTTCAATTTCTACTAAGAACAAGCTAACTATATAGTAAAAGCCCGTCTTGGAAGAAAAGGTAGAGAAAATACAAAGTCAAACAACATTTTCATCCATCTAGAAGGTTACTTTAGATTTTAAATAAATCAAGAGAAACAATTCTAAGAAAATTGATAGGGAGATGAAAAAGGTCATTGCAAAGATGATAATGAAATCTGAAAGAAGTGACCAACCACAATATAAAAAAGCAAAGGTATTGGCTAAACACACAAGTAAGCCAAATACTAACTAAGTTTAGGAACAATATAAAATAACTTCCATGTAAAGTAATGCAAAATGGAATAGTTGATGGATTTATTTTCTCGCCTTTTTGTATAAACCTCTATCTCATATATTGAACTCTAATATAATTCGAGGGTAGCCCAATCAACTTACTCACACCTATAGTGGTAACACCTTATTCCACTATGTATATGTTTATTAGTTTAAATAAAGAAATTGATTAATTAAATCATGTAAGAACTAGCATACTGATTAGTACTTAAAAGTGTATTTTTATCAAGGTTTTATATCATTATTTTGCACTTGAAGTATCAATAACTCCTTAATTAAAACATGTTTTATAATAACAAGTCTGATACCATAAGATACCTTTAATTTATGGTAAATGTTCATCTTAAATGCAGGCTTATCATATAAATGAAAGGATTAATTGATGAGTTTAAGTACGGAAATTGAAAGGACAAAGAGAGGGCCAAACTTAGAAATGAGATGCTGGTTCAGTCCAAACTGAAACACTGTTTGGTCATTGGGTCATATCTGGAGCTATAGATCTTGGATTTAGGTCTGCTATATATGGATGGAAAGCTAAGACATGGGCCTAAAACTTTCATGGGAGTCCAAGATTTAAAAAGGCCGTTTTCAAGTCCAAATAGTAGCAACAACGGAGAAGTCTGAATCTGTCTTGCAGCCTAGACACTGTTCAGTATTCGGCCCATATCTCGAGTTCTAGAAGTCCAAATGACCTCAAAAAAAAATTTTCCTGGAAAGCTGAGACAATT
>Ga0325411_1004183_pt1 | contig 16247 bp, 7 predicted proteins | sample PopdelMetagenome_13_FD_206181 | JGI IMG/M metagenome (GOLD analysis project Ga0325411, IMG submission 206181) | Populus deltoides microbial communities from Bellville, Georgia, United States - Xylem-PdIQD-R4 | ecosystem: Host-associated > Plants > Phyllosphere > Stem > Wood/Secondary xylem...
AGAATTGTTTCAGAATTGGATGACATGCCAATTTTAGATGGGATTATTATCAAAAACAAATATTAAAATAACAAGAATCAAGATTTACAATAAGTAACAACTTGTTATCGGTGTGTAATTTTCAAGATGTGCATAAATCTACACTTTAATCCTTTAATTTATTTTCAATTTGGTCCTTTCTAATTTTCTTTTTTTATTTTGATCCTAAACTTCATTTCAGTCATTGGTTCTTGAGAGAGAAGAGAGAAAGTGAACTAAATTTTTAAAAAGAGAGAAAACTCATGGTTGGCCAAATTCCAACCACCATGACTTTGATTTTTATGTTTATAGATTCGTATTTGAGAAAAGAACATAGGAGATGTAGTTTTCACTTTTAATGATGTCTAAAAAAGTAGATTAAATCTTATAAAGACTTTTTAATGTGATTGAATTTGAGTTTTTGAATTGATTATAATGTATTTTGTTATTAGAAATAGGGTTACAAGGATTCATAAAATATATTTTTTGATGTTTTTGAGAAAAAAAAAAAGGAGTTGAGATTTTGGTTTTTGGATCCAAAATATTAGACCCTAATTTTTTAGTGAATGGAACCAGTTCAGATCACCAAAAAATACTGGAGGCGGATGAAACATTATCCTCATAATTTACTAAAAACAATTGACAAACAAACCACAGGATAAGATTAAAAAAAAAAAAACAAAAGCACAAGCGTTGACCTATGTTTCCAACCCATGTGCTCCTAACCCTTTAATTTTTCTTACCTTATTTTTATTTTCTTTTTGTATTTTATAATTAAATAAAACAATTAATATTTTTATTTTAATGATGTTTAAATAGTTATCTAATTATGCTATTATTTTCAAATAATATTTTCAATTTTTATATTGATATTAAAAATTTCTTTCTAAATAATTATATAACAAAATTATTATGCATGATTTTCTAAATACAGAAGATATATCGAACTATTTTTTTTTACTGTAATTTTTCTATATGATTTTTCTCAATTTTATACATTTTTATTAAAATAATTTATTTATTTTATTTAAACTTGCTTTTAAAATTATTATAATTTTTTTATAAAACAAATTCTAATAAAAAATATTAAAGAAAATGAATTAATAAGAAAAAAAAAGTTTTAAACCAAACAAATATCTTTTTAACTTTATTTTAAGTCGTTTAATTGTTTTTGAATATTCATTTTTATTGCTTTCAGTTTCTATACAATAAATATAGTTGAATAAAGATATATTAACAAAAAACATGTGTTAATAATAATAAAAAAATTATACTAATAATTTTGTTTTCTCTATTGAATTTAAATTATTAATTTTCTTATGAAATTTATTTTTATTTCCATATAATTACATATAAAAGAAAGATTCTCCTCACATCATAAAATCAAGCTTGTGCATTTATTTTTTAGCTTTACATTTTAGTTTTTAGTTAATATTTACAACTCTTCTTATTATTTACAACTTTTCAATATTTAATTTAAAATTTTCATTAAGCCAAAAAATGCATTCAAAATACTTAAGCTTTTCTCGTGTTAAAAAATAAATTAGAGTCCTATCTGTCAAAAAATGCATTCAAACTACCAGTATATTTTTTTAATATTAAAAATTAACTTGAAATCTAAGTAAAAACAAAGCGCGGGCACATGGCTAGTGACCGCTAATCTTAGGGCAGATTGTGCAGCCGGCGGCGAGATTAACAGGACTAAGAGCGTGTTTGGGATTGTGATTGCGGTTGTTTTACAAAATGTTTTTCACTCGGAAATGTATAAAAAAAAATTTTATTTTTAAAAAATTATTTTTGACATCAACACATTAAAATGATCTAAAAACATCAAAAAATTATTTTTTTTCAAAAACGCTTTTAAAACATAAAAATAAATAGGACCTAAAAAAATTAAAATAGTACAAGACTGTTAATCAGTTCTATTTATGATACATGTGTGTATTCTTCAAAAATATTTATCATGTAAAAATAATATTTAGCAGTACACCTTTTATTTTATAGTTTTGTTCCATCTCAGTTATGGTGCTCTTTTCTCTCTTTTTTTTTTCTTTTTTTTTCCCTGTCAATATAATATAATTATGACACTAAAACAAAACAAAAAATTGGAGTAACCATGGTGAACAACATAAAAAAAAAAAAAGAAGAAAAAAGTTGCATTGTTGCCATAAAAAGGATAACATGAAATATATTGGTAGAGATCATAACATTATACTAGATTCTTAAAAATCATAGATGAGATTGAAAGGAAAGATATCTCTAATCTTAAGAATAATAAATAAGATTAAAAAAATAAAAAAATAAATTGGAGATGGATCAACAAGTGATTGATAATCTCATCATTAATTATTATCATTGTTGTTGTTGTTATTGTTATTATTAAAGATATTTTGTGTGGCCTTATTAGTTGAAGAAAAATGATCCTTCCTAATTTGATGGTTATTCATCAGCCGCGTGCTTGAAGAAGACAGAGAGGACTTAAAATTAAGTTTTGGAAAACAAATAGTATGCATGCGTCAAAGCAGTAGTTGCTTAAGGTCAATTCAACATCCTGACCGTAGATGCAAACCATACCTTGTGCCAACGAACAATTAGGCAAGTAATGCTCTCTTCCTCACAACATGGATACTTGGGATCCAACTGTTCATTGCCACCTCCATAAATGCTGAGATGACTGCTGCGCTGCTATGAACACACTTGATTTTGAGGCAGAATGTCTTGTGAATATGTTTTCATCTATTTATAATAAATACATTTCTTGATATGATTTTGGTAAACTTTCATGACTGAAATGTAATCAAGTGGCTTTGATGCTGCTAAATATATAGCAACATATTGTCCACCTGTTTTTTTTATTCAACATCATTGCTGCTTTAATAATTAAGAACTGGCTAAACATTTGAAAATTGAGTAATGTGAGAGACAAGTAGCTAAAATGGAAAATCCAGACTTTTTACACCTGAAATCTTCTCACATTTCACCATCCCAGAGTTCATCCAATGTCCTCGATGCACCATAAGTTCCATGCACAAAAGTAGTTCCTGTAACAAGCCTCTCCTTCATGTTTAAATTATAAGGTCAATCATTTTGAAGGAAGTAAATTACTTCTTATAGCTCATGAATGATTTAGTTGCGTGCAATTACTTGATAAATTCAGAGAGCCAATTTATGATCCCAAGATTCATCAAGTAGGTAAAACATGAGCCTAAGTGCATTAACGCAAACAGACCCACTTGCATGACCAGACCCACAAAATCTTGCAGGCCAATTCAAGCAAATTTTTATATAACTGTTGTAAACTATTACTTACTCATAACTACAATTATAATCAGATATATAGTAGGTGCAATGCAGCTCGAGACAAAAAAAAAAGTATTAGGTAGACCAAGTGCATAGAAACATTCACACAAGCATAAAACATTGAGAGAGAACCTTGTCACTTTCCTGCTCAATTTCAGAAAGCTTGGAAAATAAGTCTTCAGGAATAGACCAGTAAAAAGTGTCAATGTTTTCTATGATTCTTGCCTTGTTTATGCTTTTAGGTAGCACACTGTGGCCCATTTGTAGTCCTTACCGAAGAGCCGCTTATGCCGGGGACTTGCCTAATTTCTTAGCAATCATTTTAAGAATTGGATTCTTGAGAACCTCAATCTTGATCTTCTGAGTCCTTACCGAAGAGCCGCTTGTGCCGGGGACTTGCCTAATTTCTTAGCAATCATTTTAAGAATTGGATTCTTGAGAACCTCAATCTTGATCTTCTGTGAACCTCAATCTTGAGCCGCTTCACTACACCATCATCGAATAGCTTCTTCAATGCATAACCAACTTGAAAAATCAGCAACTAATTCTCAAGATGGATTAATCTTTTGTTTTGTTTTGTTTTGTTTTGTTTTTTTTTCTTATCACTGCTAGACTGGAACACAAGGATGATTTAATTCACACATCAGCAAGTTTATATTGCTGGCATTAATGGAGGCTTGGACCTTGCCTGCTCAAGCCAAATGTTTCGATGACGGAAGGCCAAACATCAAGTAGGGAATTAACAAGTGGATAAAACATGAGCCTAAGTGCATTAACGCAAACAGACCCACTTGCATGACCAGACCCACAAAATCTTGCAGGCCAATTCAAGCAAATTTTTATATAACCGTCGTAAACTATTACTTACTCAGAACTACAATTATAATCAGATATATAGTAGGTGCAATGCAGCTCGAGACAAAAAAAAAAGTATTAGGTAAAGCAAGTGCACAGAAACATTCACACAAGCATAAAACATTGAGAGAGAACCTTGTCACTTTCCTGCTCAATTTCAGAAAGCTTGGAAAATAAGTCTTTAGGAATAGACCAGTAAAAAATGCCAATGTTTTCTATGATTCTTGCCTTGTTTATGCTTTTAGGTAGCACACTGTGGCCCATTTGTAGTCCCCACCAAAGAGCCACTTGTGCCGGGGACTTGCCTAATTTCTCAGCAATCATTTTAAGAATTGGATTCTTGAGAACCTCAATCTTGAGCCGCTTCACTACACCATCATCGAATAGCTTCTTCAATGCACAACCAACTTGAAAAACCAGCAACTAATTCTCAAGATGGATTAATCTTTTGTTTTTTTTTCTTATCACCGCTAGACTGGAACACAAGGATGATTTAATTCACATATCAGCAAGTTTATATCGCTAGCATTAATGGAGGCTTGGACCTTGCCTGCTCAAGCCAAATGTTTCGGTGACGGAAGGCCAAACATCAAGTAGGGAATTAACAGGTGAATAAAACATAAAGAATTACATGAATATGCTTGATGCAGAGAGCAATAAAAACAATGAAATGGCCGACCATTTCATCTTCCAAGACTTAAAAAGGTATTTCAACATTTATGCAATACCATTGTCAAGCGCAGTGAGTTGACACAATCCAATTTGTAGCTTGTAAGCATTAGACGATCAACTATCTAATCCCATAAGTTATATAGCAGCACAGCAATGACCTCTTCCATTTCTCAAATGAAGGAGGAATAAACAATTAAGGGAAAGATCACAATTATTTCAGACGTAGACCACTATAAGCTAATTACTTTTGGGTGGAAAAGAGAAGCAAATTTAAGGTAGTATTTAGATCCATTAAGAAAAGAAAAATAAAATTAGTTGTTGTCTATTCAACACAAAATCCTCAAGAAAATCACTTTAAGGATATTATTTATAGGTAAAAAGTAGGGGAGCATTAAAAAGAAAAACCCAGCCAACCTTAACAGCAGTAGTGACAGCATCATCAACCACACTAAGGGCAGCCCTCCATGTTCCTAACCCAACTGAAGGAATTCTAGCTCCATTCTTCAGCTCAAAACTGTGAATTGATTTCCCCATATTTATTTATTTTTTGTTATGGCAATTAGCAAAGAAATGGAATCCTGAAACGCATCTTGCTATTTTTTTCATTTTAGTCCTTGAACTTCTCATTGTTTTAATACATCACTTCATTAGAAAATCATTGGAATTTTTTTAGAAGAGAGAAAGTGATCATTTAATCACATTTCAGTTAAACAAAAAAAAACTAATATTTATATCAATAAACTTGTCTTCTCAAAAGAGGGGTTTCATAAAGTTGTTTTTTTTTCCTCTATGAACATGCTAGAAAAATAAATTTGGTTCGTTTGATTTATTTTTTCTCTTACAAAATGACTTGGGATTGGTAATTGGTTTATCAAGATTTTTATCGGTTTTTTTTATGTGTTTTCAAGTGAAAACAAGTTTTTGGAGTTTAAAAGTTTTGCTCTAATTTTTTAGTCACCAAAGGTGATCGAAAAATTGACTAGTAGGCAACTTGTCACATGATTATTTAAAAAAAAAATCCTAGAGAAAATAGAGAAAAAAAAAGCCTGGTGTGACTAGATTTTTTTTTTTAAGGTCGGACGTATTGGATGGCTTGCTAAGCCCATCAATATATACCTCTTTAATTCATTTATTTCTATTTTTTCTGGCTTTTTTTTCTTTGCATTTTTTTTCCTATTTTAATATTGATTAATGCCCTATCTCTTTTTTTTAAAAAAAAATTGTTTTATTTAGCTTTTTTTTTAAATAGTGATTAATCTATTTTTTTTATAATGCTTTCAAGAGATTAGTTTAATTTATATATATATATATATATATATATATATATATATATATATATTAATTAATTAATTGCATTTGAATTATGTTTTCATAGAAATAAGTCTTTCATTATTAGCGATAACAATTATTCTCCAAGAAGAAACAAACAAAAACACATAAAAGAAAAGAAAAATTAATGTAAAATATTTGTATTTGCATCTATCTTGTACTTCAATTTCCAATATTAGCTTCTCGTTTTAGTATTTATTTAGTGTTAACATAAACATCTTTTAATTTCTTAATTGAAAAAATTATGATACATGAAAACGCATCTATAATGTAGTCATCTTCTTCTCTTACGTTAACTTAAAAACTTACTCGTGCTACCCGCAACATAGCTTAGGTATAAGGCCACTACATCTTGAAAATAAAATTAAATCCACTCCAAGTTAAATGGATCTTGATATTAAATTTTATTTCTAAAATATAGGTATTTGAGGTTCAAACTTCAAATATTGAATTTTAATTTTCACTCTCTTCTCTTTTTGTCATCTTTACCTTCTTTTTTTCCTTTTTCATAATTTTTACATTGATACTCTTTCTTTTTGTTGTTTTTTTTTTTTTTACCATAAGTAATAAGATAAAAGACACATCAACACCCATACATAAAGTAAGAATAGGCATGCAAATAGAAAACAATAAAAAGGTTAATATCTCATATAAAAAAATTAAAATTGGTTACTAAATATATAATTTTCTCCTCTCAAACTAATACAGTTAATTATTATCATTTTAAAAACTTTTAAAGCATTCAACTCATTCCTGCAAAAAAAATTAAAGAAATATAAAGGACTAATTTTTTATATATATTTGAAATAGAATATTCTAAATCAAACAGGTGAATTTTACGAATAAAATAAAGAGTCCCATATTTTTCCCAAAAATGAAAAAGGAAACCCTAGATGGAACTAATTAGTCTTAATTTTTTTTATAAAGGTAAGTTGTATAAAAAGAAAAAAAATTATACAAAATACGAAAAGCATGCCCCAAGAAGTATATAGTTTTGTTACTTGGATCAAAGACCTTAAGCTAACATAAAAACAAATCAAAAGCTAAAGAAGAAGCTTAAAAATTAGAAAAACAAAAGGTAAAAAACCTCACAAACTGGTTGACTGGTTCTACAGGCAAAAACTAATCAGCAGTTGGAGTGGAAAGATAGTCTTGGGAGCTTCCAAATGACCCTAAGTTGAGTTGGAACCTAAATTCTAGGATACAAGTCTATAAGTTAGGATCTAACTAAATCAAAAATCTATGAACAAACATCTCAATGAGTCTAGAAAATATGAGAATATACTTTATTCTTCCTCTCGTACCAGACTAAGTAGTATACTATGGTGAAAGGAGGACTAATCGAGCTAGAATATGTGTGAACTTCTTCCTCTTTTGGAGGTGTAAGGATTCTTACTAAAGCAGAGGTTTCCATGTCATAGATGGCCATAAAATGAGATTCACCCCCAAGATATCTCCCCAAATCAAGATCGAGAAGAGGCACTCAAAAAATAGATGGTCATGAGTCTCTATATGCGAACCACATATGATAAATCTACACAAGCCCAAAGCAGCTTTCAGGACCTCTTTTACCCAACGAATCTAATGCTTGAATGAAATGGGAGATTCAGTGATCAGCAATGTAAAACTGTTTTTCCTTCTCATAGTTATCAACCAGTACAAGGGTATAAAATTAGATTTACTTCTAATAAATCGACACACAAGACCAAAGCAGCTTCTTGGACCTCATCTGCCCAGCAAATCTATTGCTTGAATGAAATGGGATGTTCAGTGACTAAAAATTTAAAAACATTTTTATTTCTCATAGTTATCAACCAATATGAGGGTAGAAAATGTCATGTATGTTTCTATATTTTATGTTTGTTTCTATTTCTAATCTAGCAATATATCACAAGAACATTTTAATTTTTCTATCTATCAATAGCATATTTTTAATGCCTAGTAGAAAGAGCACTTAATTGAATCTTTGTGCTTAACCTTTTACCTGGACAACAACCATAGATCCCATAGCATTTAATCGCAGGAAAAAATAGCTTGTTTTAAATGTAAATTCACTTGGAAATTTTCCATGCTTGTAACAACATTGCTGGAAATCATGGATACACCGTGTTATAAGACCATCATCAAAACTTAAAAGCTAATCTTTCCAACACCATCATCAAATAAGGTGCAGCTTTAAGATGACTAACCTGGATGTGATCGTTTGCCGCAGAAAGCTTGAGTTCTTCAATGTCTTTTCCATCATGATCGTGACCATAAAAATATACAAGAATGAAAGATTGTAAAGTCATAAAAGGTACCAAAAGCCTGAGAAAGGAAGCTACAAAAAAGAGTTGAGCTTTATAAAACTACAAAAATCAAACTCACAACAACAAATAAGAGCAAATGGCAAGCGCTCTTAATGGGATAAGAAAGAAAAATAGGAACCTGGAAGTTAACAATAAACAAATGACAGCAATTGGAATCCAAGTAAAGCTAAACCACTGAGAAAAAGAGAGAGTATCAATGCAAAACAATGGAAAAAAGAGATAGGATAACATAAGAACTTCTCTGCAAGTCTCCTAATCAAACTCAAATACACACAACCCAAAAAATCCAAAAAGTCAAACCCCATCTGCCCATGATGGGAAAGATGGTAATTAGGGCTGAAGGCATGATTGCCATAGCTAACGTGCTGCTCAACCTAAATTCAATTAACTTAACATGGCAAGGATGTACTGGATAGCAATAAATAAAAAAGCAAATCAAACCAAACCAAGCTGAGAATCAGTCATCACCAAACCTAACTAAATGAAAACCATACCTATAACCCCCAAACAGAGAAGATGGATTGGATAACCCAAAACAAATCCAGCCTCACGTAGGATCAACACCTTCCTAACACAAAAACACCTTGTATAACCTGCAAACATCCTACACAACTTGCTAACTTGGAGCACCTTTCATGGGCAGCAATTCCAATGCATCAATAAAGCGAAAAGGACCGATGAATCAGAGCCAAAAGCCTTCGAGATCAGCACCAAATCCCCCAAAAACAGCAAGCCAAAACCCAGACAAAAAATAAGAAAAGGAAGGCTGATAAGTCACGCCATCATTGCAAGGCAAATAGAGACACAAAAGCAATCCCACCTTACCCTAACAGCTCAGTTCTTGGTGGCTTCGATGGAGAAAGAGAGGAGTGCACGAAAACCAGGGGAGAGAGACACAAAAAATTCACATAAACAAAGGAGAAGATGAGCTTAACCCAATAGCTAGCTGCCCCAATCCCAGCCCCAGCAAATGAAACCCAAACCAAAAAACATAATGCCCTATGCCGAATGAAGGGAAAGCCAGCCAAAAAGAAATGAGCAAGAGATAAAAAAGCCAGCCAAGAAGCACTTTGCACTGTTCCATTGAATAGGAAGTTGTCTCTTGATATACAGTGGATTCACCAATCCTTTTAGTTTTTTTGTTATTTCTTCAACGTATCATGCATGTTATACAATCCAAAACTTGCAGACTGGATTATCTAATTTGGTGGTCTTTTTTATCAATATCTTTTATCTATACTTTTATCACTCACAAAGAACACCAAGAGAGATCATTCAAGCACATTCAGGACAAGCTTAAAAAGATGTGAGTATACCCGATAACACCCACACTACCAAGTCTTAAGGAATCTTGGTGAACTTTAATCCTGGCTTGTCTCTATTCTTTTGAAACAGATATCAGTAGATCTGATATGATTTTGGTTCTCTGCATCAAGAAGAAAACGAGCATTAGATATGATCACAGATCTGCTAATGAAAAACTTGTTACACTGCTGAATGAGTGGATACCCTACCTATTGTTGGTTGCACAATGAAGAGAACTAAGAAGGCAAGTTAAATGCCTGAAAAAAAATAAAAATATCAGTATCAAGATTCCACCTAAAGCCATATGCAAATGCTATTAACTGAAAAGTTTAAATCAAGTAAATCAACAGGCCGAGAACTCTTCACCGATGACATGCAAGAATGCATGCCTTAAATGTCATTGCCTTCAAGCTAAAACATTGTTAAATGTTTTGTTCTTTCCAAGTTTCATCAACTCTATAAGCTTCCTGCACCATTTATACATTTCTTTATTGGGAGGCCATATTTAATCTCCTCCTCAACATTACATTTCTCACTTTAGAATATCCAATTATTAGTAAGGGTGCAAAATAAGAGACACCAACAACTGAACCCATTTGCTAAGTATTCTCCTCCTCAACAGTACATTTCCCACTTCCGGCACGACATTACCTGCTTTACATACATCCTGAAATTACAGAATCATCCACCTTCTATCAAAGAGATTAAAGAACAGCACCATTAGCGGAGTTTTCTTACTGTTAGAGACAGAAAAAAAAATAATTTAAATTTTCAAAAAAAAAAAAGGATTAGCTTGCCTATCTCTGTACGATCCAAAATCTGAAATTATTTCATACTTTTTTAACAGGAAATTAAAAAAAAACAGATTCCAGGATTAAAAAATAAATGCTTAAAAAAACTAACTACTAACTAGGGTTTCAACTTCCAGAAATTTACAGAACATAAAAAAATCGAAGTCTCAAACCCTAAGTTCTAAGTAGCAAATAAAGGCACTAAAACCATGGCGTAGCGGAGCAAGATTAGCAAGAAAACTTACGAGATTGTCACTCCATCGACTAGAAAGGGGTTTGGCTTGAAGAAGAAGAAAAAGATGAGGAGTAGTGGAGGACTGGGTTTGAGCGGGCGAGCGGGCGAGTTAATGGTTTAGGAGTTGGGTGGGTGCGCAGGTTAAGGCCATTGAGTATAGTGCTCCAGCGGTGTGTTTTAGCACTGGGCTTGCGGTGTGTCTCTATCAGATGCTTTGACATGTCTTCCTCTTCCACTAGGTTCTCGTACTCCACTACTTAAGAGTTGGCCTCAAGTTTCTTGACCGCTGTGCGCTGCATAATATGATCCAAGAAATCCTGCCTCTTCGCTCCATACTTGTACTTGGTCTCCACCGTGGAACTCCATTGTTGATACAGAATTTAACAGGCAAAGAAAAGAGGAACTTGAAAGATCAAAGAATTTTTTTTTTCGTGCCCTGTAAATCAAAATCGATGAAGTGGAAGTGTAACAGACGGGTTGTTTTTTAACGTTATCAGGGGTTGAATATGAACATTGTAAAGAAAAGACTGATTCCCCACCAGTACTTTCATTTCCTCATGCCATGACCAAACAAAGAAAAGTCAATCATAACTCTGAAATCTTTGAAATTTTTAAACAAGTAAGGATCAATATACTTTTGTTGGATGCTATTAAACAGGTACCTTCTTATGCTAAATTTTTGAAAGACTTGTGCACCATGAAGAGAAAACAGAACGTGAAAAAGAAAACCTTTTTAGCCAAACAAGAAAGTGTCATTCTTCAAAACAATAATGCTTTAAAATATAAAGACCTTGGTTGTCCTACAATTTCATGCTTTATTGGAGAATATAAAATTGAAAAAGCTTTACTTGATCTTGGAGCTAGTGTGAATTTACTTTCATATTCAGTTTTTCAAAGTCTCAATCTAGGTGAGTTAAAACCAACTTCTGTAACTCTTTTACGTGCTGATAGATCTGTAAAAGTGCCTAGAGGAATAATTGAAGATGTGTTAGTACAAGTTGATAAATTCATTTATCCCGTGGATTTTATTGTCCCACACAACCTGTTGAAGCATGTAATTCATTTCCTGTTATTTTAGGACGTTCATTTCTTGCAACTTCTAATGCATTGATTAATTGTAGGAATGGACTGATGAAGCTATCATTTGGAAACATGACATTGAAGATGAATATTTTCAACATTTACAAGCAACTTGAAGATGATAATGATTTACAGGAAGTGGATGTTATTGAAGAATTAGTTTATGATCAATTTGAATCTATTATCAGTAAAACATAATTTGACGAATATGTAGATTTGCAAATGATTTATTCTCAAGAAGAAATTGAGGACAAGAAAGGCACCGAAAATGTTGATACGGATCTTTTGTCAAGATTGACAATAGATTCAACATCCGACATCACACCAATCGATGATTACTTTTCTGATAAATCTTTACTTTCTCTTAGTTCAATGCCTTGGTTTGCTAAAAATATCAATTTTCTTACTTCATGATTTTTGCCAACTCACTAGAGTACCGAAGACAAAGGAAAGTTTTTGAACGAAGTGAACTTTTATTGGGATGACCCTTACTTATTCAAATATTGTCCTCATTAAATATTTCAAAGATGCATTCTCGACAATGAGCTAAGCAATGTCATTAAATTCTGTCATTCAGAGGCATATGGGGGTCATTTCTCATAAAAAACAGTTGCGAAAATCTTACAAAGTGGATTTTATTGGCCCTCCATGTTCAAGGACATGCATGCATTCTGCAAAACTTGTGAAAATTATCAAAAAGTTGATATTTGTTAAAAAATTTTGCTTTATAATTCTCGACTCCATTTATTTCTTGGAAAACTAAGATCAAGATGGAGCAGTCCTTTTATTGTGAAACATGTGTATCCATATAGGGCCTGTGATATCAAGAATCTAAAGAATGACAATGTTTTTAAGGTAAATGGACATCGTTTGAAAGTTTACTTTGATAATTTTTCAGTTGAAAATGACTCCTTTGAATTAGGTGATCATGTATATAAAGATTGATTATTTTTATTTATTTATTTCACATTGTTTTTATGTTTCTTTTTGGTGTGACTCTTGTTTTGCTAGTCTTTCTCCAACCCCTGTCAAATGGCAGATAACGGTACTCCGTGACTCTTAGGTCGGTTTCCAATGATAAGTGATATTTGTGTATATATTTGTTCAATGCCTTGTTCCATCTCTTTTCTTTGCATCTCTTTTCCACTTCTCATCTAAAAAAATAGACACCACTCTTGAAAAATTAAAAAATATTTTCCCGTTTTGCCTCCAAATGCGATTGCAAAAATTTACCGTGCTAGGTGTGAAAGATTGAGGTTGTTTATGAACCATGAAATTCCTGAAGATATTCGCTGGCTAATTGAAGCAAAGGTCTGATTATCAGGTGAGTCTTCCAATTCTTTCATTTCATACATGCTTGAAACAGGTAAAAGCACTTTTACAAAAAAAAAAAACATCGTGCAAAACGACTGAAAGTCTGTCACAGATGTGCCAGATAGACTTGTAATGCAACATGTCGTTCTTTAGGAATGATATCTGTAAACCGTGAAGATAAAATACAATTCATTAAGGATGGCCGGAGTAAGGGGTCTTTAGATAATCTTCTATTGACTCTTGAGACGTACCCTAGTGGAGATGTGCATCGTGCAATTCATGATTTATGGCTCTATTTTCATAAAGAACATGATCGACTTAGTCTTGAGAATCTGACTAAAAAAGAACTTGTTTGCCAGTTTTTAAGAAAACTGGATGGGAAGCCTATCCCCGACCCATAGAGGGCGTTTAAGCCGTTCTTGGACGTAAAACCAAGGGAAGATATGAGCCACAATTACAATTACGATTTGAGTCTTAGTTTGTAAAAATTTGTCTTTTAGCATAATATTTTAGCCACAATTTATTTCTTATATTTGTGTAAGTGTGTTTCAAGCTTATTAGTAGTCGTTGCTTCAGGTGATGTCTTCTATACTCTACTTTTCTACCTTAGAACATTGAGGACAATGTCTCATTTTAGTTGGGAGAGAGGGTAGTAGTTGACATTAAAAAAAAAAAACTAACTAACTGCTTTGGTTTTTAATAAAACCATCTGACAAAAACTGTTATTACTAGGATGGCCGAGTAAGGGAGAATTTTATTGACTCTTGAGACGCATCTTAGTAAACATTTTCCAGTGGTTATTTGCAATATTCATAACAAAGTTTATAAGAATACTTCTTGAAATATTCAGATTTACAAACTCTCGCATTGTTATCACTTAAATCTGCTCAAATACTCATTTAACAAGTATTCTTAAACCTTCATTTTCACACACACTTTAATATATGATTGTGAGTTGCACATTGGATTATTATATTATTTATGTTCTTTTGTTAAAGGTAACAACTAAGGGAAAGAGATAATATATAATTTGCAAAAAGAAAAAAACAAATTGATAATATTTATGATAATAAAAACGTAGATAAGTTTGGTTTCGTAGCCTCCCTAACCTAAGCAATTAAGCCTGAAGGGGTGTTTTAACACCTAATACCCTAAAGTCAACTGACTTGGGAGCTATTGGTCCAGTGCTTGTTACATTGGTTAAGAAGAAAAGCTTAAAGGAATCAAACATTGCACTATCTACGTATCAGTATCTGCAACCCGAGTTACTAAGCTCGTAGGGGTGTCTCAACACCTAATGCCCTAAGACCAACTAGCCTGGAAGTCATTAGCTGAAAGCTCGTTACATAGGTTAAAGATTCATTGTGTTTTAAGTTATTTTCATATATATATATATATATATATATATATATATATATATATATTTTTAATGATAATAATCTCAACCCAAGAAAGTTAACCTTAGAAAAACATTAGAACATAATATTGTTTTCTTCCAATAAAAGCCCCATCATCTATGTTTTCATATATTGAACACATATAAAGAAGGTTTATTAATATCTTGTTTCAACAGTATGCAACAAATATATAAATTTAATGAGAGTTTGTTTATGTGGATAGATTAATGGAAGTTGAATGATAAATGACTTGCTTTGTGGAACTTGAAAATTGTTTTTATATTTTAACACTTTGATTACTAGGGACTAGAAATAAGCTGGTTGGGGGGTGTGATTAGTACTTCAAAGTGTATTTTTATCAAGGTTTTATATCATCATTTTGCACTTGAAGTATCAATAACTTCTTAACTAGAGCATGTTTTATAATAACAACTCTGATAATATAAGATACCTTTAATTTATAGTAAATGTTTATTTTAAATGCAGGCCTATATCATAAAACAAAGGATTGATTGATGAGTTTAACCACTGAAAATTGAGAAGACAAAGATAGGGCTAAGCTTAGAAAAGAGATGCTGGTTAAATTCAAATTGGAACACCATTCGATTATTAGATCATAACTGGAGTTGTAGAACTTGGATTTAGGTTTAGTTTATATGGATAGAAAGCTAAGACATAGGCCTAAAACTTTCATGAAGAGGCCAAGATTCAAGATTCAAAAGGACCGTTTTCAAGTTCAACTTGTAGTAATAACAGAGAAGTCAGAATCTGTCCTGCACCCCAGACACTATTCAATGTTCAGCCCATATCTCGAGTTCTAGAAGTCCAACTGACCTCATTCTTATTTTGTTGGAAAGCTGAGACAATTCCCCAGAACTTTCATGCAGACTATCTGTTTCAATTTTGATGTTAGCAATGACGTTTTCTGCAGACAAGAGGATAATGATGGTTACCAAGTCAAGAGGTGGCCACCCACTCAACAATTAGTCATCAAATCAATACTTCCAAATTTTGGCCTATAAAAGAAAGCATTTGCCATGCATTTAGGCATCTTAGTTTTCAGATCAAGATCATGTTCTTGCTCTCTTTCTTTATTTTTTTGTAATGTTTAAGTTTTGCTCTCATTAATCTCTTGTTTATGTTTTTTCATCATAACTATGTTCTTATCTAGTTTGTTTATGTTTCTTTTTTTAATCATGTTTAGCTAAGTTTATCATGTCAATGTGAAAAAAGTATACTAATGGTGTAAGAATAAGTATAATATAAACTCAAGATGGACTTTAATGTTTGATACTAACATGTTTTGTATTTGTTATCTTATTCACTCTTAATACTTTGTTTGTTAAATGGTTAATCTAGATTTATGTTGTATTACTCTTGGTACAACAAATACTTGGCATTTTCATAGCCCCACTATATGGTATAACCGACACATGTGCTATGAAAGGAACTTGATTTGTTGTTAACATAAATTAACATCATGAATACCTGGCAACATTTACAAGATGCATTATTCAAACAAGATAACTTATGTAATCATGTTAACAATTTATAATCCAATTGGAGGATTTATGTGTGGTTTCTAGTTGAGTAATAAAAAGAGTTTATATTATATTTATTTGAAATACAATTAGTGGATCCT
>Ga0325411_1004184_pt1 | contig 16247 bp, 14 predicted proteins | sample PopdelMetagenome_13_FD_206181 | JGI IMG/M metagenome (GOLD analysis project Ga0325411, IMG submission 206181) | Populus deltoides microbial communities from Bellville, Georgia, United States - Xylem-PdIQD-R4 | ecosystem: Host-associated > Plants > Phyllosphere > Stem > Wood/Secondary xylem...
TTGTTTTCTTGCAATTGGTGCATGGCATAGTGAAATGCTTCTTTGTTCTTAATTGCTATCATGAATTTTAACCTATTGAAGCTTGATCTATTATCCTAGTTGTATTGCTTTCTACCTGCTGAGGCTTTCCTTAATGTTAACTATTATCTTCACAAGTATTATGTGGGTAGATTTATACATCCTAGAAATTTCTGAAAATTTGATTTAGATGGCAACTGCATATATAGGATTGAAACTTAAATGGTGTTGCTTGCCGACCATCTTTTGAAATTGTCTCTTGTTCTTGCATTTAAGCAACACCAATTCCTCAAACCAACTTTCTCCTTGTATTACATAGAATCCTTGTGCTATTATCTGATGACATTCGAATTTGAGTGAAACCTTTCCAATTCTCTAGTTTTCATGTTACACAAGATGTCATTGTTTTGAACACTCCAATGATCTCTTTTCAGATTTGCATTTGATGAATTAGCTATTGTCCTTGACTTTATGGACTGGCTTAACCCCACTTGGAAATCTTTTTGTTGGTTAGATCTCTCAATTTAGTAGCAGTCTTCTCGTTAGGATTTCCTTCTTTTGATCTTGAAGGAGGCATTTGGTTTATGTTTCCTTGTATATTCATAGTTCTCTGGTAGAAAAAAAGCATGTTTTATGTTTATTGCCTATCAAAACTTATGGTTAAAGTCGACTGCAGATCAAGGCTCGCTGCAACAAGTGTTCCTCTGTCAGTCTTGGAAGGGTCAGAAGATGAGAGTCGCAAGGATGTAATTCCACTACTGTGCTCCATCTTCCTAGCCAACCAAGGTGCAGGTGATGCAGCTGGAGAAGGAAATGTTGTGTCATGGGTGAGTACCCTTCATAATGTCTTGGAATTATATTTTACAAATGTATGTGGGGATGCATGTGAATAATTGAGTAAATCAAATTGTTACTGATATTTCCAAAATGTGCATATTATTGAATTGTACAGAACGATGAGGCAGCTGTTTTACAAGGAGAGAAAGAAGCAGAGAAGATGATTGTCGAAGCTTATTCAGCACTGGTACTTGCATTCCTATCAACTGAAAGGTTTGTGCGCTCCATTCCTTCTTTTCTTCCACATTCTTTTCAGTGCAATGCTTCTCAAATTCTCCCTGTTCAATGACAGCAAGAGCATACGTGATTCCATTGCTGATTGCCTCCCAAATCACAACCTGGTTATCCTTGTTCCTGTGCTGGAGAGATTTGTGGTATTTTTTTTTTGTTTTCTTAAGGGTATATTAAGGGAAGAGATAGTTGCAACTTGCAACATATTGAAATCCCATACTTTCTCGGCATCAACCCTCTTATTATTATTATTATTATTGAGTGAAAAGAACGGTTGCACATTTTTTTTCTCTCCAGGCCTTTCACTTGACATTAAACATGATATCACCGGAGACTCATAAAGCTGTGACCGAAGTGATCGAATCATGTAGAATCCGATGAAATACTTGAGATTTTACTGGAGACTCATGAAGATGTGAGCCAAGTGATTGAATCATGTAGAGCATGATGAAAAAGCTCCAGAAATGCGAACTTTGTACAGCCTTTTTCTTCTCGGTCAATTTCTCTTTGTCCACCATGGTTTTAGATTGTTGTAGCACACCATGGAACTGACTACAAGCCTGCCTTATAGTCTGATTGATTAACCTTTTCCAGTCTTGCCCACTTTCTTTTCATTTCTTTTCTTCTTTTTCTTTTTCTCATAATCCATGTTATTCTTTTTGTATGGTGCAGGCTCAGACGCTTGTATACACGGTAATGAAAGCAAAATCAAATTGTATTTGTGCATTACAACTATCTGATATGTGTGCTCTGTCAAGATTCCTATTATATAACATCAGATATTTGCCAAGGCGACTTTAGCAGGGGAAAGACAGCGCCATGTACGAACTCATTTTGGATATGATCAAAATAAGTCCCAAAATAAAACATATGCTAGGCCAGGCTGGAGGAACAAGCTGAAATGGAGATCCAACAAAAAAAAATTGTCAAAAGAAAGAATTGTGAGTCGGGATGCAAGCCTTTTTTTATTTATATATTTTTATAGAGGACATTTAACGTCACAAATTACTAGCACCACGGGGAGAAACCTTTCAGTCTGCTTCAAGAAGACGAGTCTGGCAAGCCCAGCCTCCAAGACAATCCTTTATTTATAATGAAGTATCAAAGAAAACGTATAAAACTTGGTTGCCATTGCTCCAGTTCACAATTTATTGCCGCATAACACTGGGAAATATGGCAGATCTTTCACAAGACATCCTTGTAGAAATGTTCCCCAGACTCCCTGCCAAATCTGCAGCGCGTGTCTCCAAGCTGTGGCACTCTTTGTTATCGACTCCCAGGCTTGCTAGATTTCACCTCCAACAATCATGCACAAAAGACAGCCTCCCCAAGACTCTTATCGTAGTAGTATAACGCTTGATTTGCCACAATTGAAATGGAAAACAGCCCGATTTGTTGGTGGATCGAAGATTATTGTAGGGTCTTGTGATGGATTGATATGAATAGAGATTGGCGATGGTAACCTAGCTTTATATAATCGTATAATAACTAGAGAACCGTAGTTTGCCAAGTCTCGAGTATGATGAAGAGACCAAATATGGTCCTTGCTTTTATGGACTCGGCTATGATTCTTCGATAGATGACTACAAGCTAATAAGAGGTGCCGCTGCCGGATAAAATTTCATCCAACGGGGACTTCAAAAGGAGGGCTTTGTCTTGTTGTACAATGACTTGAGGTACAAGGAATGAGGCTTTGGTCCATGGAAAAGTAGGACATTGATGATCTAGAAAACTAAAAGTACAGGCATGCAAAGAAATGAAAGTCACAAATGATTCACAAGATGGGAATACTGGCTAGGGATTATGAGTTATGAGATGGACAGAGTAGATGTTTATTGGGATAAATAGTTTCCATTTCACGAGATGTGGACAACAGCTTGTTATGAACCCTCTGTGGCAATGATCACAAGCCAATGGGAAAGCAGGCGCAATCACTTGGGCAGCTTCAAGCCTGAACCCTACAACCTCTGCTCCATTATGTTTTCCAGAAATGCTCCCATCTCAACTGTCAAATGATTTGTGGGGAAGGCAAAGAGGATTCCATGAATACACAACAGAAAAATATAATGTATAATGGTGCACGTGACACATTAAGAAAGGCCATTGCCATTTGTAGCAAGTTGATAGTTTGATAATTTTTTCCATTTGGGTGTCAATATCATCAATTTCCATTTGATAAATGTTCTGCCTCAAAATCTTGAGACATCTAAGATTTGGCCATCGTAATCCAAGATTTTGTTACCGTTTTCTTTTCTCTTGGTCTGAACCACGTGGCCTAATTTTCTTTAATTTACATCATTATGCTGCCTCAAATTCTATGTAGATTTAAATTATCAAATCTTAATATCACTATAATGTTCTTTACTCTTGTCTGCTGATGCAAGTTGTTTTATTTCATATTATATTTGATAGCAAATCTTTCAGAAAGATCCTGGGAAAAACAACGCATGCATCTGCTTGTGTTTAAGAAACCCAATAGGTAGAACGTTTTGATTAGTCAAGAAGGAAAAATCACCAGTCAAATCATTGGAATGAAGGCTAAAAGATATTAACTGATGGCCATATTGTAGATCACTTTTCCAGATCAGTAAGAAATCTTTCTTTCAACACTGGTAGCATTTCCATCCCCTCCCCTGTAATAGCTCAAAAGATCGGTGCTCCATCCATTTAAATTGAGTCGAATGTATGAACAAATTGAGAAATATAACACATTTCTCACTTCATTTTGGAAAAAAAAAACTGGCTTTGAGTTTTACGTAACAAATAACAGCTCTCTCAAGTCTCCATGGAAGTTCACCTATGCATTCGACATATAAAAGAGAGAACATTAACCAAAGATTTCTACCACTTTTGTGTAAATAGTATGTGTACTGTTTTATGATAGCCATGCTGCACATAACACCATACAATTATCAAGTCATTTCTTGTCTCAATGATATGGAGACGACTTTATTTTAATTAACTTGATCGAACTTGTTTCTCGAGGAAGTCGATGATTAGCTGGTTTACCTGGTCAGGGAATTGCTCTTGGACGAAATGGGTTCCTTCTGGCAAGGTCTTTATCTCTAGATCAGACATACGTTCTCTTACTTTCCCACTTGTTAAGTAGTCCTCAATCCCAGGGAATTTAAGGAAATAGTCTTGCCCACTCATAATTAGCAGCACTGGGGCTTGAACCTTTGGGTTTCTGATGGTGAACTCTTTGCGCAGTCCCCTGCAAGACCCAGATACAGCATGCTATATTGGTAATTACTTGCATTCAGATCATTTGAAGTGAATTTCTTGCTTCAAGTTTCAAAGAACAACTGGACAAAGAGGGTTTATTGGATATTTCAATACAAATTCTTACTTGTACGGGGCTCGCATTGGAGAATCAAATCCTGATTTTTCATATGCTTTTGCATAAATTGCAAGATCCTCATTGCTTAACCATGATGGTAGAGGGGTGGATGGATCCACCAAATCCATAATCTCCTTATCTTTATCTGCTATAGGGATTTCATTTCTTGAAAAGAGAATGTAGATGTTCCTCCACACAGTTTTAACATCAAATCTGCTAAAATCGGCCTCAGCACGCCCAGGTTCCTACCAGGGATGGAATTATAAACCAATCAACTCATTTTTTTAGCCAAAAAGAACATCAAGTAAAGGATCTTGATGATTCTGTTTGACGATTGAAGTTTTATAACAACAGCGCCTAACATTCTATGATAACAAAGCAGACCAAAAACTTAAGCACACATTATCCATTTGCAGCAGGATTCTTAGAAAGGAAAACAAGCAGAATGATAGCACATCTCTAACATCATTTCAACGCTTTTCCAATTAAAAAAAGAGAGAGAGAAAGCTTCGTCTTCCAAAATGACAAGGTTACTTAGATTTGATATGTTACAAAGAAAGCCTAAAGTTCCACTACAAGAAAATGAAGCAAGAAAAATCATGTACCTTCCACCTGTGGATGTAGAAACCTTCAGGAAGGTCCTTGTATCGTAGAGGCCTAGGAGGAAGGAAGGGCACACCCAATGAAACTATTCCAGAAATTCTTGTTGGATGGAGAAGAGAGAGGAGATAAACAGGCCAGGAACCAAAATCTTTTCCTACCAAGAAGGCCTGTGATCAACTTAATTTGGTTAACTTCAAACAAAGCTAAATATTTGCAAATGCACGCCGTAAACATATACTTAACCAGTTGGTACTTGGTAGTGAAACAAGAAATAATACATAGCCACAGCTGGGCTAAAAATGATACAGTGTAAGACCGCTACCTTCTCAATTTGAAAATAATCAAGGATAGCAATGGTGTCCTCCACAAAGTCATCGAAGGATGCCTTTTCAAGATCTGGATGGTGCTCGGATAATCCATAACCTCTTAAATCTGGTGCGATTGCGTGATATCCACCATTAGCAACGGCAATCATTTGGTGTCTCCATGAATACCATATCTCTGGGAAACCATGTATGAAAACCACCACCAAAGAACCTACACATAAAAAGAAAGAGTTTTTTCATCTGCTAAAAGATTAAAAATAAATAAAATTGAAAGCAAAAGCAAAAGCAAAAGAAAAGGTGATAGTCGATCTAAACCAGTTCCAATCTCTGCAATGTGAAGCTTCATTCCTCTTATGTTAACGTACTTGTGTTGTATCTGATCCATTTAGACAGAGAGAGAGTTGACTGATCTGAAGCTTTCTGTACTAATAAAGGAGTCCATGAAGGTGGGAAATGATCCACTGAGATGCAGCACAGTCCTTTTCACTCTATTATAAAAATGTACGCGAGATTACCAAATCGTCCGCAGGCATAGAGTTATGCCTTTATTTTCAATCTACTGGAGGTACGGTCTGGTGACAATTGGACCTATCAACTCTCATTCTTGACAAACGGACCTTCTTTTAGGTGCTGTGCTCATCTCCTTGTGTTGGTAAGGAAATAATCAATATGTGTGGCATTCTGAGCTCGAGCAGTCGCTAATAATTTCCAGTTTCAGAGAAGTTTAGGAATAGCAGATTTGTGTGCTATTCTTCAGCCTTCCACAGCATGAAACTGTAATTATTGGAAACCCATGTGATGCTTTCGACCTCCAGGTAAATGTTTCAAGAATTCACATGAACCTTGGTCAAACATCAAGGTGAGACAAGATACTACAGTACTGTCACACAAAATGCTGATGTATTCAAATTCAATGATACATTTTACTTCTTGACATACTCAAATACATACAGGACATGCCACGAAGAAGAGGCAGAGAGCAGTGGTCTTGCATTAATACACTTCTGCATACTCAACAAAACACAAAGAGTAATCAGAATTGGATTTCAATGCGCTAAAGTCGCAGCATCAAAACCAACTGAAGCTTTCGCAACAAATATTAATGACCAAATACTGGCATTAAGGAAAGTGAGTATGAGCTGATCCACCTCGTCCGGTGATTGCTCCTGAACGAAACGGGTTCCTTCAGGCAAATATATGACGTCCAGATCAGGAACAAACTCTTTGACCTTCCTGCTCTTTATGTAATCTTCCATATTTGGAATTTTGAAGACATAATCTTTGTCATCCATGATCAGAAGTGCTGGAACTTTAATTACTGGTTCTGTTATGTTGAAATCTTCATCAAAGGACCTACAAAGTACCCTTTCAAGCCAAACTCTCATCAGATGTTAACGTACAAACAATTCAGACAATGTAGCAGAGACCGGCACTCCCTTTATCGATGTGCACTTACCTGTATGGAACTTGTAGAGCCGTTTGGAATCCAGATTCTGGTACAAGGCTCCATATGTTGCAAGATCTTCCTCTGTGAACCAAGGGGGAGGAGGAATAGATAGGTCCACCAAATCCATGATCTCCTGGTTTTCAGGAGCTTTTGGTGTTTCACTTCTAGAGAACAAAATGGACATCTTTCTGACCACCGTTTTCCCATCAAATCAACCAAAATAAGCTTCTGCTCGTCCAGGTTCCTATGTACAGCTCAAAAGAAAAAAGTTCTAAGGGAAAGTGCTAAAAGTTTTTAGATTTCAGCAAATTAGATAGTCAGGAGCATGCAGTAACAGTCCTTGTAAATGCCACAGTCCATGCACGTATAGATAGTATTAGACAGTCGCTTCGTATCTCTATACATTCTAACAAACTATCTGAAGCCATAAAAAAAATAGAAATGCCATACCGAATGTTTAGAGAAAGGAAAGTATAAAATGGAAAACTGGATATGTAAGAGCCTTGACGGAGGTATTTATGGTATTGACCTGCACCTGGTAGTGTGAATGCCACCAACCATCTTAACTCAATAACTTAAATTTTTAAATGACATCTCATTATATGATTTATATTATTTTCTAACACACTTTCTCAAGTAAAAGTTTTTTGGGCTTAAAACTTGCACAAACCCATATTACCTTGTGCTTAATTTTTTTATCAAATAAATAAAGATGATAAGATTCGAACTCGTGACCACTTGGTCATTAAGGCTCTGATATCATGTCAGAGAACCATCTCAACCCAATAGCTTAAACTTTTAGATAAGGTCTTATAATATGATTTATATTATTCTTTAACACCTCTCTGAATGGAGAAGGCAAGCATGTAAAAGATGGGTTGACTCCAAAATCTTTTGCAACCTATGTTCATTCAAGTAACAAAACAAAGAGAGAATCAAATCACTAATAATAAAACTCTCATTTTCTGAGATTTCATCTTTTGCTTGAATTTTTTTGGTTGCTTGGAATCTTTGAAATTGAATTCAATTCCAAAATTTAAATCAATCCTTGGTTCGAAATTCTTTTGAGAATATTTATTTAAATTCCAAATATAATTATAGTAATTCTTTTTTAGAATTAACATAAAAAATAATATTACAAAAATACCTTTAATAACACAAACCCCTTTCCAAATTTTCATTCAAAAGAGACACTAGAGAATTGATGCCATTTTCATCATCATCTTCCTGAATAGCTACACTGGATTTCATTGTTTGTGATGAAAGTGATGTTTTTTCTACCTACAACAAACGGAATATGGCCAAGATATAGTTTTTTCATAAGCAATTCCAAGGCCCTTGTAAACTGATGAAGAATTGTTTCTCCTACAAATATTTTTAGGCTCTTCTTGTTTTTATTTTCAAGTCCAGATGGCTTGACCATCGAAGTAATTCCTGTTGCAAACACAAATTACTTGCAATTTGTGGGGCTGACAAAATTATTATAAATTAAATTTAAATCATATGTGTAATTGAATTCAATTCTACATATGATTTGATTTGAAATAGAAACCAATTAAAAATCTTTTTATTTATTGGTCACATGTTTCCCGAATAAACTTTGTGTCCCCTTCAACAGCCTAGCCATGCATCCTGCATACCAACTATTAGTCCCTCATCGACATACTAACCACGCATCACCGAGCAAGGATTGTACCCTCTGAATTCAAAGATTATAATTGGATGCACTCGAATCCAACTACCATACCCGGATATGCTTGAATTGAACTATTAACCCGATGCAATACCCCTAGTTAAACCTAATTTACTTGCCACCAATTACAAAGACAAAATATAAATTAAATGAAAGCAGACCTCTTGCTAATGTGTTATTTGAGAATTGTTCTTGTTATTGTCATCAACATTACACAACCCACAAAACATAGAACTAAGATAACTTTTATAGAGATTCATAGTCACTCTAGCTAAGTTTTTATCTTCAAGTAATCCAAAACTATAAGCGATAAACACATTAACCACCTTGCATGGACACACCCACGTAAGTGGTAAGTATTAGGAAATGCTAATGATGCATAGACACGGAACATAATGTTTTGACGTGGTTTGATAATTTGCGTACATCGATCCTTGAAGCTACTGGTTTTTCTTATAAAAAAGAAAATACAAATTATAATGAGGAGAAAACTCCACCTAACTCAACTCAATATCAATTTTTTTATCATGTGGTGCACTCTTAATTTGAGCCCAACACACAACTATACTACCTAAAATATACACGAACCCTCTAGTAATTTTCTATTATCAATGTCACCAACCAAACCAGCATCCATATAATCTTGAAGCTTCATGTCTAACTTTGCGAAACAAAGTAACATTTCTAAGTAACCATTTAGATATGTGAAAATCTATTTTACTGGTCTTATAACCAATGTTATTTGCCTGAATTACTCATGTATCTATTTATAACCCATTACATATGCACTGTCTGATCTTATACAAACCATAACATACACTTCTGATTGTTGAAGCATAAGTAACTTGCTCATGCAGTTCCTTTCTTTTTCTATCTTTGGTGATTGTTTCTTATTTAGTCTAAAATAAATAGCCAAGAAAATGCTTACTAACTTTATCTTTGTTGAATTTATGAAGCACCTTTACACATACTCATCCCATGAAAGCTTCAAGGTACAATTAATTATATCCTTGATTATTCTTATAACAAGGATTTGTTTTGTATATCCCAAATTCTTTATTTCAAGCAATTCTGACAACTGCTTCTTTAGTTTATTTACTTCCTCGATGCTAGATTCTGCAATAAGCATATCATCTATATATATTATTAGGATGATACAAGAGTTGTCAAAACTCTTTATATAGCAACAATGGTTTGCCTGTAATCTTATGAACTTATTGTTGGAAATAAAATTGTTGAACTTGTTATACCATTATCTGAGAGCTTATTTCAAGTTATACAAGCTTATTTTCAGTTTGTAAGCTAGATTATCCTTTTTATATATATAGATAAACCTTCTGATTAATTCATGTGTATTTCTTCCTTCAAATCCTTATAAAGAAAAGCAATCTTCACATCTAATTATTCAAGATACAGATCTTTTGTAACTATAATTTATAGTACTAGTTTGATTGTTGTTAGCTTCACTACGAGAGAAAAGATATATATGTAACCAATTACCTTTCTTTAATTATTAAAATCCCTTCACAACTAATCTCACTTTATAGCATTTTCTTCCATCATGTTCTTTCTTTACTTTATACACCTATTTGATATGCAAAGCCTTCTTTTCTACAAGTAGTTCGATTAGCTCTCATGTTTGATTTATTAATATATAAGGAACTCATCTAATCATTCATGAATAACTCTTACTTACTTGATTATTTTGTTTGCATAGCTTTATCAAGAATTTTAAGCTAACCATTTTCTATTAGAAGAATATAATTTAATAATGGTGAGAAACATTGTAGAAGCTTGATATTCTCATAAGACCTTCAAACAATCGTTACTAATATTTATGGCTCTACCTGTGGATTAATATTTTCTTTGTCATTATTATTTCTTTACATAATACTCTCTCGGTACTTCATCGATATTAAATGCCTTAGTTGTCTTTATTTCATGTATATACCTACCAAATCTTTTTCCATATTCTTTTTATACATCACCTTCTTATTAAATATGGCATTTTTACTTCTGATATTTTTTTTTTGTTTTCCTTATAATAAAATTAATATCCAAACTCATAAGTGCGATATCCAATAAAGGTATATTATAACTAAAAGGTTCCTTATAAAGTAAAAAAAAACTTCATAAAGAAATTGAATTTTCCATGGTTGAATCCTCGGTTGTCAGTATGATTAGGCTTAATCGCGAGTTCATGAGCTTTTCTATAAAACAAGTCTCTTGTTGGCATAGGGGATCCTCCAATAATTAAGTCAACAAATTTAAGATGAGCGTAATGTGTATGAAAATAAATTAAAGAGAAATGTATGTATGAAGAAATAAAAAAGCCTATGGTTTAAGCCTAGAATGATATGGTTAACTTGTATAGTCTAGAATGACATGATTGGGCTTTAATTGGTTTTTATGGCCTAAAATGACATGATTGGCTTTAATTGGTTTGTATGACTAGCTTTGATGGTAAAGAATGTGAATGTATTATATCATGCCTAGTCTTCAATGGCTAAGTAAAGCTTTGACCAAGGATGGAATCCAAAATTTGCAAAGTGACCGGATGTATTTATATACATCCAGGAGAAGGTATCGTTAATGAAGAAATTAGTGTGCTACCATTAATTAGCCATGGTAGCTTTGTTGGTTATTGTGTCATGTTATGATTGTTGTTGTCTTTGGTGAAAATGTTAGTGATGTATAGTGTTATTGGTACAAAAAATGGTGTCTCCTCTGTATAACAAAACTTGCGTGCACATAGAAAAATTATGTATGAAAAGTATATGAAAAGCTGCATAAAATTGTATGCTAGAATAAGACTAAAGAGATTGGGGTCGGTGTCAATCTTGGATTGAAATTTCAGCCATTTAAATTGGAACTTGAGATTGGTTGGAAAAAGCCCAATTGTTTGGACATGACCTAAATGGTTGGAATTGTTTTTGAAAAATCTGAGAATGATCAGTTTTAACCCCAAATCTCATTAGTGTTGATAATGTTACTCTATTTTGTTGCACTTAAAATTATTTTATAAGAAGTGTAGAATGAAAATCAATAATACTTTGGTAATTTGGAGGAAATATAGGGCCCTGTTTGTTTGTTGGAAAGTAGTTTTCTTTTGCAAAGTGAATTCCGGGGAAAGTGAATTTCGGGAAAGTATTTTCCGATGTTTGGTAGTGTAATGGATAATAAGTTAGAAAACATTTTCCAATGTTTAGTTATGTTATGGAAAATGAGTTGGAAAATAACTTATTAATGTTTTATTTTTCTCAAGTTTATTAAAATAATGAGGAACAAATCTTACAAATTAAAAAGTTGAATGAGAATGAAATTGAAAAAAAAATATAATTTCATAAATTATCTCAAATAAAATAAATAATAATCAAAATAATAGAGATCAAATCTAAAAAAATTAAAAAAAAAGAAAGATGAAGAAATTAAAATAATAATAATTAATATTTTATAAATTATTTCAAATAAAATAAGTAACAATTAAAAGAATGAGGACCAAATTTGATAGATAAAAAATTTCAATAAAAAAATGATAAGGAAAAAGCAAATAGTAATTATAAAAATAAGGACCAAAGTTAATATAAAAATTAAATTTTAAGAGATGAAATTGAAAAATAAATATTCAAAACAAATTATATATAACAATCAAAAGTTTGAGGATCAAATTTGATATAATTAGCAAATAATGACATTTCTAAATTTTTCACAACTTCCTGAAAGTGTTTTCCGTCCATATTTTTCAGGAAAACACTTTCCTGAAAATCAAGTCAAATTTTCTTTTAACTGAAAAGTGTTTTCTGTTGACTAACTTTTCTAATGGCAAACAAACACACGAAAGTTTGGAAAGTGATTTCCTGAAAATTACTTTCTGGAAAACAAACACAGTTAAAAAAAAATATTTTTCTGAAAATTAAATTAAATTTTTTTTAGCTGAAAAGTATTTTTATTAACAAAAAAAAAAATATTTTTTATTAATCAATTTTTTTAATATCAAAGAAATACATAACGAACATTACCTAATATTGTGAAAAGGTCAATAATAAGGTCACTAAGTGCGGTCTTTTCAGGTATGAGTGGCATGTCAGTTATTCCATGCCCTTTACAGTGATTTGATATTAACTTTAACGCAGAGGATTGATTTTATATATACCAAAAATTATTCTAGAAAAACACCCTGATTATTTCATAACAAAAAAAAAAAAAATCGAACTGCTATTCTCGGTTTCTCTCTCCACGCATCATCTGGATTGCGAAGATTCAGTCTTTAGCTCGACCCTGCCTTAGAAATTTCACCTGGTAGGCACTCTCTCTCTGTCGCCTCTCCAAGCCCTTACACAACTTAACTTTCTTGCCTCCTTCTCATTACTTGGATTTGTTTAATCTTGCGCTGTGTTTGAATTCTAGGGTTTCACAAAAAAATAGAAGAGATTTTTTTATGATCTTAAGGTTTCAATCAGCTGTGGGATTAATTTGGGTCTTTTTTTCTTTACTGGGTTAATAAATATTATAGTGGAAATTATAACCCCGTGAATGAAAATTATGAAAAAGCAAAAAACTTGGATTTTTTTTTGCATGGTTGCGTTTTATGATTGAGAGAGCTAAGAAGATTTTCTTTGATAACCAAATGATGTTGTTCTGCTGCTTGCTTTTCTCTATTTGATTGGTTAACTTGTTGGATTAACACTTGGAGACTTGTTCAGGTGTTACTAGAAGTCTGTGTAGTGTATTGGGAGGACAATGGCTGATTTAGAAAATTTGCTGCTTGAGGCAGCGGGAAGGACTGGGAAATCAGGAAGAAACAGGAATTCGATACTGCCTTCCAGGAGGCGAAAACGCGAGGGTTCATATTCTGATGGTGGAAGTGATTCTAGAGATGATGATTCTGATGATGATCGCGGGTATGCGAATAGGAAGCCATCAGGGTCTCAAGTGCCTTTGAAGAAGAGATTGGAGACTAACGAGAGGGATGAGGAGGATGGTAGTCAGGATGAAGGTGATTATGATGGTGGTGGTTCGGATCGTGAGGGTGGAAGTAGTGATGAATCTGATATTGGTGATGATCTTTACAAAGATGAGGATGATAGGAAGAAGCTTGCTCAAATGAGTGAACTTGACAGGGAGTTGATATTGGCGGATCGAGCAGACAAGAAAGGGGATAAACATTTGACTGAGAAGATTAGATTGAAAAGGGATAATGATAAGCCAACCCGATCTAGAAAAGAGACTCCGCCTCTTCCATCGTCTCGTGGAGTGCGTTCATCAGCTAGGTCTGCTGACAGGGCAGCTGCTAAAGATGATGCATTGAATGAATTGAGAGCAAAACGTTTAAAGCAGCAGGATCCTGAGGCTCATCGCAAGTTGAGGGATGTGTCTAGAGGATCCGCCGGCAGCCGGGGTTTTTCACAAGTCAAGAAGAATAATTTCACTTCAGCAAGTCTGAGTAGCTCCAGTAGTGAGAGTGGAAGTAGATCTCATAGTGAGGATGAAGGGTCAACAGGTGATGGTGGAATGGCAGACAGTGATGAGGATGTGGAACCCGGGTCCAAGGGACCAACTTATGAAGATATAAAAGAAATTACCATTCGGAGAACCAAACTTGCGAAATGGTTTATGGAGCCTTGGTTTGAAGAATTGATTATTGGTTGTTTCGTGAGGGTTGGGATAGGTAGGTCAAAGTCTGGGCCTGTGTACAGGCTCTGCATGGTCCGGAATGTTGATGCTGCTGAACCTGACAAGCCATACAAGCTGGAGAACAAATCAACTTATAAGTATTTGAATGTTACTTGGGGTGCTGACACCTCTGCTGCCAGGTGGCAGATGGCTATGGTTTCAGATTCTGGACCAACTGAGGAAGAGTATAAACAGTGGGTTAGAGAGGTGGAGTGTGGTGGTGGCAGGTTGCCAAGCAAACAGGATATCTTGGAAAAGAAGGAGGCCATAAGAAAATCAAACACTTTTGTGTACTCGGCAGCCACTGTGAAGCAGATGTTGCAGGAGAAAAAATCTGCCTCGTCGAGACCATTAAATGTCGCTGCTGAGAAGGACAGGTTGAGGAGGGAGTTGGAAATTGCGCAGAGCAAGCATGACGAGGCAGAGGTAGAGAGGATCAATGCAAGAATTGAGGAACTGGAGGCATCTCGGCAGGCTAAGGTGAAAGATGCTAAGGCTATTAGGTTGGCAGAAATGAACAGAAAGAACAGAGTTGAGAATTTTAGAAATGCATCCGAAATGAAGCCAGTAAATACAGGTCTAAAAGCCGGGGAAGCTGGGTATGATCCATTTTCAAGGAGATGGACTAGGTCAAGGAATTATTATGTTTCAAAACCTGCTGAAGCAGATGATCCTGTTGCAACTAAAATTAGCGAGGCAAATGAGACAGTGGCAGTTGCAGCTAGTAATCAAGTTGTAGCAGGGGTGATGTCAGAGGCTGGTGTGGCTGCTACAGCAGCTGCCTTGGAAGCGGCAGCTGATGCTGGGAAGTTGGTTGATCGTGCCCCTGTGGATCAAGGCACGGAGTCAAATACAATGCACAGCTTTGAGCTTGAAATCTCACTTATTGCACTGCAGGAGTTTGGAGGACCTCAGGGCGCTCAGGCAGGGTTCATGGCTAGGAAACAGAGGATAGAAGCAACTGTTGGATGCCGAGTCCCTGAGAATGATGGGAGAAGACACGCACTGACCTTGACAGTTGGTGACTACAAGAGAAGAAGAGGCCTTCTCTGAAATGCAATGGTGCTCCAAACAGTATCTATTTATTAACCTCCTCGGGTTCACGGTTTTCAACAAATCTGTCAAAGTGTTGGCAAGTAGCTTATTGCTATTAGCTTAATTGTGAGACCAATGATTTGACAAACACGCATTTGCTCGCTTTTACTTCAGAATCATTAGTAGTCACTACCTCGTGTTGTGTGCTTTTGATGGCTCTAATGCAAGATTTTCTGAATGTTAGTGTATGAGACATCAAGTTCAATGAAATTCAGATTTTGCTGGCAGAAAATTTACTTGCTATTTCCCTGAGATAAACATTTGGCTCCTTTCGGTAGTGGTGGGATCTTTCCAGGTCTAACATATTTGTGGTTTTGTATTTTGGACTTTATAATTTATGATTTTTTGTTTTATTTAAAGATTTTATCTTGTAATATGATTTTATATGATTTTCATTCATATTCAAAAAACAAATTAAGTCAGGCACCCTAACTAATTGCCACCCAATGAGTTTACAAAGCCCTCCTCCACCTTAAAACTCCTAGCCCCTCTTAAAAATTTAAAATTTAAAAGCCAAAACTAATAAAATTTAAATTGACTTTACTTTAAAAAAAATTATAATGATCTTGGCCCCCTTCAGAGATTTCCTAGCTCCGTCCTTGCCTCCACCGAACTCATCTAGTAGGGGTGTGTGCTAGTTCTCAGATATTGCAAGAATGGTGTGGATGTGCCAAAATCCCCTTTGATCCGTTTCTTTTCCATCCACAAAATGCTGTTCAATTTGCGACGGTCAATAATTCCCATAGATTATAAAGGGACTGAGTTGCATTTTTCTAGAAATATAGTGACTAAACTAAACTTCTATTATTGGCCTCCCTTGCCACCATGAGGTCAGCCAGTGGAGACCAACACCAAAGTTCATTTAAGCACTTGTCTTTTTGAAAGATGCGATTTAATCTTTTCTAGTAGTCTATTTAACCATAATTATTATTAGACGAGGCAAATTAACAAAGAAGAAAAAAGGAATTTTTTAAGGTGTTTCCT
>Ga0325411_1004192_pt1:0-15000 | contig 16232 bp, 10 predicted proteins | sample PopdelMetagenome_13_FD_206181 | JGI IMG/M metagenome (GOLD analysis project Ga0325411, IMG submission 206181) | Populus deltoides microbial communities from Bellville, Georgia, United States - Xylem-PdIQD-R4 | ecosystem: Host-associated > Plants > Phyllosphere > Stem > Wood/Secondary...
TTAGAAGTTGTACCAGCCGTTACTGTCACTTCTCTACTATTTGAGGTGATCTCTTGCACAGAGAAAATTGCTGAGGCAATTCATGAATTAGCCTCCCTTGCACAGTTTGAAAACGTAGAACAAGAGAAACCAAAATTACCTGAGCAGGGAGAAATGCAGCAGGGTGCTAACATGGATGTACATCATCATGTTGTTACAATTGACCAGCCACCTCCAGTTAAGCCACAGAATGGGAGTTTGTCATCATCGACAACTAGTTGAAATTTGATAAAGATGTAAACATTTTACTAATTTAACATATGTAAAATACAGCATGCGATGATGTTTAAAAATATAATAAGGTTTTTTTGGTGGGTTGATTATGTGTTCATTCAAATAACTTTTTTATTCAAAGTAAATGAAACTCTCTTGATGAATGCTTCTAGATACATATAAAAAGTCTTCTTTTGGATGTTTAATGACTTTCCGATAGTAAAGTCAGTAATTTTATAGAGAAAATCAGTAATAAATATATTAGAAAGCCTTAAATTCCAAGAATAAGGTTGTTCTTGTGTTAAATATATATGTCTTTTGAATGTAAAACCTTAAACCTTTTACCTAAGTAGTTTAAGGGGTATTTATAGCTCTTCAACCATGTCTTTTTCTTGAGTGGAGGGGTTTAAGAGTAATTTTATCATGATAATATTTATGAGGGACAAATATCTCTTATTACACATGCATTAATGAGGAAGACATCCTTTCCACATGCATGAATAAGAGAAGAAGCAGATAGGTTTAAGACATTCATTAGTCCCAAAAACATCAAGTCAAATTATTGGAAAAAAGAAAAGGCATGGGCTCAAGGGGACCAGGCACACCCCTTGAGATTGGGCTTGGGAACACCATCCGGGCTCAAAGAGGGGTTGAGCGCTCACCCAGCACCTGAGCTCAGGTGCTCTACCCAAGCCCATAAGGTGTTGGATAAGGTCTGAAAATTATGCCCATGACTATTGTGGGTTTTGTGCTAAAATAGATAAATATTAATCCATCAATAACCCTCCAAGTTTGTGCATCATTTTTACCAAATAGACTTGATAAAAATATTGTTTCATTTTCAGCATTTCTCCATGTAAGAAAGGTGGGTGCTTCTTGATGTGTTTCATCAAAGCAGGTTAGATGGCATTTGTAGCTGAAATATTGCTTATCTTTATTGGATAAATACCTAGTATGGTGCTTCATGACGATATTAATTGCCTTTTTGTGGATTTGTCATGGTGGTGACATATATCACTAATTCGATGGAGGATGGATGAGACCTCTCCCCCCTATATAAAGACTCCCTTTATTTCATTTTAATTCATTTGAAGTCTCTCTCTAACATTTCTCTCAAGAACTTGGTGTGAAGAGAAATAGGTGTATAGAAGTATATTTAATCTTGGTGTGAGACATGATAACTTCACGGAATGAAGTAAAAGAATTCATCTTAAGGTAATCTCTTCCTCAACACTTTCCTTTCAAAATGGCCACTAAAGAGGGAAACAAGTAGCATTTAGTAGTGACTTTACTTTCAGACTAAGACACCTAAAGACTAGGGGTTCTAGTGGGGGGCCAGGATCCATATGGATTATACCAAGGACTAAAAGGGCTAGTGTCGGCCCACTGTAAAACTTTAGGTTACCCAGAGCTTCTACATAATGGTAGGTTTTATTTCCTCAACATTTATAGCTACTGATAGGTTGGACTCAACTTCTATTCCTAATGGCAAGTTGGCATTGACCTCTATCTCCATGGCAAGTCGACATCAACCTCTATTTCAATGACAAGTTGGCATTGATTTCCATACCTAATAGCAAATTAGCATAAACTTCCATACACAATAACAAGTTGGCATTGGCCTTCATCTCCATAGCAAACCAACACTAACCTCCATTTCAATTTGGCATCAACTTCCACACCTAATGGCAAGTATAATTGCAAGTTGGCATCAACCTCCATCTCAATAGCAAGCCGACACCAACCTCCATCTTAATAGCAGGTTGGCATCAACATCTATACCTAATGGCAAGTTGGCATCGACCTCAATCTTAATGATAGGTCAACATCAATCTATATACATAATGACAGGTTGGAATTTTTTAAATTGCATCAACTCATAATCAAGAGTCATTTCTCATAATTTCATTTCAAGTCCACAATTATATTTACTCTTTTTCATATCTCGATACTTATCCATAAGATCACGAGATAAAATTTGACTAAAAATTTGATGCATGGAATAGTAGAATTTAAAAGGTAGGGTTTTAAAGCACCTATATAAAACTTGAGTACATCTTGTTGCTTCTAATTGTTGTTCAACTTCAGTAGCCTCCCATGTATCAATAGGGTTATAAACCATCATAATCACATTAATTCATCATATGAACCCTATTCTAGTTCCCATTCAATTTATGTTTACAAATTAATGACAAGGAAATTCATATAATTAAATGCACATTCTTACTTTTAAATGTCAAAATCATCTTTAAAAGTCCAAATCTACCATTTACTTAAGGTGTATTCATTCATTCACTCAATAATACATAGTCAAATATTTAAACACATCGGTCAAGAATCATGTACCTAAGTTTGACCAATTCCTGCACTTAACATACCCATTTTTCTTTAGTTGCATTTGCCCATTTACCATATTCGTATACATGTTATATCACTATATAAATTATTGTCTACATAGTTTCGTGTAGTACAATAACTCCTATCCTTCTTTTTCTTTTTATCATGTATTTTCATTCGAAGGCCAACATTTATATTTCATGATATTTATTTCCATTTTCTTCACTCTAGACTTATTTGAACAAACCCATAATCAAGTTTCATCAACAATTTAACATGATTGTTCCTTCGATAACCTGTTTTCCCACCATTTCCTAAAATGGCTTAAAACACTCAAGCCTTTACCTTTGGATTTCTTTTCCATTTTTGTTTCAAATTTCTAGCATAGATCAAATAAGACACACTAACAACACACCATTACAATTAATAAAACTCAAACCCAAGATTCAATACCCCTTTGGCCAAAATATTATTCAAAAAATCCATGGGTTTTCCTTTTTAGTTTCTTATTTATAACGTTAAGTGTGGGTGATGTTAAGTGTGTGTTTGGGTGTTGTTGTAACTCTTGCAGTTATGGTTTAAGAAAAGTAGGTTTAAAAAAAAGTTACAAATCATAGCTTTTCTCAAAACTAAGTTTTTACCATAATTTGAGATAAAAAAACAGATTTAAACAATGAAAATCAAATAATTTTTGAATTTATGGTTGGTCTAAAAAAATCTTCAACAACACTTAACTAACTCTGCTAAAGCAACTTTGCAAATGTTGTGATTAAATTGGCAAGTCGGCGTACAAAATCCCATAAACCACTTTCCTGAATAAAAAGGTCCAATTTCCTGTTCTATTCTTATTAAAAGTAAAATCTCTTATACAAATTTATAAATCTTTCTTGTAATAAAATTTCCTATATATATGCATTTATTATTCATTAATCCCATAAACCACTTTCCTGAATAAAAAGGTCCAATTTATTGTTCTATTCTTATTACAAGTAAAATCTCTTATACAAATTTATAAATCTTTCTTGTAATAAATTTCCTATATATATGCATTTATTATTCATTAATTTATTTCTCATATAGTACCGGCCTATGAACCGTGGTTAAGAATAAATATAGCTTTGAGGGTTAGATTTTCTTGAAAACATTTTACATTATTGATAAAGTATGAATCATCGATAGCACTGTTAAGGGTAGATTTTGTCTGCTTTTTTGGCTGCTAATAGTTCAGCTCAACTCTTCTAGCCTGTGGTTCTTCTTTTAACTCTTAAATCTTTATTCATGAAAAAAATACAACTTATCTTTTCTCAAGTGTTTTCTCTTTTTCTACCACCTATTTAGCTAACAAGCTCTTTTTTTTTTTTTTCTTTTTTGATACTTTGCAAGCAAAACCTCCAGCTTGAAGACTAAACACCAAAGATGGACATGATGTTTGGTATCTTAATCTCAGTTGATATAATCCACACTTTTTTCTGGGTGTGTCGATGCATCGTTAATGAACCTAAGGAAGCAGCAAAGAAGATAGCAGAAGGTGTTAAGGATCTCATGGCTTAAGACCCACCAGCGTAACCATCGAAGGGATACTATGACCAGCTTAGTGCCTCTCATCCCATGGATACAAAGCACTAATAGGTCCTAGTTAATTAATATCTTTAAAATTTAGTTGCAATGGAGTCATTACTGTTTAAGTTGTAACTATGGGGCTTTTCTTTGGTTCCCTAAATTTTCATCAAAACTTTTGCATTGAATCAAGTTAATTTTCATATCAGATTTATTTAAATATATTATAAAATCTCATTCAGTAGCTTTCTTTCTTATCCTAGTGACAGATAAGTTCAATATCAAATAATGCATATATATGTGACAATCCACAAGATATACTAGATGATAAAAAAACACTCACATATTGTGCAGATAGGCCATAACATTTACATCTATGTAACAAATGATTTTCATTAGGAATGCATAATCAACAAATTGGTAGTCAACATTAAATCAAATTGTAGACAGGCCATTTAAGGAAGGAAAAAAGAATTCTGACATAAAGAATTTCAAGTAGTCTTCATTACTTAGATTAGAAAATCAGGTTTTTCTTACAAAATTTATCAATCCACAAAAGAAGATCAAATAAGAAGAATAAAGTTAGAGCCATACATCTTGCTTTTCATAGTTGAATTAAAACAAGTAGAGAGATATAAGATCTCAATATCATAACCAAACATGACTACACTCTCGACTTGACACTAAATTGGTCTGAATGAAGCAGTAAACAAGAACCATAAATGAATCCCCTCTGACTGTTTTGAATACAAAATCATCACAATGAATATCAAATAAGAAGTGATATAAATACAAGTAGCAACTAATCCTCCATGAGAATTAGTAATAACTAGATTGGTGACACATGTTACGCCGTAGGTTGTCCAAAAGTTTTTAATATGCAAAATAGATGTTTAAGCAATAATAGTGTTTTTAAAGAAAACAAGAAAAACTCGATACTCGGGTCATTAACTTGACTATATCAAATAAGATTGAGAGATCTAAGAATGATTTAGACAATAGGCAATGATAGCAGACGAACTATAAAAAAAAACATTTGGCAACAATTAACTAAAATAATAAGCCACTGATATCATACCCGCGAGAAGAAGAAAGAAAAAATCACTTGAGACTCACCATCACTCCATTGTGGACATCACCCACCATCAAAAGAGTTTGATGAGATAGTACAAACTATTAAGTTTAAAGGTCATGATTTTCCTCAAGATTGTACATGCCTCCACTTAATGTATAAGATTGAGTTTTACTCAATGCCTCATAAGTATTTGTGGTGTTCTAATTTTAGGCATTTTTAGCTAACAATTCTAGGTACTTTATTGCTTCATTAGGGTCTTTATCTTTAAAAGTTCCATTTCACATAAATTTCATTATTTGTCTATTTTTAGGTGTTAAACATTCATAGAAATGTGAAATTAACTAATCTCCATATTTCAAAACCATGGTGATCACAATTATTAAATAAGTCTTTATATCTATTCCAAAACTAATAAAATGGTTCTCCTATTTATTTAGTGAAGGTGATTATTTTTCTTTTAAGAGAGGTTGTTCATTGAGAAGGAAAAAACTTTTTTAAAATTTTTTGTTGCATTTCATCTTGAGCATGAATATATCTTGACTTAAGATTTTGTAGCCATGTTAAAGAAAAATGAAAAAACTTTAGTATGATAGTGTTCATGCTACAATTTAAGTCATTATATGTGTTACAAATCTCTTTAAATTCTCTCAAATGTAAGTATGGATTTTCTAAATTTAATCCATAGAAATTTAGTGAGAATTGAATGATACCTGACTTAAAATTAAAATAAAATGTATCAGGAGGGAAAACTATACATGATGGTGGATTTATTCTTGTTAAATTTATATAGTCTATAAGTGCTCTAAGATGATTCTTATTATTGTGAAGTGACTGATTATCTTTTTTAGCCATTTTTTCTTAAGAAGATGAAGATTTCCTAGAAAGTTTACCATAAAATATGTGTGACCAAACTTTCATGCAAATGTAGAAAGGAAAGTGAGAAAAAAAAAAACTAAAAGTGAAAAGAAAAACAAGAATAAAATTTATAGTTTGTACAGTAATTTACCTTCCCAATAATGACACCAAAAACATGACACGGTCAAATAATTGATGTCTCTTTCAAGTGCAAGAGTGTCAAAATAATAAATAACCAGGCAAGACCAAGGTCACTTCATATGAAAGTTAAGGATACAAAACCAAAAATAATAAAAGAAACAAAGTTATAGAGATCTAAAATATATGATATTAATGTAAAGATTTAATAAAGATAAAACAATTGGATAGGTTAAAGGATCTAATAATGGTATTTCAAATAAGTGTAGTCCAAACTCTGTCTCTTCACATAAACCCCAATTTTAATAATTAAACAAATCAATCAGTCCTTTAAATTATGAGATATGCCTATTTTACAAACTTACATTTAAAACTGAGCGTTTATCATAAATTAAAAATATTTTATATTATCAAACTTGTTATTATAAAGCATTCTTAAGTTAATGAATTTAATGTTACTTTAAGTGTAATATAATGATATAAAACTTTATTAAAATACATTTTTAAGTACTTATTAAGCTGTCAGAAATTTAAAGAAAATGGGTTAGGGTTTTAACTGAATTGAAGAAGAAGAAATGGGAGGGGAAGAAAGAATTGTTAGGTTTTAATTCCTTTCCAAATCACCGACTAACATTCTATCAGTAAGTTTATTACCAATTTGACACGTTAAAAATACCGATGGAATTTCTAACGGAATTTTTTTATTCAGTTGCAGTTTCCATAAGAAATTTTATGTCGATAAATAACAACAAAATATTTTTTATTAGTAATTTTGTTGTTTTTTTTTTTTAATTTTCTAGTAGTGTTTGTATTTTTCTTACACACACACACATAATGCATTAAGTATTCAAATGTTTTCCTTTTTATACATGAAAAGTGATTTTTTCTTCTTTTGTAAAAAATCAGAACTTTCTTTATGATTTTTAGCATTGCAGCTTCAATATAGCATTCCAGCTTCTAGAGTTGAAGAAATTGCTTCATGTTCTGAAAGAAGAGAGAATTTTCTAGTCAAAATAATGTCGGTGATACAATTAATTGGAAAAGGTGAAGAGTAGGATGCATTAGATATTTTTATGTAAGGAAAAAAATTAACCTTTCCTGTATAAAAAGGAAAATATAAAGCTAAAATCACTTTCCTGTATAAAAAGGTTCAAATTCATGTTCTATTCTTATTAAAAGTAAAATCTCTTATACTACTTTGTAAATCTTTCCTGTAGTAAAATTTCTTTTATATATATATATATATATATATATATATATATATATATATATAACTCATTAATGTATTTTCCATATAGTACCGGCTTATGAACCGTGGTTAAGAATAAATATAGCTTTAAGGGTTAGATTTTCTTGAAAACATTTTACATTATTGATAAAGTCTGAATCATCTACAGCATTATTAAAGGTAGATTTTGTCTGCTCTTTTGGTTGCCGATATTTTGGCTCAGCTCTTCTAGCATGTGGTTCTTTTTTTAACTCTTAAATCTTTACTCATGAAAAAAAACATATCTTTTTTTTTTGTCGAATGTTTTCTCTTTTTCTACCACCTATTTAGCTAACAAGCTCCTTTTTTTTTTTAATACTATGTAAGCATAACCTCCAGCTTGAAGACTAAACATCAAAGATGGACATGATGTTTGGTATCTTAATCTCAGTTGCTATAATCCTGGTTTCCACACTTCTTTTCTTGGTGTGCCGATGCATCGTTAATGAATCTAAAAAAGCAGCAAAGATAGCAGAAGGTGTTAAGGATCTCATGGCTCAAGACGCACTATTGTAACCATCGAAAGGATATCGTGATCAGCTTAGTGCCTCTCATCCCATGGATACAAAGCACTAATAGGTCCTAGTTAATTAATATCTTCAAAATTTAGTTGTAATAGAGTCATCACTGTTTAAGTTGTGACTGTGAAGCTTTTCTTTGGTTCCTTAAATTTTCATCAGAACTTTTGCATTGAATCAAGTTAATTTTCATATAAGATTTGTTTACATATATTATAAAATCTCATAACTTTCTTTTCTATCCTACTGATATGCCAGATGAGAAGGCATACCCAGCAACAAGTTTTAAGCAGGAAACCTAATACACATTTTGTTAGTAGGTGAAGAAAAAAACATTCACATATTGTGTAGACATTCACATAGTATTACCATATATTTTTCAAGGCTTTAAATGTTGTCGTCGCTATAGAAGTCGAGGGTGAGTTCTGCGGAATCATCTCTGACCTCCTCTAATGCATAACTGGAAATAGGAAAGATGATTGATAATATCAGAACAATTCAACAATGACAACCGCCGATTCCTTCCTCTGAAGTATTGAAAAGATAACTAAGAAATTCGGAGGAGTGTTTATGCATGGTCATCACAGAGCAATAAATATCATATTAAGCTCTAACGTACAAAAATATCAGAAGAAGCATAATTTATCTCTAATTCCTATAGAACCTGAAAACTGAAGTATAATTGTGATTAGCAAACGCGTTTTCAATAGCAGAATACTGTGGGAACTACACAGTATGTTCATTTCCTTCAAGGAAAGTGATTGCAAAAAAAATAAAAGGGTCTCGAACTGCCAAAAGAAAATGTGACTACATTTAAAATTGAAACCTTGGAAAAGGAATCCAATCAAGAATATTTGGTGCTGATATAAGAAAGTATCCCACAGAAGTGATACAAAGACCCGTATAAGCTTATGCAAAAAATGCAATGTTTGAAATTATGTGCAGTGATCATGATCAGAAACCAATACTGACACCATGCAATCTAGTGCTTAGAGAAGAACGTATACTCCTCGTGGAAGTACGACTGCTTTCGGAAAAGACAGCAAAAATCAGCAACTGATTCCAAATTTAAAGTGAAGTGAGAATCGACGAGATTTAGGAAGGGAAGATTGCATCACATCACACCATACAGTTCTTAAGCTGAACTTAAAGTGTTTTTCTCCTTTAATCAATAAGCATGTTACAGAGAAATTAAAGAAACACACCTTGCTGCAACCGACTCCAGATTTATCATCCTGTTTGGTCACTTAAACACTGATTATGATACCTAATGCACCTAATAGGATGAGAAACTTTGGCCTGGAACTGAGCACTGGTAGATTGCTGCCTGAAGGAAGTCATGCGGGGAATAAACACTCAACCTCAGGTCTGTGAAGTTATGATACAACAACGACGACCAAGAAGCCTCATCCCAACGGCTATTCTGTGAGATCATAAACCATCTGTAGATTTATGATCAAGATGGAAAATAAACTAGAGAAATGTCTCAGGCATGCTTCATTAATTGGTAAACTGGAAATGATATCTCAACTAATTATTAACAAGAAAAACTAAAAGTGCTCCGGGATTCACTATGGAGCTAGACAACTTTTACTGTGGGCTCAAGCAGTATTTCTCGCTCAAGATTTCCTTCTGTCTCGCAAGAGATTTGTTTCTTTTTCTTCTCATGCTATGTGAATGGACAGAAATATTTTTCCTCTTTTTTTCTTTGTGGGCGTAACTCATTCTCCATCACATTTCCTCCTCCTTTTTTCTGACTTTTTTACCGCTGTAATTAGGCTTCGTTTGTTTGTTGAAAAGTAGTTTTTTTTAAAAAAATAGTTTCCTTGAAAAATAAATTTCCAGAAAGTGAATTCTTTTCCGATGTTTGGTAGTGTCATGAAAAATAAGTTGGAAAACATTTTCCAGTGTGTAGTTATGTTATGAAAAATCAGCTGGAAAATAGTCTGTTAATGTTTTATTTTTTTTTCAAGTTTATTAAAATAATAAGGAACAAATCTTACAAATTAAAAAAGTTTAATAAGAATGAAATTGAAAAAAATATAATGTTATAAATTATCTCAAATAAAATAAATAATAATCAAAATATTAGAGATCAAATCTAACAAATAAAAAAATTTGAAAAATAATGAAATTAAAATAATAATAATTACAATTTCATAAATTATTTCAAATAAAATAAGTAGCAATCAAAAGAATGAGGACTAAATTTGATAGATAAAAAATTTCACTTAAAAAAATAATAAGAGAAAAGCAAACAACAATCATAAAAATGAGGATCAAAGTTAATATAAAAATCAAATTAAATCAAATTTTAAGGGATGAAATTGAAAAAAAAAAAACTCAAACAAAATATATATCAATCAAAAGTTTGAGGATGAAATTTGATATAATCAGCAAATAATATGATATTTCTAAATTTTTTACAACTTCTAGAAAGTGTTTTCCGCTAAAATAAAAGAAAAACACTTTTCTGGAAATCAAGCCAAATTTTCCTTTGATTGGAAAGTGTTTTCCGTTGATGAATTATCCTAATAGCAAACAAACACAAGAAAGTTTGGAAAGTCGTTTCCAGGAAACCACTTTCTGGGCAAACAAACGCCCCCTTAGTGTCGTTCAAATCAACATTTTCTTTCCATGAACAAAGAAGAAGAGAGGAGAGGGAAGAACATAACAGGCAAGGAAGAAGAAGAGATGGGAGGTGAATCGTAAACGGTTCTTGTTTAATTTCTTCCCCCGTGCCTTTGGATCTTTGCTCCCATCTGCTGCATTTGCTCTTTGTATTGATCTGTTTGGTTTTTTCATTTTAATTTTGTTTTTGTTTAGATATGGCAGTCATAGGTTTTTTCCTTCTTTGTTGAGGAAAGTTATTGCTCTCGTATGCGTTGATTTGAATTTCTTCTTCTTACTGTCTATTATGGGGTCACAGTACTTTGCGTTTCATCATCTTTGTTTGTGTGTCTAGGTCATTTTTAGGGTGTTAATGGTTGTGGAGTTGCTTCTTTGTCTTGCTTTATTTCTTTACCTAGGTTTATTTTTATGTTGATTTATTTGTCTTGTTCTATGATTAAAGTACATCAAAAGGAGGTCAATTAGATATATCTTTATATTTGATAATTAATATAAATTACTTCAAGTAAGCACAATAACCAATAATATAATTAAAGTACTTAAAATAAAAGGATAGGGAATAGAATTCATAAAGTCATTTTCAACGTGATTCATCAAGTCTACATCCACACCTTAAGTACCATATCATACTTGAATATTGTTTTCCTTCATTAGTCCAAGTTCAAGAGTATAATAACTACTTGATGAATCTCACCAAGCTTTTTACATCACTTGATGAAATCCCTTCTTCAAGATTTTTTCCAATAATATTGTTGAACTAATCATTATGAATCGTTTGGCATGTTCATCTCAGACTTGGACAGATAATAAAATTTGCAGCAAAATATATTTTTCATAGTTTCCATACTTAGAGGGTATACATCTTATCATGTGAATATGTCCAACTTATTTCCATTAATATACACAAAAAAAAAGACTTCAAATATCTTTGGCGTGGATAAAGCCTAAATTCCTTTTTATTTTGCAAAAGTGGTCCTTGCTTAAAAGCTTTGTGAAAATATTTGCTAGTTGGTGTTTTATGCCTACAAAATAAAGTACAATATCTTTCGCAATGTGATCTCTTAGGAAGTGATGTCTCACTTCTATATGTTTTGTACGAAAGTGTTTTATAAAGTTCTTAAAAAGACTAATGTAGTGTTATCACACTTAATGGGTATATGATCAAATATAAGTCAATAGTCCTTTATAATTTGTTTCATCTAGAGCACAACAACTACTTGTTGCTATATATTTTGCTTCAATTGTTGATAGGGTTACAAAGTTTTGTTTCTTACTAACCAAGATACTAGTAAGGATCCTAGAAAATAGCATGTTCCACTAGTACTCTTTCTATCAACTTTACATCCGACAAAGTTCGCATTTGAATAGCTTATCAAACTTAACTTACTTCTTTTCGGATACCACAACCCTAAATTTATAGTACCATGCAAATAATGATAAATATATTTTACGGCACTAACTTGTGATTTTTTATGGCAAACTTGAAAACATGTACATAGTCATACACAAAATATAATATCAGGTCTACTGAGTTAAGAATAAAAGTGAACTAATCATATCTTGATATTTGGTGATTTCTATATTCTTACCATTTTCATCCATATCAAGCTTTACTGATATTTTCATGGGTGTGTTACTTTGACATATTCCATCCCAAATATTTTTAGAAGATCCTTTATATACTTGTTTTGGTTGATGAAGATGCTATTTTTTGTTGTTTGATTTACAATCTAAGGAAGAAGTTTAACTCTCTCATCATGTTCATTTCAAGCTCATCTTGTATGTGCTTTACAAAATCTTTACAAAGAGATTCATTAGTAATATCAAATATAATATCATCAACATAAATTTGTACAATCAAAATATCTTTACCTTTTTCTTTTTGTAAAAAATATAGTGTCAATTTTACCAAAATTAAAATTATTATTAATAAGAAAAGACTTGAGTCTGTCATGACATGCCCTAGGTGCTTGTTTTAAACCATACAATGTCTTTTTAAGTTTGAAAACATGATTGGAAAAATGAAGATTTTCATAACCTTGTGGTTGCTCAACATACATTTTTTTCCCATGATAAATCCATTTAAAACTACACTTTTAATATCCATTTGGAAAAGTGTGAAGTTAGTATGACAAACATAGGTTAATAACGTTCTTATTGATTATAGTCTAGTTACCGGTGTAAAGGTTTTTTCATAATCTATATCTTCTTCTTGATTATAACCTTTAATAATTAGTCTAACTTTATTTCTAACTGTTGTTCCAGGTTCATCAACTTTGTTTCTAAACACCTATTTTGTTCCAATTATAGATTGATTATTAGGTCTAAGGGCTAGTTCCCAAACATCATTTCTTTCAAATTGATTTAGGTCGTCTTGCATAGCCAAAATCCATTTTTCATCATTTTCAGCTTCTAAAAATGATTTAGGTTCTATTTGAGAAACAAATGAAAAGTGACCACTAATGTTTCTAAGTAAAGCTCTGGTTTTAGTTCTTTCAAAAGGATTATTGATAATTAATCCAGGAATGTAAGAGCTTATATGTCTTAGCTCATTTGGTGGTACAATTGAGTTACTTATCATATCTTGTTGATTGCTTAAACTTGGTTGGTATTTGTCCAGTCCTTCATTGTTTGCCTTTATAGGGATCTTATCATTAATACTCAAATGTTGAACACTTTCATTTGTGTCATCAAGAGTCTTAACAATTTTGTTATTTTGAGTTTTTTCAAATGCGACATGAATGGATTCTTCAAGACAAAGTATTCTATTATTATAAACTTTATATGTTTTGCTAAAGGAGGAATAGCTAAGAAAAATATCAACATCAGATTTTAAATCAAATTTATCTATGTTATCTTTAGTATTGAGAATAAAGCATTTTGAACCAAAAACTTTGAAATATGAGATGTTGGGCTTCTTTCCTCTTCAAAGCTCATAAGGAGTCTTTTTCAACTCTAGTCACAAATAAGTGTTATGACTTCCATCTAAAAACATATAGATGTGTCAAATTCATTTAACATAGTTCTTGTCATTTCTTGAAGAGATCGATTTTTCCTTTCCACATCTCTATTTTGTTGCAGAGTTCTAAGAGTTGAAAAGTTATGGTGGTATTCTTTTTTTTTCATAAAACATTTCAAATAAATCACTTATAAATTTACCACCATGATCACTCTTTATATTTATTATGGAAAACCCTTTTCATTTTCAACTTTCCTTGAAAATTTTGTAAATTCATAAATTGTTTCATCTTTAGATTCAAAAACAAAACTCGAGTATATCTTGTAAAGTCATCAACAATTATAAATACATATCTATTACCACTTATACTTCTAGTTCTAGCAGGTCCAAATAGATATATGTGTAGTAATTCTAAAGGTATATCAATTGAAATGTCATTTTTCCTCTTAAAAGAAGTTTTCACTTATTTATCTATTTTGCAAGCTTCACATAACTTTTCTTTTTTAAAACCTATATGTGGGAGATCTTTAGTTAGTTCATCTTTAACTAGATTAGAAATGATGTTCATGCTAATATGACCTAGTTTCTTATGCCAAAGAAAACTATCGTTAATGTTAGCAACAAGACAACTTTGTATTTTCATGTATGCATTAATTTTAATCTTCTAGACATTTTCTTTTTTCTATTTCCTACATACATTACTTTATCATCCTTAATTAAGAATCAAACAACATGTATGATCAAAAACAATTTTATAACCTTTATCACATAATTGATTAATGCTAAGCAAATTATGTTTTAAGCTATTAACAAGAAAACTTTTTCAATAGAAGGAGAAGATTTACCTCCAATATTTCCAACTCCAATTATTTTTCCTTTTGAGTTGTCTCCATATGTGACCTTTCCTCCATTTATTTAGGTAATTCTTAAGAATAATGAGTCGTCTCAAGCCATATGTATTAAGCAAGCACTATTCAAAAACTATTCCCCATACTCTCTTGATTTCTTATTTTCGCTTTCGATATTCATAAAGCACATATTGGCCATATGTTCTTCTTCATCGTTAGAGCTTAAATTCGAATCATCACTCCAAGTAGCTTTCATTGTCTTCTTGTGATGACAAATCTTCTTATTGCTTTTTAAAAAATTGACAATCTACTTTGATGTGCCCTATTTTGTTTTAAAGGGACTTTACATATTTGTCTTAGTTTATTTTTTTCCTGGGTTCAGAATTGTTTATCTATGTGTTGATTTATTTGTGTTGTTCTAGGATTAAGGCAACTTAACATCTAAAAGGGAGTGAATTAGGTGTATCACTATATTTGATAATTAATGCAAATTACTTCAAGTAAATACAATAACCATCAATATAATTAAAGTACTTAAAGTAAGGAGATAAGGGAGAGAATTT
>Ga0325411_1004196_pt1 | contig 16220 bp, 11 predicted proteins | sample PopdelMetagenome_13_FD_206181 | JGI IMG/M metagenome (GOLD analysis project Ga0325411, IMG submission 206181) | Populus deltoides microbial communities from Bellville, Georgia, United States - Xylem-PdIQD-R4 | ecosystem: Host-associated > Plants > Phyllosphere > Stem > Wood/Secondary xylem...
TTAGAAGTTGTACCAGCCGTTACTGTCACTTCTCTACTATTTGAGGTGATCTCTTGCACAGAGAAAATTGCTGAGGCAATTCATGAATTAGCCTCCCTTGCACAGTTTGAAAACGTAGAACAAGAGAGACCAAAATTACCTGAGCAGGGAGAAATGCAGCAGGGTGCTAACATGGATGTACATCATCATGTTGTTACAATTGACCAGCCACCTCCAGTTAAGCCACAGAATGGGAGTTTGTCATCGTCGACAACTAGTTGAAATTTGATAAAGATGTAAACATTTTACTAATTTAACATATGTAAAATACAGCATGCGATGATGTTTAAAAATATAATAAGGTTTTTTTGGTGGGTTGATTATATGTTCATTCAAATAACTTTTTTATTCAAAGTAAATGAAACTCTCTTGATGAATGCTTCTAGATACATATAAAAAGTCTTCTTTTGGATGGTTTAATGACTTTTCGATAGTAAAGTTAGTAATTTTATAGAGAAAATAAGTAATAAATATATTAGAAAGCCTTAAATTCCAAGAATAAGGTTGTTCTTGTGTTGAATATATATGTCTTTTGAATGTAAAATCTTAAACCTTTTACCTAAGTAGTTTAAGGGGTATTTATAGCTCTTCAACCATGTCTTTTTCTTGAGTGGAGGGGCTTAAGAGTAATTTTATCATGATAATATTTATGAGGGACAAATATCTCTTATTACACGTGCATTAATGAGGAAGACATCCTTTCCACATGCATGAATGAGAGAAGAAGCAGATAGGTTTAAGACATTCATTAGTCCCAAAAACATCAAGTCAAAGTATTGGAAAAAAGAAAAGGCATGGGCTCAAGGGGACCAGGCACACCCCTTAAGATTGGGCTTGGGAACACCATCCGGGCCCAAAGAGGGGTTGAGCGCTCACCCAGCACCTGAGCTCAGGTGCTCTACCCAAGCTCATAAGGTGTTGGATAAGGTCTGAAAATTATGCCCATAACTATTGTGGGTTTTGTGCTAAAATAGATAAATATTAATCCAACAATAGCCCTCCAAGTTTGTGCATCATTTTTACCAAATAGACTTGATAAAAATATTGTTTCATTTTCAGCATTTCTCCATGTAAGAAAGGTGGGTGCTTCTTGAGGTGTTTCATCAGAGCAGGTTAGATGGCATTTGTAGCTGAAATATTGCTTATCTTTATTGGATAAATACCTAGTATGGTGCTTTATGACGATATTAATTGCCTTTTTGTGGATTTGTCATGGTGGTGACATATATCACTAATTCGATGGAGGATGGATGAGACCTCTCCCCCCCATATAAAGACTCCCTTTATTTCATTTTAATTCATTTGAAGTCTCTCTCTAACATTTCTCTCAAGAACTTGGTGTGAAGAGAAATAAGTGTATAGAAGTATTTTTAATCTTGGTGTGAGACATGATAACTTCACGGAATGAAGTAGAAGAATTCATCTTAAGGTAATCTCTTCCTCAACATTTTCCTTTCAAAATGGCCACTAAAGAGGGAAACAAGTAGCATTTAGTAGTGACTTTACTTTCAGACTAAGACACCTAGAGACTAGGGGTTCTAGTGGGGGGCCAGGATCCATATGGATTATACCAAGGACTAAAAGGGCTAGTGCCTGCCCACTGTAAAACTTTAGGTTACCCAGAGCTTCTACATAATGGTAGGTTTTATTTCCTTAACATTTATACCTACTGATAGGTTGGACTCAACTTCTATTCCTAATGGCAAGTTGGCATTGACCTCTATCTCCATGGCAAGTCGACATCAACCTCTATTTCAATGACAAGTTGGCATTGATTTCCATACCTAATGGCAAATTAGCATCAACTTCCATACACAATAACAAGTTGGCATTGGCCTTCATCTCCATAGCAAACCAACACTAACCTCCATTTCAATTTGGCATCAACTTCCACACCTAATGGCAAGCATAATTGCAAGTTGGCATCAACCTCCATCTCAATAGCAAGCCGACACCAACCTCTATCTTAATAGCAGGTTGGCATCAACATCTATACCTAATGGCAAGTTGGCATCGACCTCAATCTTAATGATAGGTCGACATCAATCTATATACATAATGACAGGTTGGAATTTTTTAAATCACATCAACTAATCAGGAGTCATTTCTCATAATTCCATTTCAAGTCCACAATTATATTTACTCTTTTTCATATCTCGATACTTATCCATAAGATCACGAGATAAAATCTAACTAAAAATTTCATGCATGGAATAGAAGAATTTAAAAGGTAGGGTTTTAAAGCACCTACATAAAACTTGAGTACATCTTGTTGCTTCTAATTGTTGTTCAACTTCAGTAGCCTTCCATGTATCAATAGGGTTATAAACCATCATAATCATATTAATTCATCATATGAACCCTATTCTAGTTCCCATTCAATTTATGTTTACAAATTAATGACAAGGAAATTCATAGAATTAAATGCACATTCTTACTTTTAAATGTCATAATCATCTTTAAAAGTCCAAATCTACCATTTACTTAAGGTGTATTCATTCATTCACTCAATAATACATAGTCAAATATTTAAACACATCGGTCAAGAATCATGTACCTAAGTTTGACCAATTCCTGCACTTAACATACCCATTTTTCTTTAGTTGCATTTGCCCATTTACCATATTCGTATACATGTTATATCACTATATAAATTATTGTCTACATAGTTTCGTGTAGTACAATAACTCCTATCCTTCTTTTTCTTTTTATCATGTATTTTCATTCGAAGGCCAACATTTATATTTCATGATATTTATTTCCATTTTCTTCACTCTAGACTTATTTGAACAAACCCATAATCAAGTTTCATCAACAATTTAACATGATTGTTCCTTCGATAACCTGTTTTCCCACCATTTCCTAAAATGGCTTAAAACACTCAAGCCTTTACCTTTGGATTTCTTTTCCATTTTTGTTTCAAATTTCTAGCATAGATCAAATAAGACACACTAACAACACACCATTACAATTAATAAAACTCAAACCCAAGATTCAATACCCCTTTGGCCAAAATCTTATTCAAAAAATCCATGGGTTTTCCTTTTTAGTTTCTTATTTATAACGTTAAGTGTGGGTGATGTTAAGTGTGTGTTTGGGTGTTGTTGTAACTCTTGCAGTTATGGTTTAAGAAAAGTAGGTTTTTTAAAAAAGTTACAAATCATAGCTTTTCTCAAAACTAAGTTTTTACCATAATTTGAGATAAAAAAATAGATTTAAACAATGAAAATCAAATAATTTTTAAATTTATGGTCGGTCTAAAAAAATCTTCAACAACACTTAACTAACTCTGCCAAAGCAACTTTGCAAATGTTGTCATTAAATTGGCAAGTCGGCGTACAAAATCCCATAAACCACTTTCCTAAATAAAAAGGTCCAATTTCCTGTTCTATTCTTATTAAAAGTAAAATCTCTTATATAAATTTATAAATCTTTCTTGTAATAAAATTTCCTATATATGCATTTATTATTCATTAATCCCATAAACCACTTTCCTGAATAAAAAGGTCCAATTTCTTGTTCTATTCTTATTAAAAGTAAAATCTCTTATACAAATTTATAAATCTTTCTTGTAATAAATTTTCTATATATATGCATTTATTATTCATTAATTTATTTCCCATATAGTACCGGCCTATGAACCGTGGTTAAGAATAAATATAGCTTTGAGGGTTAGATTTTCTTGAAAACATTTTACATTATTGATAAAGTATGAATCATCTATAGCACTGTTAAGGGTAGATTTTGTCTGCTTTTTTGGCTGCCAATATTTCAGCTCAACTCTTTCAGCTCAACTCTTCTAGCCTGTGGTTCTTCTTTTAACTCTTAAATCTTTATTCATGAAAAAAATACAACTTTTCTTTTCTCAAGTGTTTTCTCTTTTTCTACCACCTATTTAGCTAACAAGCTCTTTTTTTTTTTTTTTGATACTTTGCAAGCAAAACCTCCAGCTTGAAGACTAAACACCAAAGATGGACATGATGTTTGGTATCTTAATCTCAGTTGATATAATCCACACTTCTTTTCTGGGTGTGTCGATGCATCGTTAATGAACCTAAGGAAGCAGCAAAGAAGATAGCAGAAGGTGTTAAGGATCTCATGGCTTAAGACCCACCAGCGTAACCATCGAAGGGATATTATGACCAGCTTAGTGCCTTTCATCCCATGGATACAAAGCACTAATAGGTCCTATTAATTAATATCTTTAAAATTTAGTTGCAATGGAGTCATTACTGTTTAAGTTGTAACTATGGGGCTTTTCTTTGGTTCCCTAAATTTTCATCAAAACTTTTGCATTGAATCAAGTTAATTTTCATATCAGATTTATTTAAATATATTATAAAATCTCATTCAGTAGCTTTCTTTCTTATCCTAGTGACAGATAAGTTCAATATCAAATAATGCATATATATGTGACAATCCACAAGATATACTAGATGATAAAAAAACACTCACATATTGTGCAGATAGGCCATAACATTTACATCTATGTAACAAATGATTTTCATTAGGAATGCATAATCAACAAATTGGTAGTCAACATTAAATCAAATTGTAGACAGGCCATTTAAGGAAGGAAAAAAGAATTCTGACATAAAGAATTTCAAGTAGTCTTCATTACTTAGATTAGAAAATCAGGTTTTTCTTACAAAATTTATCAATCCACAAAAGAAGATCAAATAAGAAGAATAAAGTTAGAGCCATACATCTTGCTTTTCATAGTTGAATTAAAACAAGTAGAGAGATATAAGATCTCAATATCATAACCAAACATGACTACACTCTCGACTTGACACTAAATTGGTCTGAATGAAGCAGTAAACAAGAACCATAAATGAATCCCCTCTGACTGTTTTGAATACAAAATCATCACAATGAATATCAAATAAGAAGTGATATAAATACAAGTAGCAACTAATCCTCCATGAGAATTAGTAATAACTAGATTGGTGACACATGTTACGCCGTAGGTTGTCCAAAAGTTTTTAATATGCAAAATAGATGTTTAAGCAATAATAGTGTTTTTAAAGAAAACAAGAAAAACTCGATACTCGGGTCATTAACTTGACTATATCAAATAAGATTGAGAGATCTAAGAATTTGATTTAGACAATAGGCAATGATAGCAGATGAACTGTAAAAAAAACATTTGGCAACAATTAACTAAAAAAATAAGCCACTGATATCATATCCAAGAGAAGAAGAAAGAAAAAATCACTTGAGACTCACCATCACTCCATTGTGGACATCACCCACCATCAAAAGAGTTTGATCAGATGGTACAAACTGTTAAGTTTAAAGGTCATGATTTTCCTCAAGATTGTACATGCCTCTACTTAATGTATAAGATTGAGTTTTACTCAGTGCCTCATAAATATTTGTGGTGTTCTAATTTTAGGCATTTTTAGCTAACAATTCTAGGTACTTTATTGCTTCATTAGGGTCTTTATCTTTAAAAGTTCCATTTCACATAAATTTCATTATTTATCTATTTTTAGGTGTTAAGCATTCATAGAAATGTGAAATTAACTAATCTCCATATTTCAAAACCATGGTGATGACAATTATTAAATAAGTCTATATATCTATCCCAAAACTAATAAAATGGTTCTCCTATTTTTTTTTTAGTGAAGGTGATGATTTTTCTTTTAAAAGAGGTTGTTCATTGAGAAGGAAAAAACTTCTTTAAAATTTTTTGTTGCATTTCATCTTGAGCATGAATATATCTTGACTTAAGATTTTGTAGCCATGTTAAAGAAAAATGAAAAAACTTTAGTATGATAGTGTTCATGCTACAATTTAAGTCATTATATGTGTTACAAATCTCTTTAAATTCTCTCAAATGTAAGTATAGATTTTCTAAATTTAAGCCATAAAAATTTGGTGAAAATTGAATGATACCTGACTTAAAATTGAAATGAGATGCATCAGGAGGGAAAACTATACATGATGGTGCATTTATTCTTGTTAAATTCATATAGTCTATAAGTGCTCTAAGATGATTCTTATCATTATGAAGTGACTGATTATCTTTTTTAGCCATTTTTTTTAAGAAGATGAAGATTTCCTAGAAAGTTTACCATAAAATATGTGTGACCAAACTTTCATGCAAATGTAGAAAGGAAAGTGAGAAAAAAAAACTAAAAGTGAAAAGAAAAATAAGAATAAAATTTATAGTTTGTACAGTAATTTACCTTCCCAATAATGACACCAAAAACATGACACGATCAAATAATTGATATCTTTTTGAAGTGCAAGAGTGTCAAAATAATAAATAACCAGGCAAGACCGAGGTCACTTCATATGAAAGTTAAGGATATAAAACCAAAAATAATAAAAGAAACAAAGTTATAGAGATCTAAAATATATGATATTAATGTAAAGATTTAATAAAGATAAAACAATTGGATAGGTTAAAGGATCTAATAATGGTATTTCAAATAAGTATAGTCCAAACTCTGTCTCTTCACATAAACCCCAATTTTAATAATTAAACAAATCAATCAGTCATTTAAATTATGAGATATGCCTATTTTACAAACTTACATTTAAAACTGAGCGTTTATCATAAATTAAAAATATTTTATATTATCAAACTTGTTATTATAAAGCATTCTTAAGTTAATGAATTTAATGTTACTTTAAGTGTAATATAATGATATAAAACTTTATTAAAATACATTTTTAAGTACTTATTAAGCTGTCAGAAATTTAAAGAAAATGGGTTAGGGTTTTAACTGAATTGAAGAAGAAGAAATGGGAGGGGAAGAAAGAATTGTTAGGTTTTAATTCCTTTCCAAATCACCGACTAACATTCTATCAGTAAGTTTATTACCAATTTGACACGTTAAAAATACCGATGGAATTTCTAACGGAATTTTTTTATTCAGTTGCAGTTTCCATAAGAAATTTTATGTCGATAAATAACAACAAAATATTTTTTATTAGTAATTTTGTTGTTTTTTTTTTTTAATTTTCTAGTAGTGTTTGTATTTTTCTTACACACACACACATAATGCATTAAGTATTCAAATGTTTTCCTTTTTATACATGAAAAGTGATTTTTTCTTCTTTTGTAAAAAATCAGAACTTTCTTTATGATTTTTAGCATTGCAGCTTCAATATAGCATTCCAGCTTCTAGAGTTGAAGAAATTGCTTCATGTTCTGAAAGAAGAGAGAATTTTCTAGTCAAAATAATGTCGGTGATATAATTAATTGGAAAAGGTGAAGAGTAGGATGCATTAGATTTTTTTATATAAGGAAAAAAATTAACCTTTCCTGTATAAAAAGGAAAATATAAAGCTAAAATCACTTTCCTGTATAAAAAGGTTCAAATTCATGTTCTATTCTTATTAAAAGTAAAATCTCTTATATAAATCTTTCCAGTAGTAAAATTTCTTTTATATATATATATATATATATATATATATATATATATATATGCATTTATAACTCATTAATGTATTTTCTATATAGTACCGGCTTATGAACCGTGGTTAAGAATAAATATAGCTTTAAAGGTTAGATTTTTTTTGAAAACATTTTACATTATTGATAAAGTCTGAATCATCTACAGCATTATTAAAGGTAGATTTTGTCTGCTCTTTTGGTTGCCGATATTTTGGCTCAGCTCTTCTAGCATGTGGTTCTTCTTTTAAATCTTAAATCTTTATTCATGAAAAAAAACACATCTTTTTTTTTTGTCGAGTGTTTTCTCTTTTTCTACCACCTATTTAGCTAACAAGCTCCTTTTTTTTTTTTTTTAATACTTTGCAAGCATAACCTCCAGCTTGAAGACTAAACATTAAAGATGGACATGATGTTTGGTATCTTAATCTCAGTTGCTATAATCCTGGTTTCCACACTTCTTTTCTGGGTGTGCCGATGCATCGTTAATGAACCTAAAAAAACAACAAAGATAGCAGAAGGTGTTAAGAATCTCATGGCTCAAGACACACTATTGTAACCATCGAAAAGGATATCGTGATCAGCTTAATGCCTCTCATCCCATGGATACAAAGCACTAATAGGTCCTAGTTAATTAATATCTTTAAAATTTAGTTGTAATAGAGTCATTACTGTTTAAGTTGTGACTGTGAAGCTTTTTTTTTGTTCTTTAAATTTTCATCAGAACTTTTGCATTGAATCAAGTTAATTTTCATATAAGATTTGTTTACATATATTATAAAATCTCATAGCTTTCTTTTCTATCCTACTGATATGCCAGATGAGAAGGCATACCCAGCAACAAGTTTTAAGCAGGAAACCTAATACACATTTTGTTAGTAGGTGAAGAAAAAAACATTCACGTATTGTGTAGACATTCACATAGTATTACCATATATTTTTCAAGGCTTTAAATGTTGTCGTCGCTATAGAAGTCCAGGGTGAGTTCTGCGGAATCATCTCTGACCTCCTCTAATGCATAACTGGAAATAGGAAAGATGATTGATAATATCAGAACAATTCAACAATGACAACCGCCGATTCCTTCCTCTGAAGTATTGAAAAGATAACTAAGAAATTCGGAGGAGTGTTTATGCATGGTCATCACAGAGCAATAAATATCATATTAAGCTCTAACGTACAAAAATATCAGAAGAAGCATAATTTATCTCTAATTCCTATAGAACCTGAAAACTGAAGTATAATTGTGATTAGCAAACGCGTTTTCAATAGCAGAATACTGTGGGAACTACACAGTATGTTCATTTCCTTCAAGGAAAGTGATTGCAAAAAAAATAAAAGGGTCTCGAACTGCCAAAAGAAAATGTGACTACATTTAAAATTGAAACCTTGGAAAAGGAATCCAATCAAGAATATTTGGTGCTGATATAAGAAAGTATCCCACAGAAGTGATACAAAGACCCGTATAAGCTTATGCAAAAAATGCAATGTTTGAAATTATGTGCAGTGATCATGATCAGAAACCAATACTGACACCATGCAATCTAGTGCTTAGAGAAGAACGTATACTCCTCGTGGAAGTACGACTGCTTTCGGAAAAGACAGCAAAAATCAGCAACTGATTCCAAATTTAAAGTGAAGTGAGAATCGACGAGATTTAGGAAGGGAAGATTGCATCACATCACACCATACAGTTCTTAAGCTGAACTTAAAGTGTTTTTCTCCTTTAATCAATAAGCATGTTACAGAGAAATTAAAGAAACACACCTTGCTGCAACCGACTCCAGATTTATCATCCTGTTTGGTCACTTAAACACTGATTATGATACCTAATGCACCTAATAGGATGAGAAACTTTGGCCTGGAACTGAGCACTGGTAGATTGCTGCCTGAAGGAAGTCATGCGGGGAATAAACACTCAACCTCAGGTCTGTGAAGTTATGATACAACAACGACGACCAAGAAGCCTCATCCCAACGGCTATTCTGTGAGATCATAAACCATCTGTAGATTTATGATCAAGATGGAAAATAAACTAGAGAAATGTCTCAGGCATGCTTCATTAATTGGTAAACTGGAAATGATATCTCAACTAATTATTAACAAGAAAAACTAAAAGTGCTCCGGGATTCATTATGGAGCTAGACAACTTTTACTTTGGGCTCAAGCAGTATTTCTCGCTCAAGATTTCCTTCTGTCTCGCAAGAGATTTGTTTCTTTTTCTTCTCATGCTATGTGAATGGACAGAAATATTTTTCCTCTTTTTTTTTTTGTGGGCGTAACTCATTCTCCATCACATTTCCTCCTCCTTTTTTCTGACTTTTCTACAGCAATTAGGCTCCGTTTGTTTGTTAAAAAATAGTTTTTTTTTGAAAAATGATTTCCTTGAAAAATAAATTTTCAGAAAGTAAATTCTTTTCCGATGTTTGGTAGTGTCATGAAAAATAAGTTGAAAAACACTTTCCAGTGTGTAGTTATGTTATGAAAAATCAGCTGGAAAATAGCTTGTTAATTTTTTATTTTTTTTTCAAGTTTATTAAAATAATAAGGAACAAATCTTACAAATTAAAAAGTTAAATGAGAATGCAATTGAAAAAAAATATAATTTCATAAATTATCTCAAATAAAATAAATAATAATCAAAATAATAGAGATCAAATCTAACAAATAAAAAAATTGAAAGATAATGAAATTAAAATAATAATAATTACAATTTCATAAATTATTTCAAATAAAATAAGTAACAATCAAAAGAATGAGGACTAAATTTGATAGATAAAAAATTTCAATTAAAAAAATAATAAGAGAAAAGCAAACAACAATCATAAAAATGAGGATCAAAGTTAATAGAAAAATCAAATTAAATCAAATTTTAAGGGATGGAATTGAAAGAAAAACTCAAACAAAATATATATCAATCAAAAGTTTGAGGACCAAATTTGATATAATCAGCAAATAATATGATATTTCTAAATTTTTTACAACTTCTAGAAAGTGTTTTCAGCTAAAATAAAAGAAAAACACTTTCCTGGAAATCAAGCCAAATTTTCCTTTGACTGGAAAGTGTTTTCCATTGATGAACTATCCTAATAGCAAACAAACACAAGAAAGTTTGGAAAGTAGTTTTCAGGAAACCACTTTCTGGGCAAACAAACGCCCCCTTAGTGTCGTTCAAATCAACATTTTCTTTCCATGACCAAAGAAGAAGAGAGGAGAGGGAAGAACATAACAGGCAAGGAAGAAGAAAAGATGGGAGGTGAATCGTAAACGGTTCTTGTTTAATTTCTTCCCCCTTGCCTTTGGATCTTTGCTCCCATCTGCTGCATTTGCTCTTTGTATTGATATTTTGGTTTTTTCATTTTAATTTTTTTTTTGTTTAGATATGGCAGTCATAGGTTTTTTCCTTCTTTGTTGAGGAAAGTTATTGCTCTCGCATGCGTTGATTTGGATTTCTTCTTCTTACTGTCTATTATGGGGTCACAGTACTTTGCGTTTCATCATCTTTGTTTGTGTGTCTAGATCATTTTTAGGGTGTTAATGGTTGTGGAGGGACTTTGCTTGTTTGTCTTGCTTTATTTCTTTACCTAGGTTTATTTTTGTGTTGATTTATTTGTCTTGTTCTATGATTAAGGTACATCAAAAGGAGGTCAATTAGATATATCTTTATATTTGATAATTAATATAAATTACTTCAAGTAAGCACAATAACCAATAATATAATTAAAGTACTTAAAATAAAAGGATAGGGAATAGAATTCATAAAGTCATTTTCAACGTGATTCATCAAGTCTACATCCACACCTTAAGTACCATATCATACTTGAATATTGTTTTCCTTCATTAGTCCAAGTTCAAGAGTATAATAACTACTTGATGAATCTCACCAAGCTTTTTACATCACTTGATGAAATCCCTTCTTCAAGATTTTTTCCAATAATATGGTTGAACTAATCATTATGAATCGTTTGGCATGTTCATCTCAGACTTGGACAGATAATAAAATTTGCAGCAAAATATATTTTTCATAGTTTCCATACTTAGAGGGTATACATCTTATTATGTGAATATATCCAACTTATTTTCATTAATATACACACAAAAAAATAACACTTCAAATATCTTTGGCGTGGATAAAGCCTAAATTCCTTTTTATTTTGCAAAAGTGGTCCTTGCTTAAAAGCTTTGTGAAAATATTTGCTAGTTGGTGTTCTATGCCTACAAAATCAAGTACAATATCTTTCGCAATGTGATCTTTTAGGAAGTGATGTCTCACTTCTATATGTTTTGTACAAAAGTGTTTTATAAAGTTCTTAAAAAGACTAATGTAGTGTTATCACACTTAATGGGTATATGATCAAATATAAGTCAATAGTCCTTTATAATTTATTTCATCTAGAGCACAACAACTACTTGTTGCTATATATTTTGCTTCGATTGTTGATAGGGTTACAAAGTTTTGTTTCTTACTAACCAAGATACTAGTAAGGATCTTAGAAAATAGCATGTTCCACTAGTACTCTTTCTATCAACTTTACATCAGACAAAGTTCGCATTTGAATAGCTTATCAAACTTAACTTACTTCTTTTCGGATACCACAACCCTAAATCTATATTACCATGCAAATAATGATAAATATATTTTACGGCACTAACTTGTGATTTTTTAGGGCAAACTTGAAAACATGTACATAGTCATACACAAAATATAATATCAGGTCTACTGAGTTAAGAATAAAAGTGAACTAATCGTACATATTTGGTGATTTCTATATTCTTACCATTTTCATCCATATCAAGCTTTACTGATATTTTCATGGGTGTGTTACTTTGACATGTTCCATCCCAAATATTTTTAGAAGATCCTTTATGTACTTGTTTTGGTTTATGAAGATGCTATTTTTTGTTGTTTGATTTGCAATCTAAGGAAGAAGTTTAACTCTCTCATCATGTTCATTTCAAGCTCATCTTATATGTGCTTTACAAAATCCTTACAAAGAGATTCATTAGTAATACCAAATATAATATCATCAACATAAATTTATACAATCAAAATATCTTTACCTTTTGTTTTTGTAAAAAATATAGTGTCAATTTTACCAAGATTAAAATTATCTTTACCTTTTGAGTCTGTCATGACATGCCCTAGGTGCTTGTTTTAAACCATACAATGTCTTTTTAAGTTTGAAAACATGATTGGAAAAATGAAGATTTTCATAACCTTGTGGTTGCTCAACATACATTTTTTTCCCATGATAAATCCATTTAAAACTACACTTTTAATATCCATTTGGAAAAGTGTGAAGTTAGCATGACAAACATAGGTTAATAACATTCTTATTGATTATAGTCTAGTTACCGGTGTAAAGGTTTTTTCATAATCTATATCTTCTTCTTGATTATAACCTTTAATAATTAGTCTAAATTTGGTTCTAACTGTTGTTCCAGGTTCATCAACTTTGTTCCTAAACACCTATTTTGTTCCAATTATAGATTGGTTATTAGGTCTAAGGGCTAGTTCCCAAACATCATTTCTTTCAAATTGATTTAGGTCGTCTTGCATAGCCAAAATCCATTTTTCATCATTTTCAGCTTCTAGAAATGATTTAGGTTCTATTTGAGAAACAAATGAAAAGTTGACCACTAATGTTTCTAAGTAAAGCTCTGGTTTTAGTTCTTTCAAAAGGATTATTGATAATTAATCCAGGAATGTAAGAGCTTATATGTCTTAGCTCATTTTGTGGTATAATTGAGTTACTTATCATATCTTGTTGATTGCTTAAACTTGGTTGGTATTTGTCCAGTCCTTCATTGTTTGCCTTTATAGGGATCTTATCATTAATACTCAAATGTTGAACACTTTCATTTATGTCATCAAGAGTCTTAACAATTTTGTTATTTTGAGTTTTTTCAAAGGCGATATGAATGGATTCTTCGAGACAAAGTATTCTATTATTATAAACTTTATATGTTTTGCTAAAGGAGGAATAGCTAAGAAAAATATCAACATCAGATTTTAAATCAAATTTATCTATGTTATCTTTAGTATTGAGAATAAAGCATTTTGAACCAAAAACTTTGAAATATGAGATGTTGGGCTTCTTTCCTCTTCAAAGCTCATAAGGAGTCTTTTTCAACTCTAGTCACAAATAAGTGTTATGACTTCCATCTAAAAACATATAGATGTGTCAAATTCATTTAACATAGTTCTTGTCATTTCTTGAAGAGATCGATTTTTCCTTTCCACATCTCTATTTTGTTGCAGAGTTCTAAGAGTTGAAAAGTTATGGTGGTATTCTTTTTTTTTCATAAAACATTTCAAATAAATCACTTATAAATTTACCACCATGATCACTCTTTATATTTATTATGGAAAACCCTTTTCATTTTCAACTTTCCTTGAAAATTTTGTAAATTCATAAATTGTTTCATCTTTAGATTCAAAAACAAAACTCGAGTATATCTTGTAAAGTCATCAACAATTATAAATACATATCTATTACCACTTATACTTCTAGTTCTAGCAGGTCCAAATAGATATATGTGTAGTAATTCTAAAGGTATATCAATTGAAATGTCATTTTTCCTCTTAAAAGAAGTTTTCACTTATTTATCTATTTTGCAAGCTTCACATAACTTTTCTTTTTTAAAACCTATATGTGGGAGATCTTTAGTTAGTTCATCTTTAACTAGATTAGAAATGATGTTCATGCTAATATGACCTAGTTTCTTATGCCAAAGAAAACTATCGTTAATGTTAGCAACAAGACAACTTTGTATTTTCATGTATGCATTAATTTTAATCTTCTAGACATTTTCTTTTTTCTATTTCCTACATACATTACTTTATCATCCTTAATTAAGAATCAAACAACATGTATGATCAAAAACAATTTTATAACCTTTATCACATAATTGATTAATGCTAAGCAAATTATGTTTTAAGCTATTAACAAGAAAACTTTTTCAATAGAAGGAGAAGATTTACCTCCAATATTTCCAACTCCAATTATTTTTCCTTTTGAGTTGTCTCCATATGTGACCTTTCCTCCATTTATTTAGGTAATTCTTAAGAATAATGAGTCGTCTCAAGCCATATGTATTAAGCAAGCACTATTCAAAAACTATTCCCCATACTCTCTTTATTTCTCATTTTCGCTTTTGATATTCATAAAGCACATATTGGCCATTTGTTCTTCTTCATCGTTTGAGCTTAAATTCGAATCATCACTCCAAATAACTTTCATTGTCTTCTTGTGATGACAAATCTTCTTATTGTTTTTTAAAAAGTTGACAATCTATTTTGATGTGCCCTATTTTGTTTTAAAGGGACTTTACAAATTTGTCTTAGTTTATTTTTTTCCTGGGTTCAGAATTGTTTATCTATGTGTTGATTTATTTGTGTTTTTCTAGGATTAAGGCAACTTAACATCTAAAAGGGAGTGAATTAGGTGTATCACTATATTTGATAATTAATGCAAATTACTTCAAGTAAACACAATAACCATCAATATAATTAAAGTACTTAAAGTAAGGAGATAAGGGAGAGAATTTGCAAACTTGTTTTTAACATGGATCGGCAAGCCTATATTCATACCTCAAGTATCAAACCGTACTAGAGTATTGTATTCCTTCACTATTTCAAGTTCAAGAGTACAATAACCACTTGATGAATCGCACCAAGCTTTTTACACCACTTAAAGAAATCCCTTCTTCAAGATTTCCACTTAAAGATATGTGCTCTTCAAGATTTTTCTTTTGGTGAAATTTCTTTACCAATACCAAAAGTTTTACCTAACTCTCAAAGGTTTACAAGAATGATTTTTTTTCACAACAAACTCTCTTACTGTAATAGGTAGTATAATTGAAGTTATAATATCTCTACAACTTACTAGATAGTATTTATAGGATTTAAAGGTGTTTAAGTGTAGTGAAAATGAAATTGAAAACTCTTGTGCTAGAATATAAAGGTTTAATAGCACAAATTAGAGTATGATCAAAGATTGATAATTTTATAGTTATTTTACTATTAGAATAGCTTGTGTATGATATACATATATATATATATATATATATATATATATATATATATATATATATTTTTATTCTATTAATAATTATACAATTAGACAAGCTATATATATGTTTCCAAGAAAAACTAGTTATTTGTAACCATTATTGCTCATGTGGCAGCTTAAATGGTCATTTAGTTCAGAATGGTCAAGTTAACCAGTTGACCAGCTCCTACAGAATCCCTATGTGTTCATCACTAATAAATAAGCGATCGACCAATTCATACAAAATTCTAGATTTTAACAGTTCAAACTAGATGAATTCTTAGAACCATCTATCTTAGATTTTATCATCAATCCTTAATGCATGCAAAGTGAAATGTGTGAATTCATTTTAATTGTACTATCAAGTAAGATATAAAGATATACGTTTAAGCATTAAAATGAACACTTATCCTAAGTCTTCATTTTGCTTTCTTTTTGGACTTCTTGATTGATTTCTTCACGAAATTCATCATACTTGTTGATGTGTGTTATTTATATAAAATTTATTTAAAGCTTATTCTCAACCAGATTTATTATTAGTTTATTTTTCATTTTATTGTTATCATCAAATATATAAAAACATGAATGTGTGATACTAAAGTTCAACAATTTGTTGTCTTGGTCTTTTTTTGGGTTGATTTATTTGTTTGTTGATTAATGTGATTATAAGGTATGTGTTAAATTCTTTTAGCAGGTTGTTCTTCTCCCTGATAAATTAC
>Ga0325411_1004197_pt1 | contig 16218 bp, 8 predicted proteins | sample PopdelMetagenome_13_FD_206181 | JGI IMG/M metagenome (GOLD analysis project Ga0325411, IMG submission 206181) | Populus deltoides microbial communities from Bellville, Georgia, United States - Xylem-PdIQD-R4 | ecosystem: Host-associated > Plants > Phyllosphere > Stem > Wood/Secondary xylem...
GAATGAAAACAACATTCATAAGAATAGATTACAAAGAAATTCTCAGGTCTTAGTAGGTGTAATCTAATTCTTTTTACATGAGGTAGGAGGTGCAATCAATGTGTAAGAGAATAATAAAGAGTAAGCTCAAAGTAGAAAGAATATGATTATGTAAGAATAGGAATTATAGCCCAATGATTTCAACAATCTTATAAAAAGTGTAAGGAGAGGTCTATTTGTAGGAAAAAGTGGCAAGTTATCTGTTTAGAGTAAGAGAGAATTGGCCAAGAATTTTGAATTTTGGAAGTCTGGTATACCACATGGTTCAAGCAATGATATAAAAAATATGTCATTCATGAAGTGAGGGTGGCTGCATGGTAAGAGATTTGAAATGCGTATCTTGTTTGTCCTAGTTGGCAAAAAAGAGATAAGGTTATTTCCAATTCAAATATTGGTGTAAGAACAAGGTAATTCAAATTTTGGTATATAGACAAGCTAGGTACAACTCTCACACACTTGAGCACAAGAGACAAAACAATTTCAAATCACTCAAATGATAAGGAGGTCGGTCACAATGCAAGGAATAACATTTGGTATACCACAGGTCTTAAGGAAAACTTTATTTGGCATGGTTGTTTATTTTACCGGTTGTCTTTGGAATACTGTACCCGGTATGGTTGACTTGTATATGACATGCCATTTGGTTTATATGAGGCCTTTGGAATTTGTGTGGTATAGCCATTTGATGTACCAGAGGTCTTAGGCTTTTTAGGTGCGGACACGAGATGTTTTAGTGAATTTTGGTGCCAACTTTTCTAGGTTGTCTTTTGGGTATAGGAAGTTGATTTCAAGAGTTAAATGAGTCCATAAAAAGACTTGAGCCACATTTAACAACCACCTAAGACTAATCTTGAAGCATGATATTCCATCAATGTAGTTATATGTTATGCACAACTTAAAGACGTATCTTGAGAAGTTATAAATAATAATGTACCTATAGCAACACAACCTCAAGGGAATGATCAATAACCAGTTATTAGTTTAATTCATCAAAACTATGAGCAATGGATACCCTTGGACTACCAACAACTTTATCATATCTTAAGTTCACCAGTCATGTGTCAACCTGTAACCATCAGCTGAGCAATTCTTGTGGGCATCATGTTTTTGAATGTATCATTAAAATTGACTGAATTGTGGAGGCTTAATGCAATGAGTTTGGGCATGGTCTTCGCCAATTTTGAATGTGTTCTCTCTGTTCTAGATCTTAATGAAATTACATTACGAATCCTTTTATCACTTTCTGAATGAAGAGTCTTACTGTCTCAAGCTAACATGGCACAGTTAAGGTGACAAAACAGAAAATTTTATTTCTTATGTGAATAAAAAGCTCATCCTCCATTATTAATTTTATAATAAAGCATCCACAAGCATTCTTAGCAATGGTATTACAGTACGAACTGATTAACTGTAAAATATTTTCCTCTTATGTTTTTCAGTTAATCATAGATTTTATTTTGGGGTATTAATTTGATAATTCTTGCCAGGTCTGATGTTTTGGGTCAATTCATGCCCCTGGTTGGAAAGGATTGGACACAATCTGGAGTTGCTAAACTTTTTTGTGCCATTAAGGTATTGTTTTCCCTTCGATCTTGCTAACCAGTGGTTGCTAAATTTATTTTCAAAATGATTCTTCAATGCTCTGCCAATGTGTAACTATATTAGCTGTAAGCCTCTGAAAGTGAAGAAGACTGCCTTTCCTTTTGTTCTGTATGGATTAAAGTATTTTGGCTAAATGAATTTCTAATTGTGGTATAAGAACATTCATGCTACGTGTCATCATCTAATGTCAAGAACAAAACTGGGCATCAGTCTCAAACTACTATGGGTCTGCTACATGGATCAATTATTTGGGCCAAACCTTTTTAAGAGCAAAAAGGAGGCATAACATCTGCTTACCCCTTTATAACCCTCTTCCTTTAGTCGATCCTCCTTATGTTAGATTGAATTTCTTTGTTGTTTGTTTATTTTGTAGGCAGACATTCTAAATATCAATTTTTAAAGGGACATATTCCATGCATATGGCTTGCTACTTCAATCAGTAATAGTGAACAGTGAAAAGTAATTCATGCAGACAATACATACTTGCCAATTAAGCTTTAGTAATTTAATCTGTTGATTCTTCTGTTACCTTGCATTTTTTTTTCACTAACAAATGCTATCGGTAGGAATGGTGGTTGGACTTGTTCCATGTTTTATTTCATTGAATTGCAGCTGGCATGTTTATGAACAAATAGGTTTTTTACAGTAAATGGACATCAAATATTGAATCCCGCATTTCCTGCAGGAGAATGGATATCAGCTATTGTTTCTGAGTGCACGTGCAATTGTTCAGGCGTATCTAACCAGAAGTTTCCTTTTCAACCTAAAGCAGGTATAAATGTTATTTGGGTATATTGTTTCCTTGTTTACTTATTGTTTCATGGATGATATCACATCATTGGCTCCTGGTTACTGTCTTTACCCTGTTATGCAGTCTGTCTCTTCTGTTGCTTTAGACTGGGTTTTGCAGAGGTTATAGTTATGATGCTGCTCTATTGCACTGCATTTTACTGATTAGTGAATTTTTATTTTGCTTGCAGGATGGAAAAACCCTACCAAATGGACCTGTTGTTATTTCACCTGATGGATTGTTTCCCTCATTGTACCGGGAAGGTAAGGTCTTTTTAAAAATTATCCGTTTTATGGAATTGCTTGGTCTTCAAATTAATTTCTTGATACAGGCACTGATGATTCCAGCTTCATAAAGAGGAAATCATGGAATTTACTAAGGCTAAATGTTGTTGAAATATGTATATGTTTGTGCGGTGTACTTAAATGGGTTTTAAAGTGCACGAATCCACTACAAATGGACATCAAGGACAACTGCATATCTTGTTTTTCCAAAGTGAAAGAGAAGAATAGCTAAGATAAAAGAAAAGTAAAAATAAAATGAATTTTTCCATTTTTGCGACTAATAAAGTATCTGCACTTTCAGATGTGGCTATACTGTACATTTTAGTTATGTTACTTCTAGAATATGCATCTTATGAACCTTGCCCCGGTGAGCCTCCAGCATTTGAGAGCATGCAGCAGTTGGTCCATTCACAATTGCATCATTGACCCTCTGGTGGAAAATCCTTATTTCTTTGTGATTTTATTTTGTATCCAGGCTGCCAGCTTGACTTAGTCTGCATCTCCTATGTACTTGATATTCCACATCTTTTTTCCCATTTAAATTATACTCTGACTCCTCTCTGAAATTTGTTCTTGCATTGCATGGTTATCAGTCATAAGAAGAGCTCCTCATGAGTTCAAGATTGCGTGCTTAGAGGTAATCCTAAAGGGAAAAACCACCATGGACTTAGAATCACTTTTAGTAAGCATTTGCATTTCATCCCAAACTTACAGCATGCCCTGAATTTCATGTTCTGTAGGACATTAAAAGACTCTTTCCTTCTGATTACAACCCGTTCTATGCGGGATTCGGGAATAGAGATACCGATGAGCTTAGTTACAGGAAAATTGGGATTCCGAAGGGCAAAATATTTATTATAAACCCAAAGGTTTGGATTTTTATTACTGACATTCCTTTTTGGTGGTCTTCCATCTGGGATTTACTTCCTTTTCTTTTTGATTGCTAATAAGTTCTCATAAACTGACAGGGTGAGGTGGCCATTAGTCATCGCATCGATGTGAAGTCCTACACATCATTACACACGCTGGTCAATGATATGTTCCCCCCTACATCGTCAGCTGAGCAGGTAAGCATACTCAAGTGAACTTTAAGAACACATTGTGCTGTTTGAAAAGGGTGAAAATAAAAGAAATAAAAAAGTGTCAAGACAGGAGGGTACAGGTTGAGTGTTTGTTTAAATGCCCAAAATACTGTTTTACTCCACAAAAATCTTGAATGACCTCGACTCATATATCTGCAGGAAGATTATAACTCATGGAATTTTTGGAAGGTGCCATTGCCCGAGATTGAGTTCTAGTCTATGCCTTACAGAGAGATGGTTCCCTCGGCACTAACAGGATGAAAAGTGGATTGAAATGTCCACAAAAGTACAGATACGATCAAGATTCTTCGATTAGTTCCAATTTTCTTAGCCAGAAGTGATGCCGTGTTAACCTTTTGCATTTCGCAGCACTGGTGTATGATTCGTAAGCAATTCATCTTGTATTGGAAGTCAAGAGGTGCTCGACAAAAGCCCTTTATTAATAAAAAAAAAGCTTCTGTAATTTTGATGATAGTGTTTTTCCATGGTCGCTTTTTGAGGTTGCAATCGGAAATGGCTCTTGCATTATCTGTGGTCTGCTCTTTGCACATTCCATGTTTAGGAGGGAGGCTCATGATATGTCCATAGGGCAGGAGAAGGGATTGGGTTTCGTTACATTGAGTTATCACGGAGTAAAATTGTTTTTTTTTTAAAAATTATTATTATTTTTCTTTAAATTATTTGTTTTTAGTATTTTTAAATTGTTTTAATAAATTAGGTTGAAACAAATGAGATTCTTATGGGAATAACTAGCACGAACAAGTCAAATCGAGTTTACAAATTATTGACCAAGAAGAATATGTAGAGGGTGTGCTTTTATTGAAGTCATTGTAGTAATAAATCGCTTGTTCATGCAAAAGAAGAAGAAAAGCTACCAGCTTATTTTCAAACACACCGTATTCAATTTAGCATGCTTTAGACGTTAATTGGAATTACATTTTAAATAGTATTTCATGAATTTTTATTTTTATATTTTTGGATTGTTTTAATGTGCTGAGATTAAGAATAGTTTTTTAAAATAAAATATTATTATTTTAATATATTTTTCAAATAAAAAATACTAAAATAAATAAATATTATTACTGTTTAAATAGTCTTTTACTCTATCTCATAACACGTTATATATTCTTTATCATATCAATAAGAAGATTTCTTTTTTTTTTTAATCACAATAAAAAAAAGTCTACCATCGTGTCTTAATCATTTAATTAAAGATTATTACGTGTGCTCGTACTCCGTCACCGCACATGAGGGACGAGAGAGGTGCGGCCAAGCAGCCACCAAAAAGCGGAGCCATAACTTTGCACAGCTACATGCATTCTTCAGGAATATAAAAGTAAATAAATAGTTTTTCATTAACAGAAATAGAAAATGAAAGTCAAAGTCTGTGGGAAAGGACAATATAGTAAATTAAAACCAAGCAAACCGAAAGGAGAGGCAAAAGACTCGAACCAAAGACGCGCAAAAATCCTTGACTCCTTCCCTTCTCCTTCATTTTCCTTGCTGCTACCCCCAAATTACAAATCCAATTGTAATAACACTATCATCATCACCAATCCGAACGCAGCAAAAACACCATCACGTTGTAAATAGTAATGTCGTGGATAAGAACCGCCGTTAACAGAGCGGTAGAAGTCGGTGGAAAGACTAACATTACACGCACCGTCCGTAGTTATGCAGACTCCGTCGTCCTTCACGCCGGCAATGCCGTTTCTGAAGGAGCCAAAATAATCCAAGACCGCATTGTAATATATAATTATTCATGTTTGTTTATTTTTTTTTAATTGGATGTGTATTAATTAATAATTGATTTTGGATGGTGCAGGGAGCGTCATCAAGGAGTTTGCAGAGTTTGAGGCTAACAGCAAAAAGATTAGAGGATGTATCCGTGTCATGTAGAGGTGAAGAGAGAGTGCAGTTATTGAGAAGATGGCTTGTTGCTCTTAAAGAAACTGATATAGAAAGAATGTTTTCTTCATCTCCTACTTATGAACATCATGCTGATGACTCCTTCAAGGACTCTCCTAAAAAACCTACCATTGTGAGCATCTTCCTATATAGTTAGCATTCATCTCATTTCTTTTGAAATTTAAAATTTAATTGTTGCATGGAGAAATCCTGTCTGTCCATTGGCATGCTGTGAATGTATAAAACTTGTGTCCATAGAAGTTTGATGGTTATTTTTATTTTTACTTTTTTCCCAAAATATTTAGTATTTATTTTTTCTATTGAAGTTGTGATTGGTTTCTTTTTTCAAGATTGTTACATAACTTTGCACAGGTTTATTATGTGGATCCTGATCTTGGGACGATGGATTTTCGAGAGGTTTTTCTTTATTGTCAAGCTCTTGAAGGGATTACATTGTCCATGGTAAGCACTCGGTTTGTTTGTTCGTAATCCTATTGTTGTTTTCTGCTGTATAAACATGACATATAGTTGTTGGTTGGCACAAAAGGTGATCAGGGTGTATTGTGCTATTAATTTGCCATGTAAAAGGACAAATTTAATGCCTTTGGAACTTGTCAATCTTTTGCTTTAAATCTTAGTGTCATTTTGGTTTACATTTATTTAGCCGGGCTTTGTATTTGCTGATCCATTGAGTTTAACCGCAGGTTAACTGTTTTGTATGACTCAGATTCTTGAAGCGCCGAATGAGGAAGAAGTTTCATTGCTTTTGGAGATATTTGGGTGATTCCTCCCACTCTCGTAATTTTCTATTTATGTCTTGTTTAAGTAGTTGCTTGAAATTTCATTTTGTTAATGTGGAGAAAAGCTGAATGCAGCTAGCTTAGGGCTATGGCTTGTTGAGTCAGTCAAGTTGTCACAATGAAGAGAAAATGCGCTTTAAATGCCCTTTCACTTTCAGTGTTATGCATAGAACTTCATGTAAACATCCTTTTGGTTTGGTTTATATACAGGCTGTGTCTTGCAGGAGGGAAGGAAGTACACAAGGCAGTGATGAGCAGCATACAAGATTTGGCAACAGCATTCACCACCTATGAGGATGAAGTACTGGTATAAGTCCATATACACACAAGACTTTATTATACTCTTGTAAATGTTCGTTTGTTTTATGTTAAGAGTTGCATACTCATTTCATCATTATCTACTGGATTGAATTGGGTTCATGGAGGACTTTTTTATCAATTTCTGCACCACAATCATGAAAATATGGAAAATTTGCTGATAAGTAATGAATAGAGCACTTATGTTTTACATCACATTGCTCCCATTGTTACAAGTTAACGGATGTATTGTTCGCTTCTTCCATCTTTTTCCTTGCAAGTATCTGCTCCATTGATTATTAAATTGTATCCATCAATATGAAGTTCCTTTGGTTCACTTTTTAATCATCTAAAGCTGGTTTCATTCAAGGGAGATCAGTATTTTAGGCATTACCTTGGTAAGGGAGGATGTTTAGTTTGAAACTCAATTCCTCTGTCTCTCCTGCATTATTTTCAGAGAGAGGATACAGAGTGACAGACAGCTAAACTTTCTAAGAAAGTGAGCTTCCTTGCATAGGCTTAATCTTGGTTATGAGGTATCTCGACCGCCTGGTGGCTTTATCGATGATTTATTTTAACTTTCTTCTCATAATTTTGAAAGTTTTAGAGATCTTTAACTACTTATTCTACCTTTTTTTTTGGTCTATGTATTCTTTACCAGTTATCATCCTTTTGTAGCAAGGTTGTTCCTTTTACTTTAATTCTCGGGTTTTACTCATCAGGAAATAGCAGCTTATTCCTTGGATTTCTTTTCTAAAGTGATTATGATAAGTGTACAATTATCTCCTGTTTAATTCTGCAGACACCCTCATGGTTTTTTATTTGTTAGTATAAGATGATCCAGCATAACCTTTGGCTTTTCTATATAATATATGCTTGGATAAAGTTAGGGATACCTTTTGTTCTATAAAGAAGTTCAATTAATAGGTTGCAGATTTCCAAGTGAAATTTTATGATCAACATGACTCCCTCCCCCTTTTCTCTCTGTCTAGGTAAAGCGAGAGGAGTTGCTCCAATATGCTCAAAGTGCAATTTCAGGGCTGAAAATAAATGCTGATATTGCAAGGTAATTCAGGATGTTGTATCTTAGATTTGAAAGTGAGTCTTCAAAAATAAAAACTTTCTAGATTCGTTCATTGTCTATTGCAGAAGCTGATATTGTGAATTGGGTTGGGTGTCATACCCTTGGCTTCCTCGCCCTTCCACACACACCTTTATTCACATGTTAGGCAGAAAGTGATTATGAATAATGTCTCATCTTTCAGACAGTTATGATCGAAACCTGCTATCTGAACTTTGGAAAGATCCCACTCTTCTTACCCTTCTGATTTATGCATCCATCCATATTTAATTTCTTATATGTTTACTAATATACTTTGGAGTTGGCAAAGCACAAAGAAATATCGGCGGTGCTCTTCTTTTTTTGTTGGTATTGTTAGCACCTAGCATAAGTTTACTGTGCTTTTTCAGTTTTATTTTGTTGATTTAATTAGTTTTTTTTTCAAATTTATTGTAAGAGAAGTTTTGAATGAGTCATTTGCATTGTGGATTAAAATTTCCTCTTTTTTTTATTATTATTATCCTTATTAAAACTCACAAATCATTTGCATCGTGGAGCTTGAAATCTGTTCATCTGTCTTCACTTATGAAATTTGAGGCTATAAACAATCATTACTTTCGAGCAGACTCAACTTCAACTAGGAAAGCGAACTTTTGAAGTAAATTTTTTGACTTGATAACATTTTTGACCAAGTTTGAACTTACATGTCCTATTTCCAGAAAAGAGTTGTATGTATAATGTGGATCACTGTTCATTTATCCGTGTGCTTGGTCTTTCATTTTCTGATCAGTATTCATTTAAAGTTATTTTCTATATACAATATCTATACAAATATATGGGCATAGAGTATGGGTCCCTGGTCATTTTTCTGCATGTTTAATCTGTTGGAAGTTAAGCTTCATTTACAAATCATAATTGCATTGGTTCCTTGCATTGATTTCATTTAGAAATGATTTTTTTATTAACGTTTTATATTATGTTCTCTGCACTCAGAATAGATGCTGAAGCCCACAACATAATGGAGAAACTTGAGAAATCAAAGGCACTCAATCAGCTTTCCAATGAAGCGAGTGGAAACTCTTCTGAAGAAACAACTGCTTTGACAATGGAGGTAGGCTGATCCTACATTCACAATTTTCCATGTACAAACAGATTCCGCATGTCATTTGTTGTACACTAGTCTGATACAAGTAGTTGTGTGAAGAAAGCTTAAAGATTTTTGTAATTTGAAGGTTCTGGGTTTTCACTAAAAAACGTAACTGTAACTTCAGGACTGACTTTAATTGATTTTTTTTCTTCTCCAAAATCTTTTCATGCTTTCTTATCCCAAGTTTAGATCTTCAAAAAGGTGCAAGATTCTAAAAGAGTGGGTATCTTAATGCTTATTACATCTTCAGACAGTTTCTGAATTTGATTTTAGAATTTACGTCCTTGATCACAGAAACTGACGTTCAATTTTTGCTCAGGCTGTAGAAGAAAAACTTGGACAAATTCAACTATGTTCCACATTGGAGGCACTATTACTAAAGAAGAAATCTTTGAGAAATGGGGATTCTCCAGAAATGCATGTGGAGAAGGTATGGATTCTTAGTGATAGATCTAACCTGACTGGGCCTTTTATTTCCTTTCAGAATAACATTTAGTTTTCAGAGAGGTTTTTCTAGGAACAAACTGTCAAACTTTGGCATTACTTCTAATGGTTCCTGGTATGCACCAGAGACTGAACCAAGCTGTTCTTTAAGTGCTTTTATGGAGGCATATTCTGCAAACAGATCTCATAACTTCTAATGTTTGCAAGCAATAATTTTATGTGCTTATCCCCAAGATATCTTTCATTAGAGGAGTTGAAAGTACAACAATTGATAGAGAGCAAAGAGTTCGCATTGGTTGTTGACTGTTTGACCCTTCTCTTACCCCTAGAATAAAAAAAATAGGAGTTGAAAGTACTTACACCTACGCATCTGGAGGACACAAGAAATGCTTGAGGACACTATTTTCTAGGCTAAGCAATGTTCCTTGGTAACCTCTTACCAAGTGATAATTCAGCATGTTTCATTCATTTAAGTTGCTTCTGCATGGTCTTCTGTTCCTTAATAGCTGCTGCAGTGTTAGAACTTACTGCTACCTTTCTGCAACCTGTGAAATTTGAAGCTGAAATCATAGCTTTACAAACCTGTCTGTCTAAACACCCAGAGGCAAGCCTATTATACGTCGAGCATGTTTGGCATAGATGAGGCAGGAATGTCATGCAAATCCTAACTGAGATTTTTATTTCTTACCTAGTGTTAATATTCTGTTACTGTTGATAGTTTTAGGACCAATCTAATATCTCAAATGGCCTATTATGCACATGAATAATCTTGACTATAGAAAAATTTACTAGAAACAGAAGATAGCGAATCAGAAATGTTACCTAATCCCTCGTGGCACTTCCTCTGGTCATGGAACTTTCACTGGATTTCATATTGTTTCTTGAAACAGTTTTTTCAACACAAATCAACAAGGTGAAAAATACCACAATTTTCCAAAAATCCTTTAGACCAAACACAATTTCTATTGGTAATTGTAATGATACTAAAGGATGAGTTTAAACATTTTTATTTCATCCTCAATGCCTATTGTTTCTCAAAGAGATTGTAAAATGCTTTGTTTGGAAAGAATTTTAAATCACATTAGCAGTCTCGTCTATTTTTAGTTTATGAATAGAAGAGATAATACAAATTGGCACAGTTCAATTCTATTTTTATTTTCTGGGTTTTGTTTCAGTTTATTTCTAGCCTGTCAACTCCTGCTGCTGTATTCTTAATAATCCACTATACACTTATTTTGCAGGTTGATAAATTGAAAATTTTATCAGAATCTCTTCTTAACTCGACCTCAAAAGCTGAAAAGCGCATTTTAGAACAAAGGTTCATTTAGCACCTCAGAGTTTTTTTTTAGTATGTTCATGCATGTGCTTGGGCATGTGTCGGCAAATGGGATATAATCTATGTTTCTGCATTTTGTGTATTTGCATCCACTTTTACTGCTTCTTTTGTGGGGAGGGGGAGGATGGACAAGAAATGTCACTCTGCAAAGTTGGGTGCATTGGGTTCTAAATTTATAGAAAGTGTTCCCCACAACTGTGACCGTGAGTGGAAGTTTGCTTATTGCTGAAAAAATGAACTCTTCATGGATTTTTAACATGCTGTTAAGTCAATATGCAATGTATAATTAGAGTGCTGTCCTGTATTGCATTTTCATCATGTTTATTTTCCTATAGTTTTCTTTTTAATGGTTAGTGATGGAACATCTAGAATGATTTATTTTTCGGGGTATTGGTCAGTGCATTACTAATATGCTTATTGACAATTGAAAGGAACATGGATAGTTTGAAAATATATAATAATTGGCTTTTCTCTGATGCTTTGGTTCTAACCTTCCCGGAATTTCCTATTGCTATTGTTTATTACTTTTTATTAATGCCAGTCTTTCATTTTTTATTTCTTTCTCAATGTTTATGCAGGACACAGAAAGAAGACGCACTCAACTTTCGTGTGGCTAAAGGTGATGAGATTAGTCAGCTTGAGAAGGTACCTTTCCTCCAAGGAAATAATGTCACTTTTTATTAAAATGAAGAAAATTGATTGAAATTTTTTAAAACTTTTCAACTTAAGTAGCTGTCATCCTAGAGAGAAAAAAATTAGATTGCTATTACGCATCGTGGCACTGGAATTTGAAACATGAATCCTTGGCTCCGTTTTGTTCAGGACTATGCAGGAGTGATTCTAGATCCGTTCTTTTACTTCTTTGGCTCTCACTGTTTATGGTTTCCCTTGTCCCCTTAGTCTTCATCTTAGATGTAACGATTCCTCTATTTACCTCCATGGTTGCCTCCTCCAATTCCTCCACTTTTCAATGGAACCCTTCATTCTTTATTTTGATATGGATCTTATTATTTTCAACAGAGCTAGACTGATTTTTTGGGCATCCGTCACTGTCCAACACTTACTACCATGAGCTTAAGCAGCCTAATTTCAATTTTTAAAAGTTTAAGTACAGAAGGACTTTATGATTATATAGCACTCGCAGTTGTGCATCTCTATTTCAAAAATCCTGCTTCAGTTTTAAGAGTTCTATTCTTAGCAAGAAAATATAGTAAAACAAGATATCCAATTATTCCATATCTGAGAAAAGTTCGGATATACAATATTCTGATTTTCTTTTTTCTTTTTCTTTTCATATTGTTGAGGAATTTTATGATCTCCCATGAAGTTTTGCATGACCTATGTCTTGGGAAAAAGTTTGTCATTGTTTGATTTATTTTGTTGCCAGGAATATTATTAAACATGTCACATTGCATTTTTCTAGGAATTGTCAGTGGAGATTAGAGAAATGGAAAAGCGAAAAGATGAACTTGAAGCTGAATTAAAGAAGGTATCCTTCATCTGAATATTTTTGCTAGTCTATTAATAAAAATGTCATGCAGTTCTGGATGATATCATCATTCTTGGAATTTTTCAGTGGAGTCTCATTTATTCCCTTTGTTGCAGTTTACCTTTCATATTCATGATTATCTGATGTGCTTTCTTCAGCATGGATACGTAACTTGTATTCTTGCTTATGTGTGTTTAAACTGTGGAGTTGAATTGGTAATGTCAATGGGAGAATTGGTTCACTCTGTGACGTCAACTCCGTAGGATCTCTATCCTATTTTTTCTGGGATTCTAACCATTTCTGGCATTTATTGTAGGTCAATACCTCATTGAATTCAGCACGGGCACGTATTCACAATGCCAGGGAAGAGAGAGAGAAATTTGATGAAGCCAGCAATCAGATTCTGATGCACCTGAAAGCCAAGGTATTGCTGATCTTCCCTTGTCAGAAGAACCATATTTTGTACATAATAGAACTTTTAAACTACTTGAATTTCCCAGAAGAAAATTACAGAGCCTACGAGGAATCTTCTTATTATATCATATTGAGCATGTTTTGTAATCGTAGGAAGATGAGCTAGCAAAGTCGATTACATCCTGTCGGGCAGAGGCAGATGTTGTTAATTCTTGGATTAATTTTCTAGATGCTACCTGGGTTCTCCAGACTACAGACACAGAGCAGAAGGAGAATCAGGTCAAGTATGTATAAATTCTCTGTACTTATTTGCTATTGAGATTGATACTTATGCTTTTGTAGGATAGACGCACTCCAAAACAAAAAGATCTGATTAATTTTTCCTAATTTTTTCCCGTACGACTAAAGTTCCCATACTGTTGTGTCAAATCTTTGTCATTTGTTTCTTGTTGATTATTTTCTGCACATGCATGTTCAAGTGGCGACTTGGAGAGATATGGTGATCATTTTGTAAATTTGAGTGTTCATCTCCTCTCTGCTTACAAGGTATTGTTAATATATTCATTGCTCGTGTATGACTTCTTCATCTATAGTTTTATAATTTCCATTAAATCTATTTAGCTGTGAAATTGGTTTTAAACATTGTTGTTGACATGCAAAAATTGAACCTCTCATCAGGAACAGTTGGGGCCTTCAGTCATCCGTATGAAAGGGCTTGTGGCAGACTTGCATTCTTGTCAAGGGTATTATGCTATGATGATTCTTTGGAATTTTTATCACTTAGTTCATAGAAGTCTCAAACTGTTATTCTGCAACAGGTCAGAAATAGCACCTATCATAAAGGATGAAGGGTCAAAAGCAATAAACCATAGAAAAAATCTTGAAGAGGGATTTCTGGAGCTTGAAGCAAAGGTATGGATGTTTTACTGGGTTTGCTTTCATAATATCTGACAAACTCCTTCCATGTTTCAATATCAAATGCTCAGTTTTATTTCCCTATTTTCTAGTTCATATAAATACTGTTTTCCCACATTTATTGTCCTCAAAATCCTCTCTCCATTCTAGCATTTCTTCTTGTTAGATTGATCTCCTTCCCTGCATTGTTCCTGATCTACTGAAGTTTCATCTAATTAAAGCCATGTCATTCTTTGTCCTGCCAGATTTTAACCATCACAAATGCAGTGGATGCGATGAAAAAGCAGTTTTATACCAACTATGAAGGCGTATACAGGTGCAGTAACCTTTCTCTTTACACATGCTCTATCATTCGATGCATTGATCAACCACTTAAAATGGGAAATGGTACGTACACTTCAGGAAAAACGACGACAGGGTCAAAGATCTATTTAGTGCTGTGGAAAAAATTAAAGAGGAAATTAAATCCATCCAGAGACCAGTCCTGGAAGTTGAGAATCAACAATCACACTCACAGTCCAGTAATAGCCCCCGTGTAGACCCATCCTCTTCTTCCAAACAGACATTTGAGGCTCCGGGAAAGAAAGAAGAAAAGGAAAGCGGATCACCCCCTGTTAATAGAGGAAATGTAGTCACACAGGCAGACCTGGAAAAGTTAGGATCTGATCTCGGGAAGGACGAGGAAGGATACGCAACAGAGGATATTGGTGAGTGGGAATTCGATGAGCTTGAAAAGGAAGTAAATCCCAAGCAGCTGACCAGCAAGGAATAGACCGAGGTTACTTTCAAGTGGATTTCGTCAGTATCATAATTTTATAACAAGGTGTCATTTGATATACTTTGGATAATGAAATCTTGTTTTTCCCTTTTAATAGGAAGTGAGTGCTATATGACTTCTGAATGTCTAACGACACTCTCTACTGATTCGAGTTAATTGAGAGTAGGCACTGAAATATCACACTGGAAGAATGTAAATCCTCCCCCTTGATGCCGAAATGTAGATGGTAGATACCCCTAAACAAATGTAATCATGACACTGAAATATCCGTACGATTCTTTCCTTCTTTTTACAGTGGAGGGCTATCTGCTAAGGCTATATGTATTATTTAGCCACCCTGTTAAACAAAAACATTAGTTATTTATTTATTTATTTTATTAATATAAATGACTAAATCGGTTTGTGTATATTTTAACTAATTTTGCAGGGTTTAAAAGTTCATGATTATGTTTTTTTTCTTTTTTTTGAAAAAACATCAGTTCTTCGGAAGTTGCAACTTCCTGTTCCCGATGATATACGGGGAGACGCAAGGGTCCTCAAAAAGAGGCGGATGGCCAGCCATTGCAGCCTAGTCCGGCGAGTAATGGGGCTGTTGATGTTGGCTGGACGTGGACCTTGAGATTCACCGCACTTTTTTTACGGTACAATCATTGGCAGGAGGAACTCCTGAATCATGATGGATTGAAATTTTAACGGTACAATAAGAGGGTCTGTTGCCCAAAAGAGGAGTTGAGCGGCACCTGAAAATCCACTTGGGAAGGCAGTGTCCAAAAGTGACATGCCACTGGGCTTTATCTTTGATTTCCAGCTAACCAATCATGACATTTGCACCTCACAGCTAGGTCTCATCACTGTGAAAGAGCCACGTTCAGAAAAGGTGAGCGAACATGTGCCCAGGACATAAACACAACTTTGAATGTGGAGGTCAGAGGAGCATCACGTGATTGAGGAAATATAGTATCTGAAAGGTTTAATTAAAAAGTGATCGAGGAAAAGCTTGGATATAACTTAAAAAAGAAAAGAGAAGAAAAAAAGAGGGTTGACATGGAAGTCTGCTGCTATAATTTAGAATTAAAGGAGAGAGTTGCTTTTCTCGTACAAGCAAGCTCGCTCAAGAAACCTAACCTCCCACCTTGCCCATGTCAAGAAAGGATTTTTATTTCTTTAGGAACATCCATGTCTCATATTTTCTGACAAGAGATCTCAAATTTATATGCAGACCATAATAATAATAATAACAGTATAGGGTTTCTGTGAATGAAGGAGTGCGTTCATGATCCATTGAGGATTCCCAAGTAGATACACCATCCTGACCAAAACGCATAGCATAATGCGAGAGTTGTACTTTAGAGATTCCATCTGGGTCTTGATCTATTTGCTGTTTCTAGCCAGCACAGTAACATTTTCTCGGACAAAAACAAGACCACTGTCAACATCTTCTCCTGTAGCGGTAGATTCTCACCCTCTGTAGCAGTAACAGCAGTCGATGATTCATGCATGAATGGCTAAAAAGAACATACATGGGGTGCGGGGCTCCAGCAAGGCCATCCACTCAGCTACAGTCCACGCATTATTGCAATTTGATAAGATTGTACGAGCGTTACATAAGCTCACTAAATGTCAAAATAAATTGGTCACTTCCATCAAAGAATATGAACTCATGCTATTGATCTACTTCTATCAGGCCGAAAAGAAGAAAAAAGTCGGCAAGAGAAGGGATAAGATACAGAAACATTGCCCTACCGTCTGTGCTCCATTAACACCATAGTATAAGCATTACGAAGATGAAATACTGTGATTTTAATGTAGAATTCGAGTATGAAGGACCAACAA
>Ga0325411_1004199_pt1 | contig 16207 bp, 8 predicted proteins | sample PopdelMetagenome_13_FD_206181 | JGI IMG/M metagenome (GOLD analysis project Ga0325411, IMG submission 206181) | Populus deltoides microbial communities from Bellville, Georgia, United States - Xylem-PdIQD-R4 | ecosystem: Host-associated > Plants > Phyllosphere > Stem > Wood/Secondary xylem...
ATCAACATATGAAGATTAAAGGGATTGACTTAATAAATAAATAAAAATACCACATAATAAAATGTTGAGCATAAAAACAAATAAATCCGAAACTTAAGCGAAAAGCATTAGAATTTAAAAACTTAAAAGGATGGGGTAAGATTCAATGTTCTAACAACTTCACAAAAAAAAGAAATTTACATGATATCAAAAAACTATTTAACTTAAAAACTTAGATTAGGTAAATCTATGAAAATAGTTTTGTAAACATTGTTAAAAATGTTACAAAGCCATCTAATGAATTATAACATATCAATAACCAGAATATATCAACAAATAATCAATTATTGAAATTAATCAGGTCCCAATATGCTCATGATATAGCTAAGAAAGTTAAATTCGAGACTACCTCCAATAAGATTATAGAAAGCATCAGATAACAAATTATTTATAGAACCGATATGAAGAAGATTTAAACAGGCAACCAAGCACTAGCAAATACAACGTTATGTCCTTTCCAGGTGAGTACAAGATCATCATCTTCCTTCTTCAGTCCCCATCCTGCTGCATGCTCATCAAGCATGGTCTTAACTTCAGAAATCGCATCTTCTGCGAATGAAATGCCTCGAAAGTCTGCATTTCTCATCCGCTGAATCCACTGGATTTTCGGTTCAAGTCGCTCCACTCTTTGCAGACCCTCATGTGCTATTAAATTCATAATCTTCCAGCATACATCAGCTTCATACCACTGTCTTTGCTTACTACCCCTTGGAAGAAATGTATCCACTGTATCAAAAGGTATCCATAGATAATTGAAAGCAGACCTTAGTCTACTCTCCAAATTGTTTGATGTTAAATCTGCATCTTCATCTACTAAGACAACAATTGTAGGGTCTAAACTCCTTAGAGACTTGAGAAACGTTGTCCTAAAAGAGGACATAGAGGAACATGAAGATTCGTAAGAATAAGGATTTGATTTTGAACTAGGAAAATCAGAAAGGGTTTCTTCAGGTATGTAATGAAGCATCATATGACAGTTTATGACTAGTGCTTCACCACTTTCTGCATACACTAAATGTTGCACTCGAAGCTGCTCGATCAAGGAAGAGAACCCATCTGCATAACTTGAAGGAATGATTCTAAATTCCATTATTACGTTTCGTGACCAAGCAAAGTTGACCAGTTTTGAGCCCAACTCTTCATAAGAAAGATCAAGCATAGGGGGTACATCCTCAGTGGCACCAGCAACAGTAAGCTTAATTAATGGGGGCACCTCGAACCGATTAGCAATTGCATCGATAAGAGTTGGAATTTGCATGCAATGTGTCAAGCTTAAATCTACAATGTGAATAACTAAATACCCTTCAACAGCTTCTAAAATTGCAGCATTCGCTGCCGTGAAACCGAAACGATGCCATGGGGTTACGTCAACAAAGCTAGCAAGCTCAATGACAGAGAATTTATGTCTGTGTAAGGCTAGGTTGTACTGAGCATTTGCCATCGCAGCAAGAAGTTTGCATGTACCACTTTTGGTTGCACGTGCGATAAGGGCTCTTAGGAAAGCAAAAGTTAGGCGTTGATTTGAATCTCCATCTGGTGGTGCAATGTTGTTTAGGACCCAAAGGATCTGTTGGGATAAAGTGGCATTGTTACTTTCAATTGCATTTGCACAGTGGACTAAAAGCTGCTCCATGCAATTAGCATCTCCAAAGCTTCCTAAGGATTTTGATGCAGGGAATCCAGGCCAGGGACGGGTCCTTTGAGTTTGGTTTATGTTCATGGTGGGATTTGAAAATGGAGTGATGATTTGGTGCCAGTGCGGTAGTGGGGTTTCAGTGAATTGCATAATGGGCAAAGAAAAATTGAGTGAAAGAAAAAGGATGTGTACAAATTAAGTCGAGAAAGAGTGAACAAAAAGAAGAGAGAAATAGGAATCAGAAAATCAGTAGAGAGAAAGAGACCAGACTGATAGTGGGTACCTTGGCATTGGGAAACGATCCAATAGTGGTGAGAGTGCCTGGGAGAATTCTGCAAGAAAATCAAAGAAAATAGACATCTCAGCTTTATCTAGTGATTTATTGAAAGGGAGTAAAAGGACTGATCAAGAGGTTTGAACTCTCATCCCAAAAAAACTTACAAGCTGTAGTCAAATTGTGCAAGAGAGAATCTTCCTTTTGCCAGATAGGCCTTTTTCTTTTTTTATCAGTTGTCATTGATAAAGAGGTTGGAAGAGCAATACAATCAATGATTAAACAACCTCTTTCATAGCTACAAAAAGGTCTAATCCTCCCTTGATGTCCCTTGTTCTGCCTTTTTCTTCAGTAGATCGATAGAGGGGAGAGGCAGAGTAAGAGATGTGATATAAAGGAGAGGAAGAGAGTGGGCTACTTCCGTTGAATTTTTCTTCAGGGTTTTGTCCATACGTGGGGGTTGGGATTTTGTCATGTAATGATAGGGTGACGATATAAGGCTGTAGCCCTCTATCATGAACAAATCATTTTTGTTCAGTCTTCCCTCTCTAAGTGCGTCTGATTGTTTTCACATGTCTTAAATCTCACCATATTTATTTTTATTTTCATATCTCCGTCTAGGTGGGGTTCGACTATAGGGACATATGTGATCATTAATTGAGGTTCAAACCTCGCATGACTCGTGTATGACAGCCAAATTCCTCGAATATGCATCTGCTTTGATAAGACAATTATTTTTCTTTGAAAAGGGATAGTCATTCTTCAAGCCAACCACGAATTAAAAAAAAAATCACCTAATAAGAGGCCTTATAATAAAAACTTAAAATTAAAAGGTTAATTTTATCTATAATTTTAAGTTCGAGCCTTATAATTATTAATATGATGGTTATTGAAGACTTATCTAATCATTAACTTTAGGGTCTGTGGAATTAGTCAAGATGCGTACAAACTAACCCGGACACCCATGTTAATAAAAATAAATTAAAAAAAATGAATTGCTTCTCATTGGTTATTTCATTTGGTCTCTCTCTCTATTTCTCTCTCTCTCTCTCTCTCATGATAGTGTGAATGCTTAGTTCCTTATTAGAACGTTATCTTGACACGGCTTAAGAAACAAAATTTGGTATATATATTGACATATTTTTAAAGAAGAATCACATTAATAAAATTATAAGGAAAATTAATAATTTTGAATATTTTAAAATTATTGATAACTGAATTTTAAAATTTCAAAAAAAAAATTAAAAAAGTTTGTCATAATAAATCATGGATTAATCATAAAATAAAAATAACATAAAATCTAAATAATGCTAAAATAAAAGAAAATTATAATTTGAAAAGCTAAGTTTTCTAAATAGAAGTAATTGGAATGGTTCTAGTTTTTCCAATAACCTAAAGTTGGTTTTCAGAATGAATTTCTGACATAGAAAATAAACTAAGTTGGTTTTCAGAATAAATTTTTTATGAAAATTCAATTTTTTTAAAAATTAATTTTTTTAAATGTTTTTGTATCGTTTTGATATAATAATTTCAAAAATAAAAAATATATTATTTTATTACATTTTCAACTAAAAAGTATTTAAAATAACAACAATACATAGACTTGATCACTATGTTATCTTATACAGGGAGTGTTATATTTTAATCATGCTACACGTTGTCCAAATTAAGTGTATCAAATGAGAAAATATTGGGTATAACATGAACTATATGAAGATATTTAAGTAATTAGGAGAGGATTTATTACCCTATGTGAATTAGAAAAAATATATCTTTTGTTCTCAAATAATATTGATTGTAAATCCTTGTGTAATGTGGAATAAAATTTGTAAAGAGTTTAAAATATTATTCAAATAATCAATGACTATGATGTTGAAAACAAACATGATTTGACATAATAGACATATTCTATTTTATAATATTTAATTCAGAACATTGTTGATGAATGAATAATAATTATACTAAGAAACTAGTCATTGAAATGTTAAGTTAAATCACTTATAATTTTTCTAATATTTGAGGGATCATGACAAGTTACTAGACATTGCACTTGATCTTCAAATATAAATCAATTAATTGTTGAATTGATAATAAATTAATTTATTTAATCCTATTTTATTTAAAATTGTGATTTATATTTGGTCAACTTATTAAGGAACCTAATGGGTTACACATATAAGAACCATTGGTCAGAAATTAAAATGGAATGATTAATTAAGTGTGATTTGATTGTAAATAAATTTTAGAAATTAAGAACTAGATTGTAATTTATACAGGAAATTACAATTCTAGAACTAGAACAATCAAGTAGTGACTTGATTGAATAAATTTCTAAAATTAGTTTAAAATAATATATATGATATTTTTAAGGGGAAAATTGATATTTTGTCATTTAAAGAATTTTTAAATTTCCCTATAAATAGAAAGTTATACCGTTTATTTTTTATGAATGGTAAAAAAGTTGAGTAGAGTACAATTTTAAAATACATAAAACTCAAAAGAAAAGAGCTAACACTTTAAAGTATAGCAAGATCTCTCTCCTAAAAAGGTTTAAGAGATTTCTCACTGAAGATTCGTGTGAATTACCATTAAAGGTTAAACAATTAAACGACTTGTTATAATCTAGTTTTGAAGCATATATTCAAAGCCGAAAAGAAGTTTAGATCTTCAGGTAATTTTCGCATAAACTCTAAATAATCTTAGATCTATCGAACGAGATTCTTAAAAGTCCTGAAAAATATTTAAATTTATTAATTTTACTACATGTATGTATTTAAGGAAACTCAATATTAATATTGTTCTGTATATACTATTTTTAGTAATTAATTGATTGTTTGATAAACACTTTGATGATATTTTTAATATCTTCTCCTGGTGTTAAATTGAAGTTCTACAGGGTGTTGGATCCGATTCATCAATGTTTGAAGACTTATCCCTCTTTTTAGAGTGTCTTTACGAGGACTTGGAGAGCCAGTGGAATAAATTTGCAGTATTTGGTTTATGGGAATAAGATTTATTCATTACAAGTGCCATTAGAAAAATATTTAATTAATGGAAAAAGACTTATTCTTTTTTATTTTATTTTTTTTTTATCATTGGCCACAGTATTTTATCGATGTCGTAAGATTTATTCATTTCTTGTATCATTATAGCACATGTGCCAACATGCTTTTGCCCAATAAATATATATACTGAGGCCTACTTATTTCCATGTCATGTATTTTTCTTTTTCACTAAATGCATCACAAAATCATTTTAACGAAAACATTTAAGCTATAAATTGAAGTTTTACTAATGGTTCTATATTAATATTTTTCATATTTAAAACTTTAATTTTAAGTTGCTGCTACTTTGTTTTTAATTTTTAATTTTAATTTCAAACAATGAAGATAATGAAATTCAAATTATAATCATTTGGTCTTAATTAAGATTTTAATATTATATAAAAGAATCTTCTCAACAGAAAATGTTTTTATATTAATTGAGATTCTAAAAATAGTTTATACTAACTCTTTAACAAATAAAATAAATTTAATTATGCCAACCTGTAATTAACCAATTGTTTTTTTTAATATGTTTCCAATTCTTTTTAATAAATTAAGTTCTTAGCTCTTACGAATGAAGGTAGTATTTCTAGACTGTTTTGTAATAAAACCCAAAAATATTATTAAAGAAAAGAACAATAAGAGTTAGGAATGACTTGTGAGAAAGAAATATAAAATTTAAAGCCGTGATGAAACTCAAAAGTTTTTTACTAGAATTGTGCTTTTTTAGTAGATAATTACAAGATTAAAGACAAAGAAATTCAAAGAAATATTTAATAGGTTTATTCAGAGTATTTGGACCAAGGTAAATTTCAAGGAAGTTATTACTTCAATAAGAGATGATTAGACCATAGTCAACTTAATCTATGTATACAATAGGCCTAATGCATCTAGCTCCTAAGCTTAATTAATTTTGGCATCATAGGCTATCCATAAGGAGAGCATTCGACAACTATAGGGTTATGTGTTTTCATATGTTTTATGGATTCCAAACTATGGTTAGATTTTTTGTTATATATGAAAATATAAAAGGCTAAGAAATAAATATTTGCTTGTTTGTTTTGGATCATAAGGGGTGGCGCCACAACCTATTTGCCTAAGGGTTTTTTTTTAAGCAATGATTTTATTTAATAATTATTTCTTCTTATCCATAGTATGCGGCAACTTAACATTATTTTTCATAATTATTATTTTTAATATTATTTTTGTTTTGGGTCTTATTTGAGATATTTTGAGCCTTATTTTAATTTGGATTGATGTTAGACTATTAGGTCAACTAGAGTTTAGTTTTTCTAATTATAAATACTTTTGTAAGACATAATCTTTTTATAAAAAAGTTGGATAATGCACTATTACTACATATCTTGTGTGTATTGTGATAAGATTCTTTTGTTTTGATTCTGCATTAAATTACATTGACTTATCAAAAAATTAATCAAGTTTTATGGCATCTTTTATATTTTTTACTTATGTATCTTCATAGGTATTGGTTAGGGGTTCGGTTTCTATAGTCTTGATACCTCAATACAAGTTACTATTATATCAAGTTTAATTACAAGTCATAATTTAGCTCTCTTGAGAAGAGTTAATTTGACTGTGAATTTCTAAATCTTTATATCCATAGGATTCATATCAGTTAGTATCATAGTATAACTTTAAAATCAGGTTATATCCCTTTATTATTTTGCTTCCTTGTTATTTTGTCATTGTCATAATTTAACACCTAGTTGCAACAAATGTTTTTTTTTTAAGAAGAAGATTATTAGTAATCTAGTTATTACCATTTAGATAATAAAAGAAAAGAAAGAAAGATCAAAGAAATCACAAAAGGGTAAAATAAGGTTTCATCAAATCTTAAAATCGGCAACTCAAATATAAAAATTCTTGGTTCTTGGGATATCTTAGTGTTATATTTTAATTTTGGGATTATTTTAGACATAATTTGTTGGGTTATTTCTAAAAATTACAAAAAAATTCATAATAGGTTGTTTTGCATCGGTATTTTTCTTTCTTTGTTAGTTTAGGCAAAAGTAAAAAAATAATAGTGTATTTGCATATTTTGGATTATTTGAGTCTTATTTCATTAGTTTTTATAATTTGTAATTTTTTTGGTGTCTTCATCTCATTTATATTTCACACGAATTCATTTTGTTATTCACATTTTGTATAGTAAGAAGTTTAAAAGTTAAAAATAAGATCTTAGGGAAATAAAACTTTTAAAAAGAAAAGGTTTTAAATTAAGTGAGAAGTGGGCTTTAAGCTTAAGTTACATGTGCAAACTGACTCAAGCTCGCCCTTGAAGATATGGTTTGATTTTCAAGGTAAAAACTATCTAGTTTTTTATTCCTTTTATAGTGGACAATTAAGGCAAAACAACTAAAATTAATTATGGTAATTTATTTTTGTTTCCCAAAATATATATAAAAATAGTTGAAAGGGAGGTGTTATGTATGCTAAGTAGTAGCTCTTTGACGCAGCACAAAACGCTGATGGATCGTGATTTTATTCATGAAAATAAAAATTGTTGATATCGTTCAACAAGACGATCGTTAAACCCAGAACTTAAGAGGAATTTTGAACTGAATAATTAAGCACTCTCTTCTGAGGTTACAGCAAACTAAATATAGCAACAAACCATTAAAGCTACTATTAAAACTCTAGATAACATAGTAATTAAAATGCATGAATAAAAATAGAATATCTCAATGACCAGATTCACTCCATTAATTGCAGTAGACTTTAATGATCATATTCAAAGTTTCTGAAGACTTTATTAATGTTGGCTGGCTTCGGATGACTCCCCATCTTCCTGCAGTTCTTGATTTGGTTGCAGCTCCCCATTATCCTGCAGTTCCCCATCACTCTTTACCCTTCTCTTCTTTGTTTTTCCCAGCTTTTCTGTTCTTTATTCCTTTGATCATTCTATAGCTTAAGCTCAAGTATTCTGTAGAGATGTTTTTGTGTCAGTTTTTCTAGTTTATGAACTTTGTTTAGTAATGCAACTAATTAAGATGGTATTGCTAGAATATTGGAAGGGTTATTGCAATCAATTTATTTGTACCAAGAGATGAGTAATAAAACTTTAAAGACAAAGAACATAATCTTTAATAAGAATGCAACCTGCATTTCTTTCCAAGAGTTTCAAGAAGAAAATATACTCAGCATTATTTTAAAAATATCCTATATAACATACATTCTTTTATGCATGCTTTCTCTATAAGGCTTATCCTATCTGAGCTTACAACCAGTGTTATACCAATGTCTTATCCTATCTGAGCTTATGAATAGATCATTACCAGTATACAAAAAGTTATTCTTGGAGCAGATGGTATCCAAATTCCAGAGACAAAAGAGCAAGCACCCTGATATTCCAAGATCCTTGAATCCAGTTCCCCATATCTAAAATTTTTGCATAGGGAGAAGAAGAAATCTTATGAAGTCTATAAAACTGAACCTTAAATGGTGAATCCCCCAGCTATGTGTCAGAAGAAGCATTTCCAGGTTTTATGATAAACATTATTCCTTTCCAAATTCCTGATAAAGGCTTGTCAAATACTGGTAATCCATTTTTAAAAGTAGGCTGATACTTTTTAAAAATGATTTCTTTCCACCTAGCTGAATTTTCAGAACTGATCCGCCATAGCCATTTGAATAACATTGCTTTATTCTTTCCCATCAGAGATCCGATCCCCAAACCACTTCTACTCTTTTCCCTTATTACAATACTCTACTGAATCTTGCAAATCTTCCTTTGCTTTGATACTCCTGCCCACAAGAATCTTCTTTGAATTGAAGTAAGCAATCTAGCAACCCCCTTTGGCATTAATAAAATGGACATATAATAAAGAGGAGGTGAGTTCAGTACGCTCTTGATCAAACAAATTCTACCAGCCATACTCAACATCTCTCCCTTCCATAAAGTTAGACTATTATAAAATCTTGTAATAACAGGCTTCCAAGTAGATGTTCTTTTAGGATTTGCTCCTAAAGACATTCCTAAATAAGTGAAAGGTAAGGAATCATGCTTACAATGAATTGCATCTGCTAGAAAAGCAATATGAGCCTCGCCAACATATAATCCCACAACTGAGCTTTTATAAAAACTAATGCGAAGTCCTGAACACAACAGAAGTCATCTGAGTACCCTCTTTACAAAGAGCATGGAATTAAGAAAAGCCTTTATGAATTTTTGTTTCTGTGATCAAAGTAACATATGTCCGATTTACACCTTCTTGAAGTCTCTCCGTTCTGAAAAATTCAGACACTATATCCAGCATATCATTGCAAATGAAACTCCATACCTTTCTGTAAAATTTGAAGTTAAGACCATCTGGACCCGGAGATTTAGAAACATTACAATCCCAAACCGCATTTTTCAATTCTTCCATTGACACCTCCTTTTCAAGCCAATCTGCCCTCTCCCTATAAAGCTTTTCATAACCGAACACACCCATGGATGCCCTTTCGACACACGACTACTAAAATAATGTAGAAAAACAAGGAGACTGCAGCTTCCTTGATGTCAGCTGGTGAAGAGAAAGAAGCACCATTATAACTAATTTCAGATATACTTTTACGCCTTATTCTCATATTTGCTACTAAATGAAAATATTTCGTATTACGATCACCAAGCTTACACCAAGTTTGTGTTGACTTGTATTGTCAAATAGCCTCTACAGTCTTGCTTACTGTTCATTCTTCAGAATCAAATCTCCTATAATTCTTCTATCCTCTACTGAAAGCTCATTGTCAGAAATTTTCTCTTGCAATAAGTGTAACTTATGTTCTTGATTACAACAGGATTCATGATTCCAGCTCTACATCTGCTTAGCTAGATGGCTCAGTTTCTTCATTAGTTTAAACCTTCCTGCAAATTATGAACAGCTAGAATGCCAAATGATGTCCACCCACTTCATAAAATCTGGATGTGTTAACCAGGAGTCCAGAAAGCGAAAAGGTTTCCATCCCCAACTTCTTGATTGATCACCTAAAAGAAGTTGGCAGTGATCACATAATCCCCTAGGCAGGCGACTTAGCATCAAACCAAAAAAACTACAAATGGCAAGCTGAGGAAGAGAAAGCACGATCAATTCAACTCATATATGCCCCACGATACCATGTGTATCGATATCAGTGAGGGGATATTCAATCAAACCACACTCATCTAAGAATGACCGGAAAGCTCTAGTTCATGCAATATTAACATATCTATTTTTTTTTTTTTTTGATGATGAGTAAGTGTTGTTAGTGTATATGTCTTATTGCCAATCAATTGGTTATATAAAGTTTTAATGAATTTAATATTTGATTAATAAATTTAAAGTTAAGATAAAATCCTTGAGATAAAAATACTTTGTAAAGAAAATTATAAAATTGATAAACTTATAAGATTCATAGTATATTAAAGGATTGATTCTAAATGTCCTGGGTCAATGTGCTATTAAGACTAAATATTAATTAGAGTTGTTGAGACTAATATATATTATGTTATTTTCTTTATGAAAGATAGCAGTTGTTCTTATAGGTTGAGGTATGAAGGATATCTAGAACTAATATGTAGATGTTTGTTAGATAACATGTACATTGAACTGATTCACATGAGAATTTCATATGAAAAGATCATCTGTATTTATGGAAAGACTCGCGTGACAGTTGTGTAAGTGATCTTTAGACTTGATAACATTAAGTTATCTTATATTAAAAGTGTTATGTTTTAATCATATCCTATTCAAGGGTAACAAATAAGCAAATGTTCGGTATAATATGAACTATATGAAAGTATTTAAGTAATCAACAGATGATTCATCACCCTAAGTCAATTAGAAAAAATGATATATTTGTTATCAAATAGTAGTGATTATAAATCCTTGCGCAAAGTGGAATGAGATATGATCATAAAAGTTTCAAATCTTATTTAATCTTTTCAAATCTTATTCATAGAATTAATGACTATGGTGTTGAGAACAAATATGATTTGACAGAGTAGACACACTCCATGCTATAATATCTGAATTAGAACATTATTGATAAAGGGATAATAGTTACACCGAGAAACTGATCACTGAAAGGTTAACTCAAATCATATATGACTTTTCTAATATTTGAGGGATCATGACAAGTTGATAGACATTGTATTTGATCTTCAAATATAAATCAATTAATTATTGAATTGATAATAAATTAATTTGATTAATTTATTTAGTTCTATTTTATTTAGGATTGTGATTTATATTTGAGCCAACTTATTAGGGAACCTAATGAGTCAAACATGGAAGAACAATTTATCATAAATTAAAATGAGATGATTAATCAAGTGTGACTTGATTGTAAATAAATTTTAGAAATTGAGCACTAGAATGTAATTAATACAGGGAATTATAATTCTAGACCTGTCAACAATCAACTGAGAACTTGATTGAATAAATTTCTAAAATTATACTAAAATAATATATGTGATATTATTTAAGGGAAAATTGATATTTTATCATTTATAGGGTTTTTAGGTTTTCTATAAATTGAAAGTTATGCTTCTTATTTCTTAATATGAGTAGAGTATAGGACGGAACTACCTAAACACAAAAAAAAAAGAGCTAGCACTCAAATGTATAACAATCTCTCTCTCCTAAAACAATTAAAGAGGTTTCTTATTGGTGGTTTGTGTGGATTACTTTTAAAGACCAGATACTTAGACCGCTTGTAATTTGTGACTACTAATCCTTGAAGCAATAATTCAAAGCCAAAAAGAACATCTGATCATCAGATAATCTTCATATAAACCATAAAAAAAACCTTAGATCTATTTAACGGGATTTTGGGGACTTCTGAAAAAATTTTAAATTTATAGTTTTCGTTGTATGTATGTGTTTTGAGAAACCTAACAGTGGTATTAAAGCCATAATTAGACAATTAATGTTGTTGTTTGCATGTTTTAATTGTTATTAGTGTTAATTTCAAATTAATTTTATATGCAAAAATTAGTTTTCCAAAATTTGTTTTTTCTCTCATGCTTTTTTCTAAATGTTTGGCTACTTTTCTAGTCATATCTAGTTGTAATCCACCATTAAAAAAGTATATCTAGAAACTCTAGTAAAAATTTTAGTTTGATCCAACGGTCGATTGAAAGTTATGCTTGATAGTGTAAAACTGGATAATATGAAATTTTACATTAAAATCCGAATTTGATCTTTCGTGAATCGTATCAAATTTTCTTTTTAATTTATCATTTTTCAATTAATAATTACTTATTTAACCCTAATTTATCAAATCGATTTTAGACTAGGGATTTACAATTAAAATGTAAGTATTTATCTAATCATATGTATACTTAACATATGTATACTTAACTAACTTGTATAAGGATTCTATATATATATATATATATATATATATAGATATTAAAGTAATTTTAATTTTATTGTTTTCTCTTTGTTTATATGTATAGGAAAACCTAGAAGGCATAGAGATGGAAAACTCCTGTGTAATGCGACAAATGCATTAAAAAGGGAAAAAACGTGCCGGATGGTACATTTTACTATTTGTTGCACAACAGTTGTAGGAAATATGCAATGGATGATAAAGAGAGCAGGCATGATAGAATTTCAATGGTCCTCCTTCTCCTTAGAATTTCAATGGTCCTCCTTCTCCGTGCAAGCATGGTCATTCAAAGATGATTTAGTGTGGACTGCTGCCAGTTCAGGGGACCCATCAAATTATTCAAGTAAACGCGGAAAGGTATCAGCTATATAACTGGTTAGCTGCCTAGCTAGAAATCTAATTTAGTGTCATGAAAAATGTTGGAGAACATTTTTTATATATATTTTTTTGTTAAAAATTAAGAGTGAAAAACCGAAAAAAAATGGTTTTTCAATCAGAAAATTTTGAAGGAAAAAAAAACTCATTTTCCCCCCAATTCCTGGGGAAATGGAGTATATATCCACGATTGAACAACCCCCAAAAGCCTCTCCCCTTTCCTAGACCACCACTTACAAATAAAATGTTGTTTCTGTTCTGAGAGAGACTCAATTATATGACCCTCTTGTCTGTTGATTCTCTAAATGTAATCGAAATTAGACAATTTCATCCCTCTATATATCTATCTATGACAGTCAATAGATTCAATCTAATTTTCATATGGACTCTAAAACTCTAATGCCAACTGATTGTAAATTTCCCATTTTCACAAGCTACAAGGCTGGAGGGTGAAAGGAAAGAATTACTGTAATTGTACAATAAAATTGTCTCTTAACACTTGTTGGGATTTATTTTGACACTTTAGATTAAAAAATTTAGGCAAATTCATATAAATTATTGGTCATTTAAATTTAGATAGAGACCTTTATTTTATTTTATTTTTTTAAGCGAACCCTTATTCTTTTTTTTCATGTTTATGACATACCATCCACATATATATATTCACACACCTGAATAATAAATATTGAGTCAAATTAATTCTGGCAGTTGTTTTACCCCTAACATCCTTTATAAATTAATAGCTAGGGGTGGGGGACTTCTTCTGATAATTACATTTTATTTAATTCCTAAACAATCTACCAAAAGAATGACCTTTAATCATGTTCCTAGCAAGGAAATAGGGTGGCTGATTTGCCAGCTAAGGAGAGTTTAGATAGAAATGATGAATTATTAGCTATTTTTTCTTTCTTTCTCTTGGTAATAATCTCAACTTTTAATATAAAAAAAAAATTACTATTAGTGGTTTTGTGTCATCAGAGTATTTACTTTCTGAAAGAGGTTTTAAGCAAATTATTTATTTTGGAGCAAATATATTGATAAAAATTATTATATAACAAGTTGTTTCCTTCTTCAAAATTGAATTAAAAATAGGCTTTTCCAAATTCTAATATTGCTAAATATTTATTTTTTCAGAAGCAACTGGTGCTCTTTGTCTTTATCTTATAGAAACTTATGTCATTTCTTCTCAAAAATACAGTAAATGATCTGATATTTCTATAGTATTTATCATGAACCTTTGAAGAAAATTGATTTTATAGAGGTTGTGCTGACATGATTGTCAGCCTCTGTTCCAAATTGATGCACCAGGAATCTCAAGAAGTTATCTGTCTGTACACCAAAAGTATATTTTAATAGATTAAACTTGAGATTATATACTCCCATGTAATTGGTTCTATTTAAATTTTATTAATAAGTGTAGAGTAAATATAAAATTATTGAGATAAAAATACTTTGCAAAATAAATTATAAATGGTTATAATTATGAGAATTTTTATTGCATCTAAGTATTGTTCCTAAATGTTCTCGGTCAATACTCTATTAAAACCGAACATTAATTAAAGTTGTTAAGACTAACATATATTATATTCTTTCTTAGATAAAAGAAAGCAGTTACTCTCTTGGTTTGGGATATGAGAGATACTTGGAATTGATATGTAGATGATTGTTAAATGAGAAGTACGATGTAATGACATGTATAAGGATTTCATATAAAAAATTGTGTCTATAGAGAAACTTATGTGACAGTTATGTAAGTGATTCTTATATTTTATTTCACCAAGTTATTAAATAGGGAATGTCATGTGTTGCACCGACAATAAAAATATAAATTATAGAAATGGAGTTGCCACCTAGTTTTTAAAAAAACTAAGAATCCTAAAATTAATATGTACTAATTCTAAAGATCTAAATAAGAAGTTTGTTATGCTTAACGGAATATAGACATTACCTTTAATGCATCTCTTAAGAGGAAATGTTACCTTAAGTATGTGTTTTCTCCTATATTTATTTTATACATGCCATTAATTGTCTAAATTATTTATAAGCTTACTCGCAATTCATTTATTATTGATTGATATTCATCTGACTTAGTGTCGGACCCTAAATTAGGAGTCTCGTAACTCAACGACTTTTTTATTATTTATTTTTTTTAGTTTTTTATATGATAAATTATGTGTTAGGCCTACATTGGTCCCTTGAATAATGAGACTCATTGACCTAGTCATCAAAACCAAGTTTAACAAAAACATTACTAATTTGATGAAAACTAGTTGATACATTTTTTTTTAACTCATTTTAAGGTAAAAAAAATCATGTTTGGTCCACTTTGGTTCCTAAACTTAGAAGACTCATTAGCCTAACCATTTAAAAGGCTTAAACTAAACTTGAAGATAACTTGACTAAGACTTAACAAAAACTCGATCAAAACTCGGTATGTGTGCCTTTCGCACCACCGTTATCAATGGTTAGGTGAAGTTTGACACATTAATTTGTTCACTAGAAGGATCGCGATCTCATCCATCCACTGATAATGGTTGTGTATCTCACAGCTAACTGGGGAGAGAGATCAATGGTTGAGATTTAGTATGAAGAGTGTCGAGAATCCAACCTTGTTTGCTTTCATACGAACTTCAATACTTGCATTAGTCTTGAATATTTGATATATAATCAACATAAAATCCAAGTAAAACATTATTTTTAATAAATGAAATTGATTCTTCTAAGATAATGTATGTGGAATGACCTTTGTACTCCCAAGTTTATTATGCTTGACAATGAAAAATTAAGGACTCCAAGCTACGCTCGGGATTGGACATTAAATTAAACTAAACTTAGAATCATAACATTGGGAATCAAGTGTAACCATAAGGACACCTAGGGAAGCTGGAAAGTTTATGCTTCGCAACTATGCTATCCCGCAAGATGAATCCATTGACATCTCAAATGATTCAACTTATGAATCAATTGAAGTGCCCATACAAGTTATAAAAGACTCTCTGAGTGAGATTAGAAATGTAACTTATGAGAAAAGTCATGTTCCTACTCTATTACCACAAATATTAAAAAATTCCAAAGTCTCATCTAAACAACATTGTTGGACTCGACATCGTGGCGGCCTTAAAAATATTTCGGTAAAAAGAATAAATTTTTTGGTATCTTGTTTTTTTGATGGAGAAGGGTCTTGTTTAAGGAGTCGTCATATAGTATTATGGTCACTAGGAACCCTGACTGATCAGCAGAGATTCTATAGTACGGGACTAATTACGTAAAAGAGAAGATATTATCACTCCTTAAACGTCCTACTTGAGGCAGACTACATTGTTGGTTGTCTTAAATTGCTAAACATTTATTAATTTATGTTATGATGATTTGCTTATAATATTCCTGACTCTGATGCAAATGAATATTCAACTACGGGTACTTCTAAATTTGGTATTGGTAAATATTACGTAGCTATAAAATAAA
>Ga0325411_1004201_pt1 | contig 16204 bp, 11 predicted proteins | sample PopdelMetagenome_13_FD_206181 | JGI IMG/M metagenome (GOLD analysis project Ga0325411, IMG submission 206181) | Populus deltoides microbial communities from Bellville, Georgia, United States - Xylem-PdIQD-R4 | ecosystem: Host-associated > Plants > Phyllosphere > Stem > Wood/Secondary xylem...
AAATTTTCAATTAAAAAATGATAAGAGAAAAGCAAATAACAATTATAAAAATGAGGATCAAAATTAATATAAAAATTAAATTCTAAGGGATGAAATTGAAAAATAAATATGAAAAAAAAAAAAAAAAATATATATATATATATATATATATATATATATATATATATATATATATAGCAATCAAAAGTCTGATGATCAAATTTGATATAATCAGCAAATAATATGATATTTCTAAATTTTTCAGAACTTCCGGAAAGTGTTTTCCGCCCAAAATAAAAGGAAAACACTTTTTTAGAAACTAAGTCAAATTTTTCTTTAATTAGAAAGTGTTTTCCGTTGACCAACTTTTCTAATGGCAAACAAACACAGGAAAGTTTGGAAAATAATTTTCCAAAAACCACTTTCTGTAAAACAAACACAGCCTAAATGTCGTGTTTTTAAAGCGTAACATGACCAAATTTCAATATTTTATCTCAAAACATAATTTGTCAAAATATATATCTTTATTCAACTTGTCAAAATATATATATCTATATAACATGAACAAACACAACCTATTCGATCGTTTCATACAAGAAAACATAATTTTATGAAGTTTTTTTTTTCTTCTAAATATATGTTATTTGTCAAAATATATATCTTTATTCAACTTGTTGATTAAAAAATAGATTCTAATTAAAATCTCAAAAAGTTATTGTTCACATAGTAGTGAATGATTATGAGTAGTTATATGTAAATTTGCAATAACTAATGAGAATCTGCTCTAAACAGATTACATAGATGACATAATAAATGCATTTATAGATCATTAAGATAGGTCTAAGCCTAAGAAAAGGTCCGATCGCCCTAGACTAAAATAATATAACTCAAAATAACCATAATTTTTTATTTAATCGTTGGATCATGTTTAAATTTTTTACAAGAGTTTGTTGTTTCTATAGTAGTCACTAAGTCGTTACGCAGATCTTCAGGCCCTCCAGTTTTGATAATTTTAAGATTTTTCTTATTATTTTTTGAAATCGGTCGACTAGTTTGACCTTATGAACTAGTAAACCAGTTAAGTTGAAAATAACACAGTTTGACCTTATCATATTTTAGAAGTGTGATATTGTGTTATTTCCCCAAATCTTTTTGAACCTATATCAGTTCGTCAATATTTTTAATTTACTATGTTAATTGCTCAATTTATTCACTTTTAGGATCTCAATTTGTCTCGTACAAGCAAGGGATCTAATTGAAAGAGTAATAAAAATTATTTTTTAAAATAATTTTTTACTTAAAATTGCATCGCATTTAAATAATTTAAAAATAAATATATAGAAAAAATTTATTTTGAAGCTAATATGTTTTTCAATACAACAGGACCACAAAATCAAAGAGTACGCAGGTCTCATGCTCGGCCTAACTATATGTATTGCTCAGCAACACCAAGAATTCTTACGATTTTGAGATACATGCATAGTCTTTTGTATATCCATCCATAAAATGATGAAAGTTTTCATGGTTCTGCAGCGATGCAGAGAAATTCATCCATTGACCGCAAGATTGATAGCTTTCTATATTTTTTTCTTGTATGCATGATCAATGAGAAGAAAGAGAGGAAAAAGAAAAACCAGTTGACAGGCATGCGATTTCTTTCAACGAGTCTTAATTAAATTTGATATTACAAGACTGTTCATCATTATCTCGAGATGGCCTCTTCTCCCCAGCAATTACATGTGCACTTCAATCGAACTGTCATGGTTTCTGCCAAGACCTTCGTTAGGGTTTTTTGCAGCAAAACTTCATGCAAAAAATGCCAATTGCCTCTATAGGGGTTCCAAACAAGAAACATGCTTTAGGATATGCCTGAAAGAGGAGAAAGTTCCCAATCTTCCTTGCAGATGTGCTTACGTTTGAGAAATCTAAATTGCTATCTTAGAAAATAGAACAAAGCTTTCCAAGATAACCTTACAACTAATAATTTTCGGTTGGGGTTAAAATCAAATAGGTGTTTCTTCTGGAGTTCAAAAGGAAATCTGCACCCTCTCATTCCTACAAGAGAGCCAGGAGATGTGGTATAAATGGTAGCAAGAGGACAATGATGAGGACAGCACCGGCTACAATGGCAATGCACGTCCACTTTCGAGAGCTCTTCTGATATTCCCTGGCCTCAGAAAGCTGCTCGGTCCCTCGCCGCACGAACGAGCTAGCATGCGCAACATGACTTTCAATATCATTGATCTGATGACCCTGAGCTTCCACAAGAGCAGCCATATCCAAGAATACCTGGTGAAGCTCAATCAAATTCTTCTCTATCTCCTTCACAGCATCATGTCTCTCTTGAATTTCTGATATTGTATCAAGAATCTGGCCTCTCCCTTGTTCCTGAATTGCCTTTTGCATGAAGCTTTCACTTTCACCACTGGATATCAAATTCTCAATCGTTTCTTCACTTGCTCTTTCTCCTGTGATTGTGAAATACCTGCGTTCCACTGTTTCCTTATATTCGGCTGCCATTCTAGCTCTTAAATCCTGAAAATTATCCATAAGATCCTTCAACTTCTTTCCCAGGCCACTAACCACAGATGTCCTGGTTCGATCTGCAGATGATCCTGGACCGCACCCAGGAATGTTGCGGTGAGCTGCATTGGATCGATCCAAAGCTTCGAGCTTTCCCTTGATGATTTTAACGCGTTTCAGGACTTGTTCAACATCTATGTCCATCCGCGAACGAAGATTTTTCATGGTCTTAGCATTATGAACAGTCTTACATTCTTCATTGGCTTCTTGTAAACTCTTGTACAGCCTCTCAACAGTTTTCATGTCTTCCTTAACATTCTCGACGTCTTCAAAGAATCTGTCAAGATTCATACTCTCCTTCCCTGCCTCCATGTCATCCATTTGCGCCTGCTGCTTCAGGTCGGTGTACTTCTTGAACGAGCTGGAGAATAAATCATTCATCCTGGAAGAATACAATAATCAATCCTGCTCTTCTACAAATGTATTTGTTTTATGTTGGCGGAATCACTGGAAGACGTTTATGAAAAGCCAGGACAAAACAATCCCTGTTCTTCTACAAATGTACTAGTTCTTTAGGGGTTTTTTTGTGATCATCTTCCACTTCTTAATCCAGAGCCTAATGAGAAGAAGGAATGGCAAAAGCAAGAACCATGACCAACAAAATCTTCCCTTATTTTTGGCTTGAGATTATTCTGAAATTAGAACCTAGCCAAGTTTTGACTCAAAGGCCGTTTATTGCTAAAGGTTATCAAATATATGTGACAACGGGCTCCCCCTTTTCATTGGCAACCACTATGGTTTTGCTGACTTGGTCTTCCTTTTCTTTAACCTAAACCTCAAAGCTAAAAATAGAGGTTCCACAGCCTATCAGAATCTAAACTACCAAAAAATGATTAGAGAGACATTTTTAATATATCGAGAAAAAAATGATGGAGCTCAACTATTAGTGATGCCTACGAAGAAATCTTGGTTGACTGCTTTCCATGACCTTTTTGCTTATTGCTTATTAGCATGTTTGTTTTTAAATATTGATGAAACAGAACAGTTACAAAAAAAAATTAGTGAAATAATTCGGTTTATATATGTCACGATTATTCATATTTGCTATTTAGAATAGTGATATCTAAACGAAGAAAAGGGAAGAAATTATCTAAAGAATAGTATGATGACATGGTGACAAGATACACGGAGGAGACAGAACAGTTAATGACCAGGCAAAAGGTGTTGTCTCAACTGTCAAACATTTGACCTAATGAACGATGGCAGAAACCAACTCCATATATTTGGTCAGGAATAATAATCTTTCCGAACGTGATGGCGAATCATCAGAGACCAGCTTGAAAGACTCGTCTGAAGAAAGCTAGAAATCATGCTGACATGATATGGGTATGGGCGCCATGTTCTACCAACTCTTTTGGAAAAGAACATGGAGCTGTTCTCTACAGGCACTTTTACCTACCAGATTGTGAACATCCACTTGACATTTCAGTAATCTTCTATCCAAGACAAGTTTCATTGAAACAGAGAAAACAATAGTACCAAAATAATCTAATACAGAAAACTAAAGGAGACCAGGTAGCTTGTTCGAATCAGAACCCCCATGTTGCAGTTGTATTTCAACTTAATAGAGAGAACAAGCTTCAATTTTCTTTTCACTATGAGCAAAAAGGCACAAGCTTAATCACGTCCTCTGTGTAAGGGTAGCAGTGAGCTTCTAACAGTAAACTACATTGCTGCAGCCTCCTACCCACTTGATTGAACAATCAATCATCTTCTAAAAGCATGTCAGTGTCCAATTGTATTAGCATAGAGAGGATGATATTATACAGTATGGACCCGTAAAATATTGGTTCTCTCCCATGGTTGTCACTTTCCTGCCCCTCTACTTTATGTACAGAACAACGAAGTTAATTGCCGATGTGGACAAGTATGCCACGAGAACTATCCTCGCATTCAATCAATCATATGGTTGATGCTCATGCACGGTTAAAGGCATTATCTATCCAGTAGCCGGAGTGGATGCGGATGCGTTCATGGAAAAAGCTGAGGGATGATCCTTGTCAGCATCTTGATGGCTGCTGCCAAGGATAATGACATCACTGACCTTTTCACGTGTCCCCCCACTTGACAGCATGTGATTACCGGAAGGGTTATTGTCACCATCCGAGCTTAAGAATCTTTGCATCCTGAAGTATGTCTCAGTGGCATCCTGGAGCATCCTCATCATGCCTCCAGAATCTGAACCAGGTGACAATTCATCCTCCCTCTCTGGCTGGATATTCAGGTCTATTTGGCCTTTAAAAGGTGAAGTTGAGGATTTCATTCTGTTAGGATCATCATCAGAACCTTCACTGACTGTCTTTTTCTTGTTCGGACTGCCACTTTCACTCCCTGTGTTGCTAGATGGTGAGGGTTCATCATCAAGCAATTTCTCAGCAGAAGGCTCCTGCTGCTTCTTCCGAGTAGTTTCTGCTTCCTTCTCTGATTGTTTCGTTTCTGCTTCCTTCTCTGATTGCTTCTTCTCACGCTTCATCATTAGGGTCTTAAAACGGCGCTTTACTGTTTGGCAAACATTACATGTACAAGTCTGCTTGTGTTTGGGACCCTTCCCACTTGGGGGCTGTATGCACACAATGCAGGAGCAGCCAGGTCTGTGTCGGGGGTGCTTTGTGGTGGCCTGTGATGAAGCCGGGAAAGCCTCACCCTCTCCTAAAATAGCTAGGTTGGCAAGAGTGTCAAGCCCCTCCAAAGCTTCGACCCTATCAATATCCTTCTTAGCATCCTTCGATCTCTTGGAAGTGACTACTGCTTCACAACCATAACAACAGATTCAAATTGGGCAGTTGAGAAGGAGATCATCGCCATTTGAACGAGATTCCATAAAAATCATTAAAATGCACATATACACAGCAACAGCAGTGAAAATTAGATCATGATACTTGGTGCCACGCTTGACGATAACTTAATTGCCTTGCATGACCATGAATTACCGAATTTCAATTACGGAGAAACAACATAATGAAGTCACTATAAGCAATTCATACCTAAATTACAGGATGGAAGAAGATCTTCAAGCTGCTCTGCTGTCAATTCTTGAGCCACGGAACATGATGATCTGACAGCAGATGTAATAAAAAATGTTAGCAAAATGCAAGAGCCTGCAATTAACATGTATACAAACAACATTCAACGTTTATATAACTAGTCTATTTAAGGGACAAAAGTGAGGGAACTGCCTCGGTTCATTATTTACCATGTAAAGAATGACAAAGTTAACCGAACATGCACCAAAGCTAGTAATTCTCGGACCTCAAATGTACGTTTGAATGTTGTAAAGAAATTAAAAGAAAATACATTGGTTGCACCCTAGAATAATTTTGAGATCCCACTGGCTATCAAACAGGATCTGAAGAATAAACCCAAGCTTGAATGAATAAATGGATTCAGATTATACCTTTCAGGATCCCATGTATTACTAGAACATGCCCATTTGGAGGGAAGAAGAGCATTGGCAGGCAATTTGCGCCACTTAAGACAATCTTCACATTGAACCCATTGAATCTTTTGACTGACAGAAAACACATCATATTAGAACTCTAAATACTCAAAGAGATGAAAGGACATCGTGAGTCCATTTTAATCATATGAAGCATTGTTATAACTACGAAAATTTAAAGAAAAAAAAAGGATTATTCAGTTTACCCGGGCTGAAAAGGTAGGAAACATATTAATATTGAAGCATCATCCTAGGTTTACATCAGTGTTCCGTTAAATGGCCCACTATCGTAAAGTACAAATGGATTTACATAAAAACTTATAGGTTGGAGAAATCATATATTTCTCAAGGCACAACCTGCTATAGTTATTTTAATACATACAAACTTCTAGGACAGTATATTTCTCCTAGCACAACCCACTAGTGTGAAATGTGAACAGATTATAACACATTCAGGACAGATAGATGTCATATTCTCCTAGAAAAAACACCCAAACCACTAACATCTGTCATGGGAGACCTAAACATGTAAGGTGGTTTACGAATAGTGTAGGTAAATTTTTGAGAGAGACCTACAAGCCAAATCATGATGAATTAAAAAAAAAGAGCCCTAACACAGAAGGTATAGTTGCAAGCTTGAGCACCCAGGATAGGCAATTTACCCCACATTATCCGTTGCAAAAATTGTAGGCTTCCCAAGTACTGGCGCATCCTGTTACAGCAGCACACTTGTCATAATGATAAAAAGTAGGACTAGGCCTCCTATCCACAATAAACTTTAGCTAACTCTATTCAGAGTATAAAATATATAAGAAAATGCATCACAAGTCCAATAAAAAACTTCAATGCAAACTCGTTAAATGATAAAATAAAAATAATGAACGATAACATCTTAAACAATGTTTACTTAAAATCACACAAGGCATTATATCAACCAATTATATCAGTCATGATCATACACAAAAAATAAAAAACCCAAGCATCTTTGTAAGAATTGGCCATTATTACGCAGGCATTGTAAAATTGAAAGTCTTCCTGTGGGAATTTCATATTCCCTTGCAATTTTATATATCAGAACCTAAAATTCAATGTAACTAAAGAAGGCAAGTTTCTACCAATAGAATAGCAACTCATTACTATTACTGGACCTTTCAAAGCACTAAACAATGCACTCCAAACATTCTCCCCTAAATGCTATGTAGCTAAATTCAAGTGGCCTCGACCCCCACCAAAATAGTAGCCGTGCTCTGGTAAGCTAATAATCACATTGTACCACAAAAGTTCTGTAAATGCTATGTAACTACTGCAAAGGGACAAATAAGTAAATAAACCGATAGTTAACGGTATCAAAGTAATGAAAAACAGACAACCTCTACCTTCACAATGACTTAAACACAAGCACACTGGAAGGACAGATGTCAGAATAAGGGATATCAAGGGTGGCTAAAGAAAGAAAACCACTCATTGGCATAAACTTATTTTGAGTATGGAAACAATCAAACCTCATATTCCTCAAACTCAAATCCTTCAATCGCCACAATACTGGGAACATGGTCAGGAGGGGGACGGAGCAATCCTTGTGCTTCTTCCCATGTTAGCTTCAATTCAATCATATCCTCGTTTTCAATCCTCAGGCGCTTACTCTTGGAACCCAATGTGCTGCTCTTCCTCTTTCTGATAGAAGATTTTCCTTCAAGAACTTCTTTTGCTATGTAACCTGATTTGTCGACTTTAGACCAAGGACTAGGATCCAATTCAGCCTGGTAGATTGATGAAAAGCTAGGTGACCTTGTGTTAACTTAAAAAAGGCAATGAAGCAATTCCACTAGTATATGGTTTGTAATACTAACATCTCCTTTTGTTGAAACACCATTACCAGTCTGACTTGTTTCATTGTCCTGCAAAAATAACACATATTTTAGAATTTATTTTGTTGGATTAAGTGTTGAAGTTGGCTACAAACTGAATGGGCAACATTTGACAAACCACAATTTTGTAGCAAAGCATTTTACTCGACATAACTAAAAGCAACAAACCAAACTTTGAAGCACATTGCAATCACCCTAATGAAACTATGTACCGTCGTCATATTTTCAAGTTATCTCTTGGCTTTCTCAGATCAAATGACAAAAACGAAACACGATGAAGTTAACCAGAAAAGGAAAAAAATGAACTGAAAATCTCACTTCATTATACCAGCCTTCTTCCTGTAAAATAAAGTGCTATAGAAATATTAACAGCTACAAACTTCCATTTCATCACATAAAATTTCATTCATGCATTAACTTCCAGGGTTTTAAAGGCATGGAAAGTTCCATGCCCACTTTAAGGTAAATTTAGGCTATGATGCAATGAATTTGGAAGAAAGGACAGTAAATTTAGTACCAAATTAGGACTTAACAAGGTGATATTGGAATATAATATCATTGACCTTGGACAGGTACCAGCAAGGATTCAAGTCTCTGGTATCACCCATATATAATGTGTGTTGTTGATACCTCATTGAATTCAGAAACATTATCCTTACAAATTTGCACATAACCTATTGTTTGAGCTCCAGCAAGTATGAATGGATAATCTAGAAAAAAAAAGTGTTCAGCAATTGCACTAGGGCATACCTGATCAGAAGGTGGAGCAGAGGTGGCCTTTCTGAATCCCATAACCAATTTGCCTTCTGGCTCTAATCGACTGAATGTTACTGAGGAAACAGAATTAAATTTCAGATCCAATATCATAAACCCTAAAACCATGATGCACTAAAGCATGGGAGGATGGCACCAAATCACATGGAAAATGAATTGAAAGGCATGAAAGAAGACAGAAAAATATCAAAACTACGAAGCAGCAGTGGGATGATTGACCAGATCCAAAGCCATGACATTGACAAATCTAGCGGACAGAAATAAACCGGTCCAACAAAACTAGAGAGAAGAAAAATGAAGACATAACCCTTGCTGCAATTAACAAATTAAGACTCTTCTGAACATAATTTCGCATAATTTGGTTGCTACCTATATCGCCTGCTTGCAATTGCATGTTTTGTATGCAAGGAGTAACTCCCTCCAGAACATACATTCTACTATTATTGTTAGGCCAAAACCGAAATTGAAAAATCCACTCTTTCCCTTTAGAATCTTGGACCCTGAGAGGTAGACCTTCAGGCTGTGAGATGGGAGGAAAATAGGCCTGTGTCATGGCAAGCACAATGTTAGTGTTGATGAAATTATAGGGTGCCCACACACAAAGGGAGGGAGTTAGATATCAAAACCGTGCAGAACTCCTCAATGAAATTATATATTTGATATACGAGCTACACCATTAATGTGGCAGCATGACTATTCTCCAACTAAAAATGTTTCATAGGAGTTAAAACTGCAAATGCACAAAAAACATGCATGTATTTTAACACAACAAATTGCATTCAGAAATGTTCTTTCCATACTTCTAAAGTATTTTCAATAAGAAGCAGCCAGGAAAATCAACAAAAAGAGTTGTGTGATTCATCACCATTTTGGTGAATCATCTTTCAACTGACCGTGCTGGGACAACACTCTGAGAGAATATGAGGTATGCAAGAATACACAACTCTATAGTGGAACATCCATAGTATATGAGGGTGTTATCACAAGCAGTCTTGACAGTAACCAGAGTCACCCATCAGCATTATTATCCATGAGGACCATGACCGTGACTTGAAAACTCCTTGGTCCATAAAAAGAAAAATAACACCACAACTATAAAGCATTGCATAACCAAGAAAAAGAAAATATCTGTAACTGATATATATTGCTAAGACTAATAAACTTTTCTTTCTATTATCACTTTGTCTTCTTTATTTTTCTCATTTTTCTAAAAAAGAAAAAACAAGAATACATTCTTAGTTCCTCCAAAATCCAATATGCAAAGCTTTTAGAATAAAACTGATAAACAAAGTGAAAGGTGAAGCTGTGAAGCATGAGTACCAACCTCTGCACATTTTTTCGGCAGCACCAAACGCCCAATTCGTCCAGCATCACTAGCACTCAGCATCTTCTCAAACAAAGGTTTGATCACAGAATTAGAACTTAAATAGGGTTAAGGTTTCAGGATCCATAAATGCAAAGAGGACTAGGAAGATATAGTTATCACAAACAAAATAGAGCAGAACCATCCTGCAAAACCTAACTAATCTTCATAAGTCAGAAAATCAAATGTGGAGAAGACTAGAAGATTGTAATTTTTAAATATAAAACTGCCTCTTAACAATATGGCACAGATTATCTAAAATGTTAATTTAATTTTTGAAAAATTAAAATATAGAGAAAACATTGCTGACATAAAGGATACTTTCCAGAAATTTGTTGTAGCTCTCCATCAGTAAACCTTGGCCAGTACCGAGGAAGTAACTGGCTTCTTCCACGGGCATCTGTTCTAGGCTTCCCATTGCGTATGTGACCATCAACTGATGAGTCAACTCCATTATGTAAACTCCCATGAAAATGCTTTGTAAACGGAGGTGGAGGGGCTGGCTGTAAAGCATTTACAGAGCCCTCAATTTGACTATTTGATTCGCTTATAGATTTATAAGGTATGGTTATTCCAAATTGTTGGCCCGATGCATCCTCCATTAAAGATGATGATGGTTGTGGTTGCTCCTCACCAATGATTCCTGCAACAAATAATTAACTTACAGTTGTTTCTATAACACTCCCAAGCATGGCAGCATGAAACTGCCAAGTCATCGTGCACTTCTTTCCTTGAAACAGCATAAAATGTAGGTAAAGGATCTGTACCTGCATTCCCATTCTCAACTATATCCTGTAAGCGAATCCTCAGGTTTCCATTGATAAATTTTTCAGAAAAATCCTCAACTTTCCTTTTCTCTAGGGAAGGGGCAGAAAATCTTTCACCTGTATTAAGCCTGTCAACTTCATAAGGCATCCTTGTTTGCAATTCAGATTGTGCAGCAGAAGGATTAAACAAACTGGGTGCTTGACGCCATGGTACAGGACCTGAACCAGCTAATTGACTCCAACTTTTGACAGAAAGGTCTTTGAGTCTCTCGGGGAAAGGTGCATGGTAAAACAAAGGAGAGCAGGCAGGGTTTGACGTCTGGAACACAGAATATAAAGAAAAAATAAATCTATCACAATTAAAATTGAACAAAGTTATGTACCACATCAGCAGATGTTGCAATCAGAAGAATTTGTGGATTGCTCCTACAATAGCAAATTTATAAGGTGCTGGCAGTAATAGAAGGAACATATTTTCCATTATCCAACTAATGGCGTATGAATCACATATTTGATCAGAGAAACCATCAATGGTCATAATAAAACATAAAATGACTATGATTCAGCAGTAAGAGATGAATTTGCCCTTACCAAAACAAAACTCTTCCTCGCACATGCCGTGCACGCAATACCTCCAGCATCCAACAATGTGAAAGCTTGAATTGAAACAATACATCCACAATGAACCCTCTGTAATGGAAAATTAAACTTGGATGATTTACAATAAAATAAATGGCAGCTGCATACCATCCATTATATAACCACATAAGCACAGACAGCATATAAATAAACCAGAAGAAATTTCATCTTACCTTCCCACATGACTCGCAACACCTCCAACCACTGGCCCTAAAGTGGAAAGTCTCACAGAAACCCCCCTCCTCATAAGCAGAACTAAGAAACACAAGGTTGAGTCAATTGTGAGTTGTTGATGATGATGATGATGATGATGATGATGATGGCGACGATGACATTGCAGCCATGAAAACAGATACATGGTTAAGTAAATTGTCTTGATAAGACCTTTTTGAAGGTTTTGCCAAATGAATTCTTTCCTCTCCTCTACTCTCAAGAGGAGAGGCCAATTCAAGCAACACCAAAAAAATAGGAAAAGAAATTCCACTCATAGTAAGCATTTAGGATCTCAACCAAATGACAAGTCAGCAATACTTCCGTTTCAGGCCTTGCTAAAACCATAGTCAGAGATTTTAACGGAACCTCACTGATATATCACTCTCTAAAACCATTCTACACAAGGAAACATTGCCAAATTTTTCAAAAGTTATATATAAAAAAAAAACGTGGTAAGAAACCAAAGCGTATCATTAATGACTCATAGAAACTCATTATTCAAAGTCTAAACGGTTACAAAATACACAAAAACTTAATTTTTCTCTGCCAGTGTCTTGATGGTTTTCTCCCACTACAACTGTAAACTAGCCACTGCCAATCAGACCAAAAAGGCAATAACACACCAACATGGACAGCCAAATCACAGCTACAATCATTAATTAAAAATTGCATTAAAGTTTAACTCCAAAAAAAACCCATTAACAATACGTATTCACCAAAAATAAAATGACCCAGAAAAGAAAAACAGAAGAAACCATTGAATTTCACTCTTTCTAGTTACACACAAGTCTGAGAATTGATAAATCTTGAAATTATATTTTTTTTTCCAAATTTAACACAAACAAACAATTAGGGAAAAAAATAAATTATTTATATCAGCATTGAATTATGTCCTATCCAATTTACCCAAATTAACCTCCAATTTGTTAGCTCAACATCATAACCACTTACTAAATTTAATAACAAGAACACAGCCGCCGCCACAACTATTCTCTCGAAAATTAACAAAATAGAAACAAAAGGTTGAGTGCTACTCACGCGCATCGATCGCAAAGCTCGGCAAAGTCACCGGAACGGAGCCTCCACCCTTTTCGAGATTTAAAGTCCGTACAATCAGAATTGAAACACTTTCTTGACAGTGCCGTTGAAGAAGAAGAACATGAAGTATTATTATTATTTGCAGTAGTAGCCGTTGTTGAAGTGGGAAGATGAGGAGGAGAAGACGACATTGAGATTTAAAGAGGACAAAAAAAGAAAACTTTTGAAGGAGGAATTATGAAAGGGAGCTGAGAATGATGATAAACCCTAGAATTTGAAAATTTGTAGGGCTGGATTGATCAGTGGAAAAATCATGGAGTCATTGAGCGAGAGAGGGTTTTGTAGAGAGAGAAAATGGAAATGGGCATGTGTGTGTTTGCTTGTAGAGAGAGAAAGAGGGAAAGGAATAAAATAAGAAAGGGTGTAGGATTCTGGGTATTTATATATGCGCGTGGGGGTGGAATTTTTGTTTTGGTAGTCGTAGAGTCTTTTTTATTTTCGTCGTCGTTTCTCTGCGTTTTCTGTTTTTTAATTCCAGTAAATAATAAAAATATCCTCGAATTAATTTGTGTATTAATTAATGATTTTGAGTACGTATGTTTCGTACTAATTTGGTGTATTTAAATTATTCTAGAATAAAAAATAAAAAAGAGAATAATTTTTTTATCAGTTAATCTAAATTATATTGTTATATAATGATAATTTTAAATAATAACATTGATTATATGTTTTCCGGTGATACAAGTTATGTGTTATTATGGATATTGATTAAAAGAATGTGTAGTATTATAGGAATGATTGTTTTTTAAAATGTTTTTTTATTTAAAAGTATATTAAAATAATAATTTTTTAAATTTTTAAAATTTATTTTTAATATCAACATATAAAAATGATTTAAAAATATCAATAAAATTAATTTAAAATTAAAAATTACTAAAAAATTATCAAATGAAACACATTTTAAGACCCATTCAAAAGCATAAATTATCACACTTCAAGAAGCACTAATAAAAGAACCTTGTTTGGCATCACAGTCTAATCATGGTTTTAAAAAAAAATTATTTTATTAGCTTTAAATTATATTTTTTTTTGTGTTTTTTATCGTTTTGATATACCAATATCAAAAATAAATTTTAAAAAAATAAAAATGTATTTTTTATGAATTTCAAAGCAAAAAATATTTTGAAAAGTAACATACCTACCACACTCCACAGTATAATGTGTTTGATGTTATGATGCAAAGTGTTTTTTAAAACTGTTTTTCGCTTGAAAATATATCAAAATAATTTTTTTTTGATTTTTTATTTTTAACATCTATATATTAAAATCACTAAAAAAAACTAAAAAATATTAATTAAATATTTTTTTTATTGACACAAAACATTTCTTAAAATGTATTTAAACACAAGTTAAAATGCAATAATATCAAACAACCTCAAAACAATGACTAATATAAACAATAACATGGGTTTTATAATTTTGAGAGATATAGTTTAATTAATTAAATTTTAAGTTTACTTTTTATATATTACTAATTTGAGTGATATAAATTTTAAAATGATCAGAAATTTATCTAATTATTAATTTTAAAATTTTAAAAGATTAGTTCAGGCATAAAATAGTCCGGATATCATGATTAAAAAATAATAATAATAACAATAACAACAACATGGGTGTCTCTTTCTTTACTTTTTTATCTTTCCTAGGTAAACAAACAAGGTTGTAGTGTGACTGGGGATAGGATTTGAACAAGAAGACCCAGTGCGGGCGAGTAACGGCCTGATGTTGTACGTGAGAGAATAGCATTAGGAATATGTAATGATGATTTAATGCATGGCCCGCCGGCGAGAGTCATGCAATGCAAATCACGTAATGCACAAGTTCTGACAACGCTCACGCGCTTTTGCTTTGCTCCCTTTTCCCTGTTCCCTTCGATTTCAAAGTTGAATTCAATTCAAAGTTCAAACGAGGAAGGAAGGGGATGGGGTTTAGTTTCTTTTTCTGGTTTCTCTTTGTCCTGACTTGCTCTCACTTTATTAGAACAGGCAGAGTATTTTCAATATCTGGGCCAGGCTTTTCAGGTTTTTGATATTTAAGTCTTTTTTATTTATTGAAAAGTAATTTTTTTTAAAAAAATAAATTTTAAAAAAAATGAATTCTATAAAATTATTTTTTGATGTTTAGTAGCATAATAAAAAATAAATTAAAAAATATTTTTCAGTGTTTAGTTATGTCATGAAAAATAAGTTAAAAAATAACTTATTAATGTTTTATTTTTTCAAGTTTATTAAAATAATAAAAAACAAATCTTACAAATTAAAAAGTTGAATAAGAATAAAATTGAAAAAAAATATAATTTCATAAATTATCTCAAATAAAATAAATAATAATCAAAATAATAGAGATCAAATAAAAAATAAAAAAATTAAAAGATGAAGAAATTAAAATAATAATAATTAATATTTCATAAATTATTTCAAATAAAATAAATAACAATAAAAAGAATAAGGACCAAATTTGATATATAAAAAATTTTAATTAAAAAATAATAAGGGGAAAGCAAAATAAAAATAAGAACCAAAGTTAATATAAAAATTAAATTCTAAGGGATGAAATTGAAAAACAAATATTCAAAAAATATATATATATAGCAATCAAAAGTTTGGGAACCAAATTTGATATAATCTGCAAATAATATGATATTTCTAAATTTTTCACAACTTCTGAAAAGTTTTTTCCGCTCAAAATAAAAAGAAACCATTGCCAAAGTATTTTCCGTTAACTAACTTTTCTAATGGCAAACAAATATAGAAAAGTTTGGAAAGTTGTTTTCCGGAAACCACTTTCCAGAAACAAACGCCCCTAGTATTAATGTAGTGATTTTTTTATTTAAAAATATATTAAAATAATATATTTTTATTTTTAAAATATATTATTAATATCATCACATATATAAAAGCATATGAAAACAAATTTATCATAAAAAATATGTATTAATACTTATAATGCTAACCCTGGTATTTAATTTGCAAAAACATTTAATGTTGTTGTGTTGATAAAAAAATATTTTTGGGGCTGAGCTATGCGGAGCGAATTCCTAAGTTAAACTTATACTATTCTATCAAGACTTATTTATAATTATTATATAAACTAAGAAAATTTCTATTTTTTTACATGAGATAAAAAAAAAGTTGAGTTTTACAAAAATATATCAATTAAAAAAAATTTAAAATTAATTTTTCATTCATTTACAATTTATTTTAATTATATTAATATTCTAGACTAGTAAATTTATTATTAGTGAACAATTTCGAACAAATTTTTAATTTTAAAAATAAATAAACCTCACTTTAAATTTAACATTTTATCCATCAACCATATTTTATTAAAACAAATTCTATCATCTGCACGATTGAGTTTTAATTAAACTCTTCACACATGCATTTAGACTTTTACTTGTGCAATAATTTTATTCTATCAACACAGCCATCCAAACACAAGATAATTACATATACTGTTAACTTATATAAATTATATTTTATGA
>Ga0325411_1004206_pt1 | contig 16198 bp, 9 predicted proteins | sample PopdelMetagenome_13_FD_206181 | JGI IMG/M metagenome (GOLD analysis project Ga0325411, IMG submission 206181) | Populus deltoides microbial communities from Bellville, Georgia, United States - Xylem-PdIQD-R4 | ecosystem: Host-associated > Plants > Phyllosphere > Stem > Wood/Secondary xylem...
TTTTTTTTTCCAAACAACACCAATGCAGTTAGTTAATCATGAACAATATTTTTTTTTTAAAAAAAAATTAGTTTAAGGTAAATTAAATTTATTCGTACTGTAATGAAATTGTAAATTTTTTTAAAAAAATTGTATTGTGCTCAAAAAATTAGTATTTAATATTATTTAATAACACTACATAAATTAGAAAGATATCGCATGATGACGTAACATTTGTGGAATTTGATCGCAATTCTAATAATAAAGATATCACAATCTTTATTATTTAATAACACTATATAAATTAAAAAATTCAGTTTCTGTTGTTGCGCGCTTAAGAAACCATGAAAAATATAGTCATTGTTTGATAGATTTCGTATGTAATGACATTGCATATAGTTTAATGCAATAATAAAAATATTTGATATCAATATTATTTATTTCATGATATAATAACAGTAGTTAAATCTACAATATTTAAGTTAAAAATCATTAATATATATATATATAATCTCAATTTTAAAAGCATTTTTTTAACCAAACACCTTAAAACTACTTTTTCTTCAACCTCAATTTCAACTACAGTTTTAACCAAACACCTATTTTTTCAAACCAACCTCAACTAAAAGTATTTTTTATAAAATAATCTTTTTCAAACCACAATCACAACAGCTACCGCAAGGCCAGTTAAAAATTTATCATCACAACATTATTTTTATTTTTATTTTTATTTTTTTTAAATTGAGAGTTTCAATCCGTGAATCAGATTTTATCCTGGATCTAGTTATAATAGTGAGCCCATTGCAGATAAAAGAAGGTCACGTGTTCAAATACATTCTTTGAACCATGTGAAAATAGCTCTAAAAAGGTCAACTCTTGACTGCTGTGACTGTATAAATTAGGAATGATAAGAGAGTAATTGGTTTTTTTTATATAAAAATAAATAAAACAAATAACTAGAATTTTAATTTTGATGGCGTTTAGTTTTTCCAAGTAAAATTTAATACTAAACAAGCATTTGTTTATTATATCAGAATAGAATCGATAAAGATAATGAAAACATAATTATGTTTGATTAAAAAATTTAGATAAAAATATAAAAATAATTTTTTTAAAAACAATTTTAGAATGAGTTTTTATATTTCTAAAATAAAAGATACATAAAAGATTAGGGACAGTATTTATTATTTTGTATAACAAAAAAATCCTTATAAGAAACTTTCAATTTTAAATTTGTTCAACCAAGATATCTAAATATATAAGTAAGATAAAAATAGTTATTATCATAAATTTAAAATTCAATTTGGGGTTGATATTGGGAAAGGCTTGAGGCATGGGATCAATATAAGAATAAAAATATTTAATACTATAGTTTTAAAACCTGACTTGGATGTTGACTTAATACAAGGCTTGAATTATAGGTAAGGAGGGTCAACCTGTGTTGATTCGAGTCAATTTAAAAATAAAAATAATAATTATTATAATTTTAAAAATTGACTCGGGGGCCAACCCGAGATAAGGCACAGGTCACAAGTCAAGGGGGTCAATATGGGCTTGCTTGAGTCAATTTATGGATAAACGTTGTTATTATTATAGTTTTAAAACCCGACTAAGGAGTCGATTTAGGGCAAGGCCTGAGTTATGGGTTAGCAGGGTCAACCCGAGTTGAACCAATTTTTTTAATCGAAGCAGCCTCTTTTTGAATTTTTTTTTAATCAACAGGTTTTTTACTTGTGTTGTATCTAGAGTTGACCGAGTAGTGGGTCAACTCGGGTCTTGACCAAGTCATGTGAAGTCAAATCCTTCCTCTATGTTTTTTAAATCCAAATCGATCAAATCTCGAGTCAACCGGGTTTTGGGTCAACATGCCGGTCTAGTCTGAGTTTTATAATTAATGTGATTATAATATTATTAATTTCAACACTCAAATTAAATCAAAGTAAAAAAAAAATTTAATTATTTTTAAAATTTACAAACTTGATAATAATACATATTAAAAGTAAAATAAACTTGTTAATATTTTATTATATCTTTTAATTATAACCAAATAGAATATAGAAGACAATCATTCTGTCTTTTTTCATACCACTATCATATATTATTTTATTTTTATTTTATTTTATTTTCTATCTTGTAACTCGCAATACCTATCTAAAGAGTAGTGTTACCTAATAAAAAATAAATATAATATTAAAAAAATATTCATAAAAAAAATATTAGAAAAAAAACTAATTTAATAAATAGTAGTTTTTCAGGAGGTGTAACAATTCTCTCAAACACTAAATTTTAATATTACTTAAATATTAATGGCATGAATTTCACAAAAATAAAAGCGTGAATTAGCTTTTTTTTTCGTTGTTCTTTACTTTTTACATTGTGATTTTTTTTAAAATCTGAATGTTATTTTTTAAATAGCACTGACTAAATCTCAAGGGGTGTGTTGAAGCAACCCTTCTCTTTCACTATTATTATTATTATTATTATTTGTTAATAATTAAACCCTTGTTGAGAAGGTCAAAATGGCCATGAACATATGAAATTGAGTTACCTCCACCGCCTTCCTTAGAAGATAGGCATGGAGGGCAGCTGTACCAAGCTGGATCTGGTCAGCATTAAACTTCCAAGGACTTGACCTTACACACGCATGCAACACACAGCACAGCACCACCCATTGTTTCTATGGCTCTACTCCATACTACAACCCCTTCGCCTTTATTTGGTGGGCGCTTGACTTTGACAAAAAAAATTTGTCCCGTAGTCAATTCCCAACCGACAAGGTCTCGTCCATCAATCTAGCCAAAAATTAAAAGCACATGCCAGCTTCAGATCTCGTGTGAGCAAAACGTATGTGTGCTGCTAGGACTGCTATATATCTTATCTTTCTCCGTGTCCTTTCCACCAAGTTTCCACGACCAGGCCAAGTTGAGCCCTCTTGAATTCTCTATATATACCCCAGCTTTTGCCTTCATTTGGCAACTTCTTGGTTTTTAGTTTTGCTAGCTACTGCTGCAAGGATTTTCAAGAAAGATTGAAATAGTCTAAAGATTATACAAGCTTCTAGCTAAATCACCTGGTCAATCAATTTGAAGGAGATTGTCAATAAGGACCCGTTCGATCAAGGCGGCTATGGATTATTCATCGTGGGTTGATACTTCTTTGGATCTTAATATTAATCCTTTAAGAGTGAAAAGTGAAGTTCCGGTAGATGCAGAAAGATTTGGGATGGCAAGAGAATTGAAACCCACTTTCATGGATTTTCAGACCAACCCTTCAGCCAAAGAAGAGGTTAGCTTTACATATACATACATTCATACATACATATATATACACAGATACTCATTTTGCAGTAATCTGTTTATGTCTCTATGGTTTTTTGTTGTGTACCTCCTTTTTTTCATGGTTTCTGGCCATCAATTGAAGGCTAAATACACACGGCTTCGAGGTTTTGTTTTTCAAACAAACTTCAAGAAAGAACTAGATATGATGAATTCTTGTCATTTAATTTCAAGAAAGAATTCACAATATGATGAACCCTTTTAAATGTTTTTGGTGCTTAGGAAGCATTTTTATATAACATCAAAACATTGTTTCATGAAAAAAATAAAAATAAAAAGAACTTGTACAAAAGAGACTACCAGGTATCAGCTGTCTTAAGTTTTAGCTAGGAACTTGTTGAGCTTGATTAGAGGGTGCTTCTGAAATTAGAAGTCTTCTTGAAGTTTTGAAGTTGATTTTATTTTGTTTAATTAATTCCAGTCTGGAGCTTTGGTAGTGGAATTGAACCGAGTGAGCGAAGAAAACAGGAAGCTAACTGAAATGCTAACTGTGATGTGTGAGAGCTACAATGCTTTAAGAAGCCAGTTGATGGATTACATGAGCAAGAATGGAGAAAAGGAGCTTCTTGCCCCATCAAAGAAAAGAAAGTCTGAAAGCAGCAACAACAACGATAATAACATTGCAATGAATGGGCACTCTGAGAGTAGCTCAACTGATGAAGAATCATCCAAGAAACGAAGGGAAGAAGTCATTAAAGATAAGATTTCGAAGGCTTATGTCAAGACTGAAGCTGGTGATACAAGCCTTGTAAGTCCATATAATACACTCCTCAGTTGCAAAAATCTTGATTGCTTCCAAAGTTTATAGGTTATGTTTTATATGCTATGTACATGTTTTCATGGGTTGCTAAGCAATTGCATATCTATTGCAGATTGTGAAAGATGGATATCAATGGAGGAAATATGGCCAAAAAGTCACAAGAGATAACCCTTCTCCAAGAGCTTACTTCAAGTGCTCTTTTGCTCCAAGCTGCCCTGTCAAAAAGAAGGTGAGGCCAGAATCATAAACACAGTTCTCTATTGCTTATATACGATCATCGAGTCAATTTCATCCATACCTCACATGTTCAATTTAGCCGTACGGTGGCTGATAAATCGCATATAATCAGATTTCAACTCCCATGGACTATGGATTTGTCCAAGTTTTCTTTATAATCATCAGTAAATGAAAAAAGGTTTTAATTCCAACTCTTCTGTTTGGAGTGAAAAGGCTGAGTAGAATGCTAAAGATGGTTCTGTCTCATTTTGTGGTTCATTCAGGTTCAAAGGAGTATCGATGACCAATCTCTTCTAGTGGCAACTTATGAAGGAGAGCACAACCATCCACATCCTTCAATGGAGGCAACATCAGGTTCAAACCGTAGTCTAACACTCGGTCCAGCACCCTGCATAGCCTCCCTAGCCTCATCTGGGCCAACCATTACTCTTGATCTCACAAAATCTAAGTCAAGCAATGATGACAGGAGCTCAAAACCAAGAGCGGATACGCCTGAAGTCCGGAAATTCTTGGTGGAGCAGATGGCCTCTTCGCTGACGAAAGATCCCAATTTCACTGCAGCACTGGCCGCAGCAATCTCAGGAAGAATGTTTCAGCAAAATCACAGCGAGAAGTGGTGAAATTTCAGCTTAGTTAGGAAAAGAATCATCTCTACCAACTTAGTTGGAGTTTTATAAATTATGTACGGTTCCATTAGCACAGGAATACCAGTTACAGTACCTATTATCCAAAGAGTCCAAAACTTGAGATAAGGGGTGTAATCCGAAAAAAGACCATTTTGAATTTTGCAATGTATTTGTAAATACATCATTTGATACATGGGGGAACAAAAGGTCCCAAGGAAGATAGCACCTTGAGGATTGTATATGATTACATGAAGAATCCAAAACTCATTTTGAGATTCAATAGTTGGATTTGGGTTTTTTCCCATTTAATGGATAATGGCTTATTTTTCATATATTTTTAATTGGTATAATCAACCATTAAAATGAATGGTCTTTCAGAGTCAAGGGTAACCTTGTGATAAGAGTGTGAGTTCTAGTGTATTTTAATGGATTATTGCCATTTGAAGACATCTAGGGGAGCAATTGTACATCAATTAGATGTCCTAAATTGGCTGTAAGTGCGCAAGGTTCTGGTTGGCCAAATGGCTATCTGATTAGCATAACTGGATTCCAGGACCAGAAAAGTTATGTCATATTATGTTCTTGAACTTTCATTTAGCAAAAAGTATATGACTTCCAACCATCCAGAACTACTGGGGCTGTCTCTCTCTCAAACTTGATTTGAAGCATATGTTCCAAGTGCAAAAACTAGTGTGAAATTAAGCCGGTGGTTGGGATTTGAAGACTTGAGGGTTGGAATATAATCTTTTCAGTCAAAGAAAACCGGCTAATTTGACTGGTTATCAAGATTTTTTGCGGGCTATTTTGACTTATCTTTGGGTTTATTGTGTTATAATTTTTTAAAAATATATATATTTATCTTGATTTATTTATTAAAAATAAAATAATATTTTTAATTTAGTAATTTCTTTGTATTTAGATAAATTAAAACACTTCGAAATATTATGATTAATGAAAACCCTAAACTCCTTTTCATTTATTTTCGAATTTGTTTTCTGTTAATTTGGATTTTGGATTACTTTAACAATAATGTCAATGGTTAATGCTTCAGAAATTACTAATGTCCTATTAGTTTTCTCTTGTTCGAGTAAGAATGTTGCTAATTGAGGCCTAAACAGGTTGATGTCCTCTGATACTTGCTGTTCCGACTAGTTCAGTGGCGTTTACCTTGGTGTTTTAACATCAGACGTCTTTTGTGTTCGGCAAACAATCTGCTAGTGACAATCCTTTTATCTCCAAAAAGGAATGTTTTCTTTACGTTCTCGTTGGGAAATTGTTTCTATGTTCAGCAGAAGATGTGACTCTTCATGACCATGGGAGGGTTCTGATCAGGCAAACCTCGAGAGAAGCTAATCAATGTGCGGACTGACTTGCTAACTCAGATCATGGATTTCCAGTTGCTGTGTAACTTAACCATTAGACGAAGGATCTTGTTATGATTATGAACCAAAGGTGTATATTGCTACAAGGATCTTGAAATGCTCTTATATGACGAGAAGTCGAGAAGGCTTTCAAACTAGCTGTGATATCTTTAGGTGCCTTGTTAAAAGGTTAAGAACATGCATTTCCTGTTACAACCCAACAAATCAAAACCAACAGTTCATTCACTTGGCATTCCAAGAATTTGGGGTGCGGCTGATGTCTTATATTCCTAGCAAGACATCCCAAACTTTCTGCTAGACAAGCAGCAGCCATTTATGATATTATATAGAAGAATATTTTGCCGTAATCCAAAAGGAAAAGTGCTGATTGAATGTATGCGATAAAGCTTATTTGACTACAGGAATTCTGGAATCTATACACGACATTGAAAAGGAAAGGAACATTGAACTTGAAACACAGATATGTAAATTTCATATAACTGATACTGATTTTTTTGGGGCAGTACCTCCATTCACTGAATCTTTTAACAGAGCGGAATTTGATTACGATGACTTTCAGAAATCTAGAGCATCAAAATCTCTTTCAAGTTCCATTAACAGAGAATAAGTTGGACCAAGATGGTTATTCCATTACACACTAGAAAAGTCACTAAATCCATGTGGATTCAACACATAAATATATGTGCCACCGGCCAACAGAAAAAAGTCATCAGCACCTAGCCTGTCACTAGTAAGTAGTAACTAGTACAATAATCCAACCCTAGGGTTGCGAGGAGATATAAGATCTCACCTGGAATTGAAAAGCTAATAAGAATAGACACCATATCAAGGACAAAGAAGGTTTAACTTTGAACACAGGTGAGTCTTTCAGCATATTCACTTGAACAAAGAAAATGATATGTATACATAACAGCCATGTCATTCATACAAATAATTACATGAATCAAATTGTTGCAAATATACCTGCTTGGAGTAGCTTTCTTTAGAGGCAATTATCTTTTGTACAAAACCATTAAACACAGCCCTCCTTGAAAGGAATGCCAGACACAGAAATTGGCATGACCTCCAACTTACCAAACAATTTTTTTTATGGTTATGTATAAGAATTCTAGTCATCGACAGCTCTAGATAATCCAACATCTATTGGATCCTCAAGTTCTTTCACTTTGGTCTTAGCCTCAAGATAGTCATCCTTTACCCTTGCTTCTCCCTTGGTTGTACACTCTTGGAATCTAAAGCAATTTATGAGATGATCATTTGTTAGTCCAGCCACTTGCATGAATGAGTATATAACTGTTGGACTGACGCTTCGAAACCCTCTTTTTACTAGGTCTTTGCTTATGAGCTCTGCTTTTGGAGTCTTGACTGGGACTTGGCGGGAATATCGGAATTGGCTTATGATGGGCTTATGATTCACAAAGTTCCAGATGTATTTATCAAACGACCCAAACTCATCTGTGACCTGCAGCATCAACAAGATGTGAGTTTACAGCAGTTTAAAGGTCATGGTTGAAACAATCTTCAAAAATATTACATCAAACCCAGAGCTTTCTTTACCATAAGTTGTTTAAGGAAAATCACAAAAAACAGGAAGTCAATATCAGGCTTACATCAGGGGGGAAAAAAGGAATTGAAAAAGTCCACGTCTCTACCTTGCAAATTTGACGTGCATTCTCAATGATTGATCGGAGCTTTAGCTCTGACAGTAGGGAGCTGGCAGGGCTTCCTGGCATTGCTATCCTTTTCTCGTTTAATTTGGAAACGTCAATTGGATCAAAATCCAAAAAGACTTCCCTGTATGCAAATAAATGCACCTCTGAGTCAATCAAGTTATACCCAATAAAAGTTTGAGCATCAACAATTCACATCGTCTTTTGATTATTGAATGCCAGAACAGCAAAAGCATCAAAGGATCATAACATACACATTTGATTCGAAATAATCAATACCTAAATATATGCCTTTTGTTAAGAATGAGAGGCCATGTAAGTTCAGCCAAAGCACCCGATAGGCTTAGCAGTTCAAACAGCTTCCTGCATGTTGAAAGAAATGATCAGAGACTGAGGGGGCTACCAGATCTGCTTTTACTTTAGAAGAAGATATCCCAAGGGTTTTGTGAGTGCATACTTGTCATCATGGACCGGGACTCCCCATTCTTCATCATGAAAAGTGGCATAGCTTGGATCTTTTAGAGTGGGGAAAATATTAATTAGCAAATTCAACTTGGTAAGAAAAGTTCAAAACTTATAATTATAATCACATCAAGAGAAGAAAATTGCGAGTGAGTAAATTATCTGGCATTTTGCAGCCTGCCACTGAATGCAGAACAGTTACGAATTAACTAGCTGGATTTTAATTATCTTGTTTCTAGAGATGGTTTGCAGTAAATTACAGAACCTGATATAAAGAATTTTGCATCTAAGAATCCTCTAGCCACATGATTGTTTAATTGTTTGGTTGGCCATCCTATAAACCAAATCAACAGAACATTGAGCTTCAGCCTCTTCACTTGGAACTACTCCCCTTTTGATTCCATCCTATTCTATAGCTTAGATCAAGTCTCCATACATGGCATACATGGACCATTTCCATTAAATAAAAAAATGATATATTAGATTCAGTTACGTCTATTCCTACTCATCACCCTCCTCTTGATAGGGGTATTCCCATAACATACATGCAAACATGCCAAAATGCTTTGCCACAAAACAAACCAGCATCTCGTAGTTTCTTAGTTCATCTATACATCATTTAGCAAAACGAGCGTCCAAAACATTCTGATAAGGAAACTTTAAAGTTAATGGGACAGGAATTTATTTCACTATCGATTATCTGTGGTGAGGCCTAGCCCTGCAGGACTGTTAGGAGTAGAAGTTTGCTCCTGGAGCATGACCACAGATGAGATGGAGATGAATGCTCTGAATGCACAGGAACACGCACCTCAAACTCTTGCATCTACTAATGCAGGAATATTTGTATGTCAGTTAACCCCCTCAATTTATGAACATCTTGCCACTTAAATGAGAATGATTGTGATATAAAATCACTTCTTTAGAGTTTTATGCCAAACTAATTCAAGATTAAGTGACAAAAGGTTATTAGCAACTAATTCAATACTTATTGCTGAAAAGTTATTCCATTTTATCTTTCCCATTAATAAATGTTTTGCATTATCAAGATTCACGAAAACCAACTAAGGCCAAATTCAGATAAATATGACAAGTAACGCCCTAAGGTTTTCTTGTACGAAATACTATTCTTATAACAGGTGCTAACTACTAATGGAAGCAGAGTATCAACCTCACAAAAGCCTAATGAAATTCTTTCATCTGTCAAAGAAAATGCCTTCCTTGACATGAAAAATAACAAGAGCACAACAATTTGCAATTTGATGCATAACCTACTTGACTTTTAGCATGTTCTAGACCCAATTCAACATAGATTGATATTTCTCTTAGTCACCAAGGACTAATTTCCTACTTTAAAACTATTACCGTCCAAACCAAATACACACATACACCCCTTTAAAACTATTACCGTCCAAACCTCTCAATTCTTGAACTTTCAAGAATCACAAGAACATCGATATTCAAGTAAAAACACACCTAATTCAAACACACTTGTAAGGAAAACAGAAAACAGAGAGGGAGAATATATAAAAAAAAAGCTACCAGTAGTAGGTGTAACCCAAGCACATCTTTTTTTAATTTGAAGTTGAAAGTCATCGGTGCTATTATCCCCCACCAGTACTTCGTTCTCACCACCACCACCACATTGCTTCTTCCTTACCATCACCGCGTTCCTTCTTACCGCCGCTCTCCCACGAGACCACGACGAGGAAGACGAAGACGCCCGGCTAAGCGGCGACGAGGATTCCGACGAGGCGTAGGAGGAGCAGGAAGCATTCATGGACTTTTGTCTCAAAACAACGAATTTGCCACTGCCACATTTCTTCTTGCTCCTGTTGTTGGACTCCGTTTCTTGCGGCGGCTGTTTATCGTTGGTGGGTTTCTTCTTCGTCGCCGGCTTTTCTGGTTCCTTGTTTTCCGGTTCTCTGATGCTGTTCATGGCCCGCACTCTAGGTGGGCCTCCCGACATTGCCTTCCCCCCCCCCTTTCCTATTCTCCAAGATGCCCCCAGTAATGCTTCGAATTTACTCTTTCAAAGCTGAGATTTTTGTCGCGCTGGTCATTGTTTGAGCTTAGTAAAGAGAGATTTGAGTGCTGCGTTGGTGGGTAGAAATGAGATATTGGTGCTGAAAGAAGTTTCTTTTCTATTTTGAAGGTAGAATGAGTGAGGGTCTGTTTGGGCAGTGAGAAAGTGTGGGAAAGTGGGAGAGTGGACTTTTTCCTTTTCCTTTTCTTTTTCCTTTGGAGAGAAAAAGTGAACTTGCTAGTTAAAATGTGCCACGTAATAGGATGTCTGAATACTGATATGCTAAATACCTCAATATTTTTTTTAAAAAAAGGTACTGTATTTTATGGATAATGCTGTAAGAATACAACTAATTTACTGGAACGCCATACGTTATTGTTCAAATAAAATAAAAAATTAACTTAAGAAAAATATTCAAGTTACAAAATTATTTGATATTTGTTATTTGTTATTAAATCCCATTCAATAATTTAATTTTTAAATTAAATCTTTTAACTTGATTTTTTTTATCAAACTCTAATTTAAAATTAACCAGCATAAAAATTATCTTAACATGAACTAGCTGATTTAGAAATTATTTCTCAAAAAATTTTAAAATATTTTTTGCTAAAATTTAATATGATTTGTATATTTTGGATCGTTTTGATGTGCTGATGTCAAAAATAATTTTTAAAAAATAAAAAAAAATCATTGGCATACATTTCGGCACAAAAATTTATTTGAAAAGTAACCGCTACCACACTACCAAGCATGTTCTTAATAAGTTTAAAAATAACCAGATGATTAATAAAAACATTATTTAGTTTTAAAAAAATTCAAAATGATATTTTAAAAAAAATATATTAAGATGACAATATATTTTATTAATTCTCGGCTTAATAACAAAAATAATAGATATTTAAGGATGAAGTTTCTATTATATAATAACAAAAATAAATACTTATAAAATTAAATATAAATTAAATATCAGGACGTTTGTTTAAAATTATAATAATCTAATAAAAAATAAATCGAAATAAATTATGAAAACTAACTTAAATCAATGTAACATTGAATAATAATAATAATAATAATAATAAATATTTAATCAAGAAAAAAAATATAAGATATTTTTTTTAAAAAAACAACTCTTTCATTGTTCATGTGAATAGTGAAGAAGCTAAGTTTACCATGGTTCTTTTAATGTTTGTTTAGGAGTATGGTAGATGTTTCTTTTCAATAAAAATATATTAAAATAATTTTTTATTTTAAATTTATTTTTAACATCAGCATATCAAAACGATAAAAAAATATAAAAAAATTCAAAGCTATTTTAAAAAAAAAAACTTGCAAAAGTGTGATTGAACCGTAATGTCAAACATCAGACATGTTTGTTTTTGCGTTTCAAAAGTGCTTTTGAAATTATTATTTTTTTGGTGTTTTCAGATCATCTTGATGTACTGATATCAAAAATAATTTTTTAAAAATTAAAAAAAAAATATGTTATTTGATGCATTTCCGAGCAAAAAATACTTTGAAAAGCAACAACTACCATACTTTCAAACACTCCTGAGTAGAATATGTAATTTTAATATTTTATATAATTATATTTTATTGTTTAAAAATAATAGATAAGTAATAAACATGGAAGGCAATAAAAATAAATGCACCCAACCAATGTTAAGTGGTAACAAATTAATAATTGGTTAAGAAGTAATGATACTTGCTCCTATTGGGACCATATTTAAGGATGGAGTTTCTATTATATTTATATGTCGAACAAGCAATTTAAATATTCATGTTATCATTTATCAATTCAAATATTTATTATTTAATAAAAAAATAAAAGATAATATATATATATATATATATATATATATATATATATTAAATGATATTTATCATATTCGAGTTAAATTATCATTCTTATTAACAATGTTAAAATCACTTTGATTTTCTGAAACATGTGTTCAAATATATGTAAAACCTATTGAAATCAAATGAAAAATTTAAATTGTGAAAGGAGTTGAATTCATGTTGCTAAAGTAAATGTATGCATTTGATACTTATCATTAATTTTGAATATATTGAAAATTATCCTACATAGTGAAATCATCAACACCAGTAAACTAGTCTAAAGCTAGATTTGATTAAATAAGGGGGGGGATGCCTCTTCAAGTTCCATTGCCATCTTAACTAGTTGCCTGTCAAAACATTCAGCTAAATGTAAAGTATATAATGAAAATTATGTGACAAAACACCTCTTGGAAAACAAGGAAGCACCTTCGAAAGTAATCAGAATGAGAAAAAACAAATAATCGTCAAGATTCGAAAGAAATACAGGGCCAGGAGGGAAGATGTTATTCAACTAAAACTAAAGAACTGAGAAAGAGAGCATCTTCCAACCATCCAATCTCTTATTGCATGGTAGAGCTGCCACACTTGTAATCAAGAGATTGGCTTTGCTCGAGTAGCTGGATCCTCCTTTGATTCCAGGTGGATCATGAATACATAGCCCAGAGTCCACGCGAGAATGTATTTGAAAGGGACCCAAGATAGACATGCAAAAAGACTCAGAACGCTTCCAACATATTGTGGATCTCTTATAACCTCGAATGGGAACTCTGTTACCCAGGGGACATTCTTCCCAAAGCGTACACCATAGTAAGTACCAGCTTCACCAAGCAATTGGTATACCATGTAACGTGCAGGTGTTCTATTATAGCCGCAAAATGAAGTAGATGGAAGAAACAGAGTCCACAAAATCTAATATTATTTAGACAGAAGCAGCTAAAACATTCAAGCAAAGCCTCAGAATCACACTATATGAGAAGAGCCTCTCGTTTATTCTCCACTACCAGTACCCTACTGCTAAAGAATTATAACTCCCCAAAACCGAAACACTTCTTCTCCAAGATTGAAAAATGCGAGTTTTTTCAGTTCATGGAAGTCATGCAATTACAAGCCTCAAAAACATGCTAAATATCAGCCACGGGATAAAATCATCTCTCTGTCACCCTGATCCCATGAAAAATAATCCGTACTGTGCACTTTGCCGGGATGCCCGAGCAAAGAAACAAGCAATCTATATCGTGATGCACATTTACAAAAGGTTGGACTTGGAAATCGGGATTAGATATCCAGAAAATCGGGATTAGATATCCAGAGATAAGTCTAATCATGGAAGATAAAATGTGCAAAGGGTGTCCACTCTAAGGTTGTAGACATTTTTTTTTTAACAGAAAACTAACAAAATTCATCTCTTATTTTATTGAATGGGGTGTGCCAAGAAAAGGCCAAAATTCAGGCAGAATGAAACAAGCCAGTGAAAAGTTGTTCTATGTCAGAGCTAGGTATATTTGATAACCACAACTACTGCAGGATCTTTTAGTTTTTACACCAAATCTGATATTTTAGAAGATTACTATTCGGTCCAAGAACACAGCCCAGATTCTCATAAAGTTCAGAAATTTACGAAGAGTGCCGAAACTGTAGGTTAAAACTCCGTGGTTAGAGGAAAAAACGGAAAAGAAGAAAGAGAGAACCAGAATGTCAGAAAAGATATACACACAAAAAGCAAAATCACAAACAGTATGGTCAAGAATGGGAGTTGAACCTAGACATGTGAAGAAATTATGCTTTTCAGACAAGCTTTGAGCATCATGCAACAGCCATTGATTTCAAAGACTGCCTGATTGGCCGATCTTATACTCGAAGCAGGCCGTCTATATAAGCATGTCTAGGCTGGAATATTAAGCCAACAATTATACAGACTATAAGAGTAATCCACAGAGCAACAACCAGGTCCAAGCTCAACTGACCACTATAAATCAATGACAGCCATATCTTGACATCACTGTCGGATTACCAAACGTTATCTTAAGAACAAAAAACTTGAATTCCGAATTGGGTCCATAACCAACAATTCATCCCCATCAAAAAGATACGAATTTGGAAACATTTAGCTCCCAGACACCGATCTTTGTAGGCATATATGAATGTGCTATATATACGTACCAAGTATTTGCATTTCCATTACCAAAAATAAAATAAAATGATGGAAGCTTCACATGAATTCCTAACTGGGTCCGATCAGTTACAGGCACATATTGATATGTTAGATATAATATCACAGTGATCAACTGACCTGAAGTTGAGGAACTGACCAAAGCCAAAGAGGGGCCAGAAGTAGAGAGGAGGCGGCCAAGAGAGAGTGGAAACTGAAAAAAGAGAAATGAACTGCAACAACTTGAGGAAATGTGAAACATAGGCCATCACCTTTGATGGGTCCTTGTATTTCCCACATAGGTTCACCCATGCCTGTGGGTTTGTCCATAACCAGTAGTAATATGGGAATGGGAGCAACACACCTACTGCTGCAAAGATACCCATTTTCTCTCTTGCTTGTTTTCCTAGTGTTTTTCCTGACTTGTCACAGATTTTGCGGGGATGCTGTGTTCTGTTGTGGAGCCTGTAGAGGTTTTATTTTGTGGGTGCTTGTGATCCATGGGCTTTCAGGCAAAATAAAGTAATATCGGGTCTAATGGGCTGATCCCAGTTTCAGAACTGTTCATCAGCCCAGTTGCTAGAGCTTGAATTTCTGAACTAAATGCATTTATTTTCACTCAATGTCGCCTTGTATTGCTGAGATGATAAGCACAATATTGATTTATTTTGAGGTATTAATTTCAATTTCTATCACCTATCTTTTGAGAAAAATAGCATCTCTCTCTCTCTCTCTCTCTCTGTTTTCACTTTATCATAGTTATTTATTCCCTTTTCTATTCCAATATATCACCCCATGCATCTTGATCCATGTCAATCAATCTTCATTATCATTTGAGGATAAACAATGTGAAAAATATTTTATTTACGCATTTTCTTAATTTATCATGGTCCTTTCACTTTGTCCTTTTTCTTTTTCTTTGAAAGGAATTTAGCTTGAAGGGGTGACTTCTCTTGTTGCCAATCTGGTTGAAAGTTTTTATTTTTTTTAATTAGTGTTACTAGTTTTTATTTTTAGATGGGTTTTAAAAGTTTGATTAATCTTAAAAAAATATCAAATAAATATTTTTTTTAGTGATTTTCAATAGTTTTAATATATTGATATAAGAATTAAAGAAAAATAATATAAAAAATAGTTATTTAAATTTGTTTTTAAGCAAAAACAAGCCTCAATGTAACACAATAATAATCACACACTTTGTCAACGTCTAAAACAACTACCGACCACTTGCTTACCTAGCTAGGTTCTAGCTTGAAATTAGTGATAGCTCCTTTGTTAAAAAAAAAACAAAAAGAATGAGGTGATTGATTTGATTTTAATTCTAGACTTCATAAAGAAAATGTCAAAAATAGGTCAACAAACATTTTAGTCCTAGGCTTTTAGCCAAACACTCCTAAAGCCGAATGTTCAATGGATTTCATAATCACTTACGTAAGATGGTTTAAAGGGGCATGATTAAACAACACTAGATCTAGCTAGTTGCATTGCTAGTTGAGAAAATCCTGTCTTCTTCCTCTTGCAAAAATTAACATATATTAAACAGAACCACTAGAGGTATATATTTTAGTGGACAGTAGTAGGGATGGGCATTGATTTGTGTAACCTAAGATATCTATGAGGCATGCAAGTGGCTTGAAAATAGAAAAGACAATTACAAGAAATCTCAAAAGTAGGTAAGAGTGTAATGGAATCATATATATATTTCTTCAATATATATCTACGGTGTTTTTTTTTTTTTT
>Ga0325411_1004207_pt1 | contig 16197 bp, 7 predicted proteins | sample PopdelMetagenome_13_FD_206181 | JGI IMG/M metagenome (GOLD analysis project Ga0325411, IMG submission 206181) | Populus deltoides microbial communities from Bellville, Georgia, United States - Xylem-PdIQD-R4 | ecosystem: Host-associated > Plants > Phyllosphere > Stem > Wood/Secondary xylem...
TGATCGATCGCAGATCACATCAGCAGGAAAATAAAGTGGCGTTTTAAACCACCTAGTTGCAGATCGATGAGAATCTGATTCCACTACGCAATTTTTTGCTCGATGTAAATAGCAAACTTTTGAGCTGAAGTATAAACTTGATAAGAGATATTCCGCAGGAAGTCTTTCTTGAGAATAATCAAGGCGAAGTATATGTTCTTATTATCTGATTCAAGATTCTTTTGGGTTCTAAACAGTAATGAGCAACTGTTACACAACAGTTAAAGCAGGAAAAAAAATGGAAAAAAAAATAAGCTTCATCTTAAGACAAGCAACACATTCTGTGTTTAGACTTGAGCTAGTTCTAAAAGACAAGCCAAAATTTCTTATTAACTCATTGATTCAAACAGGGCATTCCCTGAGAAAACACTTTTCATTAAAGGTACTCATCTGTTGGTTGAAACTTTGATTTAGCAGCAGAAAACAAACTGCATGGGGGTCTTCAAATAGGAACCACCTACAGGGGGCCTGGAAACGTGCCATTCGACCTTTGCTCATTCCATCTCTCTACCTGCCACCAGATAACAAAGAAAAAGTTGGCTTACACAGCATTAATATAACCAGGTCAGGAGACTGAATCGAACATTGATGCCCAATTCAACCTTAAAAAATAATATTATGATCTGCAGCAATGATTCATGGTTATGATACTTAGCTCGGTAATCATCTAAAAACCTAGTATCAGAATGCAGCCCAAGCATAAATGAGAAGCTTAAATATAGCAGCCTAAAACAAGATGCCTCATGAACAAAGCACTGCTAAAAGAATATCTAATAGTGCTCCTGGATAACCAGAACAGAATTTGCAGTGGCAATTATAGATGTGCTTACAGCCTAAATTCAACAGAATCTGAGTATGGGTTTGTGGAAGATTTTGACTGTCACGATTATGGAGTTGGTTGTTGGCTGGTAGGGACAATATGGAATAGAAGTCTGTTTGAGGATAACAGAGCTATAAATGATGAGGAAAGTGCAATTTTGTCTTATGCTAAAGATGTTCAGCAAGTCTTGCTGCTATAACGGGAAAGACATATTGACATCAGAAAAGATAGAAAACCTAATCGCAAGTGTAAAGTTGAACCTTGATGGAGCCCCTAAAGTTAAGCCAGGAATGCCAGGTGTGAGCGGTTTATTGTGTGATGAGAGGGGGTGCCCCATCTATAGTGCAGGGCCTGTTTCAATAAAGCTCTTGCTTGGCACTCTTTTTGGCTTGCAGATGTTAGGAGGCTTTGCACACAAATTGGGACATCAATTGGCATGGATTTTAGAGTTCAAGAAGTTCATCCTAAATAGTTGATTCAAAGGTGACGCTCAAACAAATCAACACAGGAGCCAACCTGTGTGGATTCTAATGCACCTTTGGACAAAGAAATGTGGAGTTTGGAAGAGGACTTGGTTGTGAGATCACAGCAATCTTAAAGGTGATGAGAATGCTTATCAAGTTGAAAATTAAGATCTATATTTAGGACTTGGTTTTTTCTTTCTTCAACATCCCATGGCATGACAATGGTATATATCAACACAACACTAAGGTCTTAACTTCCGAGATTTTTATGCCAGGCATACATCCTTCGACATTTAAAGAGCACTAAACAGCTTTGGAATAGCCTGTTGTTGAGAGAAAAAATAATATCATGCTCCTTAGTATATTGAAGATCTCAGATATACATACCCATTCACTAGGGCAGAGTGAACGATAATATTTGGCAAACTTATCACACTCTGAAGCATCTTCACCCTTGGCAGCTACACACCTGGAGAAAATTATAAGAATAAATGTTTTATCTTGCAAGAAAGAGTCAGCATCAACTTGGAAGAATGATGATTAAAAAAAGATGGCGGTAGAAGAAGAAGAACCATGGGTGTGGTTTCACTTACCGATGATATTCAATGTATCTGGTAAAGCAGTGCCTTGTTTGATTTGTAGTTGGGAATCGGTAATCAGCTGGTGCTGTCTCAATCTAAACATCAACAAGGCAATCCCATCACAAAATGAATATATGGGAAACATGAAGATGGAAGTAGAATGAATATGACACAATTATGCCACCACCACGAAGAATATCTTGATAAATGGTTACCTTAATCTCCCGCTTCTCTTCTGCAGCTTCTTTTCCTGAGTTCTCTTCTGTAGCTTCATTGGTTTCTTCAGCAGCAGCAGGGGTATCTTCACTGTTGCTTTCAGCAGTTGCGGGAGTTTCAGTGCTTTCTTCAACAGCAGCAGGAGTCTCTTCAGTTTTTTCTTCAGCAGCAGGTGCTGGTGGTTCCTCAGCTTTCTCCACAATTTCCTCAGAAACAACAGTTGCTGGCTTCTCGTCTTCTTTTACTTCTACAGGTTTTGAAACCACATTGGTCTTCTCTTCTTCTCCCTTCAATAAATATTGCTGCATGCCATAGCATGTGAGTAAATGGGTTGGTTAATACTAGTAGCACGCCAATGCAGAAAAAATTTCTTGAACATGCAAAATGACCAAAGGGCTGGAGGTTTAACATCTCATCACACTTCAAATTTTTCACTTGTGCAGGTTAACAATAAAGACATTTACATTGGTGAAAGGCAACGTTTGTTAGTGAGCACAAAAATCAAATTTGTGTCAAATTCTAAATGTGCAGACATAGCAAGTAAATGTTGTGAAAAAAATCTATCTCTTACAAATCAATTTGCAGCTGAGTTCAGAGCATATGAACAAGTCAAACAGCAGCTGATTTTATACTGAAATAGTAGCCTATCTTGACGCCAACAAGAGTGTCCCTCAACTGTTAAAGCTTGGGTTGATCTGTTGATCAAGCTCAAGTTTAATGGGCAGAACAAAACACAACAGCGAGGGAAAGGCATCAATCTATTGGGTCCCGATCCCACAAATACTTATCCTTTGGTAATTGAAACATATAGCCACAGGTTCATTTGAAGAAGCATTCGCTTTAAAAAGAAAAGGAAAACAGAGACAGAACTTGTTTCCAAAAATGCAAGTTATTATGACAGCATTAACACAGATTGAGAGAAAAAAATTAACAGCAGCCGGCAGTACATCTGTAATTGCACATCTCTTATGCAAAACATATGTTTTTTGCACAATCTGTAGCAACTACAAATCGAGATTCTCACTCTTCCACCCAAAAAAGGGGGAAAAAAAAGAATCAACCAATCAAAATATCACCGTCAACGTTTTCCTTCATGATTTACAGCAAAAGAAGATCCAGTCAAAGAAAAAAGCGCATAATTATCCTCATTTTCGCCAATAATTTTCTACATGAAGCGAAAACATACTAACGATCCGAATAAAGAAAATGCAAAAAAAAAAAAATACTTTAGGCCGAGCTTAAAAATTTAGAAACTCGAAGTAAACATTTGAACAGTGAGAGAGAGATGAGGAACCTCAGATAGGGTTGGGGCTTCGGTGGTTGCAACAGCAGTTTCCGCCATTTTGTGGAAGAAGAGGAAAAAGCGATCAGCTTTGCGGTTGAGTTGATTCAACAAGAGGGAGCGGCCACCCAGAGTGATATCAAGAAGGCAGCGCTCGGGTTAGGTTATGACTTGTCCTGACCTCACCAGTAGTTTCGTTTTACTGCGTGTTACTGTGCTGGTAAAAGTTGGTGGAAGCTGAGTTTCACGCATTGTAATCCACGTTTCCATCTGACGGTAGTTTAACTTGAAGATAACTTTCGGAAGCTTCGGGCTTGCTGGCTCGGCTCATTATATTTTTCTTGGACCGATGAGTGAGGGATTCAAGAGTGGGCCAGGGAGATATTTTTTAGCCAAGATTGGATGTAGCCCTTCCATTGATGACCCCAAAAACACCTTGAGCATCTCGTAATCGAGATTTTAAAAATGATTTTATATAATTCTTGAATAGATATTGTTTAGTTTTTATGTGATTAATCATTAATCAACAAGTTTTTTTAGAAAAATGCTTTAAAAACTCAATTTTAAGACAATATTTATTAGAAGAGGAAGCATGCCTCCTAACAAAATTTTTGTGTTGACCACCTTAGTTTTTTTGAAAGATGAAGATCATCATATTATATCATCACATAATTAATTTGAAAAGAATTTTAAACAAATTAACTTATAAATTTCTATCTTAGATATTTCCCGGCTTGTATAAATAAAATCTATTGGATTCAAAAAACATTTTTACAAATCAAGAGAACATTTAAATCTAGGATGATAAACAAAGAAGTCCCAAGAATCCGATGCGAACACTATTAATCTCAATTCTAAGCTTGTAACATTAGAAGAATTACTTTAGTAACAAGTAGTTTAACATGGTGTTTGAGAATGTAGTAACAGTTGCTTTTCAAAGTGCTTTTCACTCGGAAATACATTAAAATAATATTATTTTTATTATTTTTTTAAATTATTTTAAATATTAACACATCAAAAAATCCAAAAAAATAATTTTAACCAAAAATTTAAAAAATTACTCAAACCTCATTTGAAATGCAATATCAAACGAGGTATAAGTGTCTGTAAAATGTCAAATAAAAATGTATGTGATTGGAAACAAACACTTCATTCATGAATGAAAAGGCATTAGAAGGGAGGCCTTATCGATAGGAATGACAAGGCTAATCTTGTATTGCATGGGAACATCCACCATATATACTGAGAAAAGGCTTGAAACATGCAAGAAATGGTGCAAAACTTTCCCTTTCATGTCCTTGAACCTGCTTGTTCCATCCTTTGGCAGGCCACAGTAAGCTAGCCTTAAACTTTGGGCAAATATTGTTCTTAGCTGACACGCAATATCTGTTTTATCCTTAATGTGATGTAAACATGGATAATACCAAATCTCTTTTGTTCACTTCTTTCACACGTTGAGTTTTTCAAAACATATGCATTCAGTAGAAAAAGTATATTTAAAAACTTTTTAGAAGTTTTAAAATCTTGTTAGACAGATTTAGGGTTGTTTAGGATTTATATAAAAATTACATTAAGATTAAATTTTCTTTTCGACTTTAAATAATTACTTTAAAGCTGAGTTGTTGCAAACCACAAGTTGTTCAAGTGTTCAATCTTTAATGGTAATGTATATCAATTACTAGTGAAAAATCTCCTAAACCTTTTTAGAAAAGAAGGATTGTTATGCTTTTAAGTATTATTTCTTTTCTTTAGTGTTTTTCAAGTGTTGTATAATGTATTGTGTATTATTTTGAAAATAAAAGGCATGACATTTTATTTATAGGAAAACCTGTCATATAAACGGTAAAATATCAATTTGCCTCCTAAATAATAAGACATATATTATTTCAGAAAAAAAATTAAAATTTATTCCATCATGTCCTTACTTGATTTTTTAAGTATAGAATTGTGATTCTTTATATAAATTAAAATTTAGTTCTTAATTTCTAAAACTTATCTACAATCAACTCACACTTGATTGATCTTTCCATTTTAATTTCTTACCAATGGTTCTTGTATGTCTTACCCATTACGTTCCCTAATAAGTTGGCCCAAATATAAATCATAATCCTAATTAAAATAGGATTAAATTTATTTATTTATTATCAAATTAAACAATTGATTGATTTATATTTGAAGATCAAATACAATGTTTAGCAACCTATCATTATCCTCATATTATTTGAAAAGTCAAAAGTAATTTGATTTAACTTTTTAGTGATCAATTTATCAATATAATTATTATTCTTTCATCAATAATGTTTTAATTAATTAGATATTATAGCATATAATGTGTCTACTTTGATTATTTGAACAATATTTGAAACTCTTTTCAAATCTCATTCCACCTTATGAAAAAGATTTACAATCAATATTAATTCATCTAGGGTGATAAATCTTCTTTTGATTACTTAAATATCTTCATATAATTCATGTCATACCCAATATCTGCTCATCTGTTACCATTGATTAGGACAACATATAACAGTATCAAAACTTAACACTCCTAAGATAACTTAATGATCTCAAGTCTAAGAATCACTTATACAACCGTCACCGTCACCGTCACGTGAGTCTTTTCATAAACATATGTGATATCTTTATATGAAATTCTCATGTGGGTCAGTTTAGTGTACATATCTTATGACAAGTACTTACATATTAGTTCTAGATATCTCTTATATCTCAGCTTATGAGAACAACTGTTTTTTTTATATAAAAAAAGAACATAATATGTATCGGTCTCAATTACTCTAATTAATATCTCGACTTAATAGAATATTGACTAGAACATTTTAGGAATAATATTTTGATACAATAGAAATCTCATAATTATAACAACTTTATAATTTTATTTGCAAAATATTTTTATCTCAATAACTTTAACTTTATTCTAGATTCATGAATTAAATATTTGATGAATAATAAAGATAAATAAAATCTATTAAAATTAAATATGTTTATATGTAAGGTTGTTGAAAACACTTTTTTGACACGATACGAAAAATTCAATATAAACTTGAATTGTAAAACCAGGTTGTAAAATCACAAGTAAATTTTTTGAACTAATTATATAGATAATTTTAACCAAATAGTAAATAATAGTATAACACAATTAAAACAAAAATAAAACAAACAATATAAAAGTTCAAGTAAAATATATAGTTCAAATAAAAATTCATATATAATTTAACTTAAAAATCTCATACAGTACAATTATATTTATAAAATTTCATTTATTAGCTAACAATCAGTTTGCTAATTCGAAAAAGAAGCTGTGGCAGAAACTAATTTACCTACTATATACATTGCAAGTTGTTATAGCATATAACAATTATATTAAAAGGAGAAACAAAACATAAAGAATATGATGCAGAAAAGAATGATATTACAAATCAAATATATGGGCCGAGAGCAGCAGATATAACTCACGTCAACTAGGATCTATATTACATTTTAATGTCGAAACCAGTCACCAGAAAAGAAAAATAAAATTACAGAACTTCATTTTCCATCCTTGCTTCTTCGTGTTCTCTATCCCTGAATTACATCCCGGATGAGGACGTCCAACGCCCAATTTTGGAGCAGCAGGTTTACCTTGGCCCCTACCAGCTGCCAATGGTTTGGCCCTGGTAGTAGGTGAAGGAGCAGCAATGGTGCCCAGGGGTCATCAGTAAAAATTCATGGTTTGGCCCTGTTAGTAGGTGAAGGATCCTGATGCGAATCTCCCAAGCTTTTGGGGGTTCAACTTCAATCTCTTCTATCACCAGTGGGTCTCCAGGGTTTCGGCATATTGCAGCTATTTGTGTAGCAACAAAATAAGAACAAGAATGGTATCAGTGTGTTGGGGACTGGTGCAATATAATAACATGTGAAAGCAGTAAACTTAATAGTCTATTCAGAAAAGAACCTCTGCGTATTATGGCTTTCCCTGCAGTTTCCGATCCGTTATTAAAAGCACAGACACTCAAAGTTATAAGATCTCTCTCCTTTTGCACACAGATTAAAGAAACAGAGATTTCCCGGTCTTTCCTGATTTCATTTTCTGTCAAAATGTATGCAGGGGATATGCAGTGCCGAGATGTCAGGTACCAAGTAGTCAAAATCGCGAGGCCAGAGATTCATTTCCTGATTTCATTGATGAAAATGTTGTAACATTATTGTCATCTCTCGTGTTTCTTGACTCTTTTAATTAGTGTAGTTGAGCCTGTTGTTATATGTTTTTTAAAATATTTTTTATTTTAAAATATATTAAAATAATATTTTTTTATTTTTTACATTAATACATCAAAATAATTTAAAAATACTAAAAAAATATTAATTTAAAATAAAATAATAATAAAATTTTTTTTTTTAAAACCCCCGTAAAAAACCACATGGTGCCTCAAAAAGACGCCGGCGTAACCTCACAGGCCACAGCTGCTATCTTATAATATTGTATAATATTGGAGTTCATGAATCATTTGTTCTTGCAGCCTTTTCATCTGACGAGGAGGGTACGTTGCCAGCCTATCTGTCTCCATAGGCTCTAAAACGGATGAGAGACTTAGGGTGTGCGTGTAAGAATTATAATGGACCCCATGTTTAGGTTGATTTTACGAACAAGACAAAACAAATTGCTTGCGCTCATAGATTCGAAATCCAATTTATAATTTTCACACGATAGAAAATAGCTATTTTATTGTTGCTGCACATATAAAAAAACACTCGAGGCCCGTTGACATAGCCCAAAAATTGCAGCCTGAGCCGCGAGGAGATTTGTCTACCCACCTTCGAGATAAGCACCGTCTACCCTTTACATCAATGCCAGTTGCCAACCACTTTAATAACACAATTAGTCATATTAAAGAATATGATTTTTTTTTTTTAAAAGGCTGAGAAGTTAAGAAATGTTTAATCTGAGTTTGTTTGTTTGTGAAAAGTAATTATTTTAAAAAATTTAATTTTTTTTAAAATAAATTTTTAAACAGTAAATTATTTTGAGATATTTAGTAGTATCATGGAAAATAAGTTGGAAAATATTTTTCAGTATTTGACCATCTCATGAAAAATGAGCTGAAAAATAAATTGTTAATATTTTTTTCAAGTTTACTAAAATAATAGATAAAAAAGTTGAAAGATGATAAAATTAAAAAAATTACAATTTCATAAATTATTTCAAATAAAATAAATAACAATCAAAACCATAAGGACCAAATTTGATAGATAAAAAATTTCAATTAAGAAAATGTTAAGAGAAAGCAAATAACAATTATAAAAATAAGGACCAAAGTTGATAAATAAATCAAATTAAATCAAATTCTAAGGGATAAAATTGAAAAGAAAAAACAAGATTTAAAACAAAATATATAGCAATCAAAAGTTTGAGAACCAAATTTGATAGAATCAACAAATTACATAACATTTTTAAATTTTTCACAACTCTGAAAAGTGTTTTTCATTCAAAATAAAAAGAAAACACTTTCTTGAAAACTAAACTAAATTTTTCTTTGATTAAAAAGTGTTTTTCGTAGATCAACTTTTCTAGAAATAAACAAATACAAAATAATTTAAAAAGTCATTTTTCATAAAATAATAGATCTTGCTTGGATTTTCTTTTGTTATTTCAATGACTCAACCCATTTAACACATTTCAAATTTGAACCGCAAGCTGCACTTGGAATTCCTTGTCTAGCTTCAATTTGAGTAGTAACTGACTGATTTGGACCGTGCAATATTTTTTTTTTTTTTTGCATTGAAATTTCCAAGCTTCCATGTTACTGGGCTCTAATATAATTGGACTTTTCACCGTCAAGTTGCACTTTGTAAATAATTTTAGAGAAATGCTCTTTTTGTGGAATATTTTTTATTTTATTTTTAAAAACTCTAATACATTAAAAAAAAATATTTCACCCACAAATCCAGTTATTTTTATTATTAAAAATGATTTTCCTTGATTTGGAAAAAAACATGAAAATATCTAAAAAGATTACTAAAAGAAATTTGAATAATGCAATATCAACAAACAAACATCATGTTGAACGAACACATACTTTTTTTTATTATTTGACCAATTACTTAATATTTATAGGATTTACCATCTTTTATATATATATATATAACTTACCATATCATCCATTTGTATAATTCAAGATGTTGCCTCCAATTTTCAATGAAGTTTACTCTATTCCTTCACTTCTTGGATTTAAACTTTGAGTTTCACGTCTAATTTTTTGATTAAACTCTTCTAAGTATTCTGGATTACTTAATTATGATGCATCTTTAAAATTGATATGCAAGATAGTTCAAAAATACCCTTTTCATTAAATAAAAAAATCATATGTTTCTTATGAGATTTTAAGCGAAACTTATTGGATTTAAGCCTTTCAATAATAGATAATTAGGTTGTATGATTGAAGAAAAAGGATATTTTTGTAAACTTAAGAACATTTGCAAAACAAAAGCTTTATAGAAAAGATGAAGATGTGAATACTAGAATGCTGAGAGAGAATGTTAATACCTATCTTGAGGTTTATAAAGATGTATTTATATTAATAAATCAAGTTTACTTTTCATAGTAACAAGGATATAATAGAAAAATAATTATGACACATAAACAAATAGTAATCATTTAGGCTTAAAGTCCCTTATGGAAGGTGGTATTATGTTCAAGGAAAAAAGATCGTATCGCGTGGCCCATCAACCGATACAATGAGTCCAACAAAATTGTTGTTGCTCTGTGTGTCTATTGGTACAAATTGATGTGGGTGAGTCAAACACTAATGTATGCATTCAGAGTTAAGGTACGTATGCTCAAGTACATTGCCTCATAGACTAGTTGATTCAATTAAGAGTCCTATCATACCTTTAGGCTTCAAATATGCCATGCGATCTCTTATAGGTCCAATTTTCTATTGGGCCATGTGGTATAATCGAGCCCAATTGAGAGATGCCTCATGTCCAAGCTTGAGGATCCCAAGTACGCTTCTAGCCCATCAACTTTTGGGCTCAAGCTATATCTTATGTTTATGCTTTTAGACTTAGGTTGTGTCTCGAATCTTATTCTTTAGGGCCCAAGTTGAGGATATAAATACTAGATCCATCAATTACCCTCGTAATTCTTTATGATGTAATAATGAAAAGACTTGATCAACCACTATTTGTATCTATGATTTTTTTTTTTATGGTTGGGCACTTTCTTACCTTTTTACTTTGTCATTTTGTTGCTTAAGGTCTTGAAATGTTATTGTTTGAGCGACTTTATGTCTAATATATGGAATGTTTAAAAGGAAATTATGTAGAAGAATATGAAGGGCTAACATCCTTTAATATCATATTTTTTAATTTATTAAAATGATACTATATATATAAAGGATATAGCTACCCTCACATTATCATTTTCACAAAATCATTTTTGTTATTATCTTGTCTTTCTTTTATTTTCTCTCTCAATCGTAATGATTTTCAAAGAGAAACAACTATTATGAAATCATATAATTACCACCCATACCACCCCAAAAGCACCATTAAATTATTCTTATTCCTATTTTGATTGTTATGGAAAAGTTTATGTGTGATTTTATGATAAGGAATTGGTAGATTTCAATTATATTTTGATAGAATCAGAAGAGCCAACCTAGTTTAAGGCTAACCATTTTCCCTACTACTTGTAAAAACATAAATATAATATGTTTATTTTGGAAAGTTATGGAGCGTGGGGCTAACTTGAGCAGAGAGGAATTAAAAAGCTATAAAAAATGGGATAAGGACTCCTAATAGAGATTATGGCTATCTCTAAGATTGCCATATAACCTAAAAACCAATTAGAAAATATTACCCTAGCACAACTATAATGTAATTGGTAATGGATATCAATGTCTGCTTAGGAAACAATTATGTGGTTAAGACTTTCTTTTTTTAGTAGAAAATATAGTCAAATAACCTGAAAATGCTAAAATAAAAGGGATAAAGATACTTATACCATTTTGTATATTCAAATTTGGTATGAAACTCTCTCTCTTTTTGGTTTTTATATAGTGTGTTTTTCCATTATAACCTTTACGTAAGTCAAATACACTTAAATATATGAGTCATCAAAGCTACCTTTAAGAAGTACATAAGCCACCATAAAAAGATGTCATCCTTAAAAGTACTTAGACATTACTATTAGTTAATATGATGTGCTAAAAAGGGATGTGAATTGGCCTAGTTCTACATCTTTTCCCTCTAGACTAATCGTCCTATGTTCAAGATCTTTCATAGTAAAACTTGTAATTTGAAGAAGTTGAAAGGGAGAATGGTGTATGGTAAAATATATAGAAGCAATCTCTTTATATAGACCCTACAATGGAAAGGGGAGTTAGGTTCCTTGATCCACAAGGAAGTTAAGAAATCATCTCTAATGTAAAAGGGGTGAAGAAGTTTAAAGATAAAGAAAAACATAAATAATAGAGTACATCTCAAAGAAAAAGATGAATTTTGGTAGAGTAATATCAAAGCTTGTATCCGGACAATACAAAAAAATAAAATAGAGGACTCATTTATATCTTCTAATTTTAAAGGTGACAAGGAACCTAACTCCCCTTTCCATTGTAATTATGTCAGCTAACACTTCTACTATGAGCAAAAATGTGACCCCCCTCCTCCTCAGTCTGTCTAAGATGTGATGGCCTAATTGTTGTCAGCTACTTCAACTAAAGAGATACAAGTGATGTTTATTCTTCTTCAACCTCAACAACTAACTAAAGAGAAAAACCATGCTATAAAATTTTATGTTTGAGTGAGATGTCACTCTCTAGAGGATACTTGGTATGTTTAGTATCATATGGTAAGGTATTTCATTCAGTACATAAGAGATATAAAAAATGAATGGATGTCGGGCTTACTAACCATTTGCATATAGTTACCTAACTTATCTTCAATATAAGTTCAAAATTTTTTAAGGTGTTTATAATTTAATCTGATGCCTTTGCATTTTATATTTGACAAATATATTTCAGGACTTCTTTAAAAAATTATATAACCTTTCAAGTTGTGAAGCCATGTACAATCACATTCTCAATATGATTTTAACAACTCATGTGGGCTGCCTAAGCTTTCATAGAGAGATAATTAACCAATTTTATGGATGTACTCTAAAAGGTATTACAAGATAAGGATGTCTATTCTATGGAGTTTGAGATTTTCTATGAGAGAATCATAATGGTTGACTAGGATTTATTGACTTACCAATAACAAGTAAATAAGTTGCAGCTGGCCCTGACCAGGCTAATAATGAGGCTTATCGGATCCTAATAGAATGTTCCTAAATGTGTACTCTAAGAGATACATTGAAAAAGTTCAAAGATGATTTTAAAGAGACTTAGGCTTTATAAGAGACCTTTAAACATAAATTGGTAGAAATAATAAGTGATATTTATTTTTTTAATTAGTCTAAAAGTGATGTGGTTTTTTTTTTTAAATCTTCCACCTAGATCTTATCACGAACTTTAAAGAGATCTACATTAGAAGTGCGAATATAGCTACTAAAAACTAATACTTGGTTTTGGACATTAAGAAGAATGAGGAGAATGGTGAAGATAATCTTAAGACCATAAATAATCAATCAGTAGTGGAGGAACCAACTATAGAGCAACTTGAAGAGAAAGCCTTAAAGGGTGAGGAGTCTAAGCCTAATGCAATTAGGGTTAATTAAAGCTTTGATGTGGAGATTATTGGTGAGAACCAAACTATAGAAGATCTGAAAGATAAATAATGAGTAATTGTTTCTATTTGAATATATACTAAACTTTAGCCTCAGTCTTATGGGGTTTTTTTAATCTATATGTAAGAAAAATTTATCCATCATAAACTTTTAAATTTTATTTTTTCTTTTATTATATGAAATGAAAAGTTTTTCTAAAGTGTTGTAGCATTTATATTTTACATCTTTTTTATCTAAAGCCCTCATACGCCTCCTATCAAGTGAACTAAAATTGTCATACTTAGACCTTGTTTAGTGACATAAAATAATTTTCTTTTTTCCCTTTCTTTTCCTTTTCAAGTTTTTCTTCTTCAATAGAACATTAAAAAAAAAGGCATGTTCATTTCTTAAAGTTTCAGAACATTTTCCTAACTCGGAAAAATAAAAAATATGTTTATATTGTAGTTTTTTCATACGAAGAAAAATGGAAAAATAGAAATCATGTTCAAATAACCTATTTTCTATGATTTTATATTTAGAATACATATTATCTCTACTAGCATAAATAGATATTGACCTACGTGAATGTTGAAAATGTTTAGCTATGTTTTTGTTTGATTCAATAACATAAAATACTTATTATCACTACCATATAAATTCAAACTAGAATACACACATAAATATCGATCAATTTCACTTGCTTTGTTAAATAGAGGAATTCAATAAATCTCCATTTCTTACTTATAGTTCTAAAAAATATCACACTCATATAAATTAACTATTTTTATTTGAAAATATTCATTAATGTGGAAAAAGATAGAGACATGCCTTTTCTACTTTGTTCTAATTTATTGAAAGATTTTGGAAAACATCTTTTATATATTTTCCAACTTCAAGCATTATGGTGGAAAAACTAAAATGTATTTCTCCTTTTTTCAATTTGTAAAAATATATCATCTGAACATAAAATCCTTTTTACATGTTCCTTTTTCTATTTTTCTTGGAAAAATAAAGTGAAACTTTATTACTAAACACACCCTTAGAAACTTTTAGTGTTAAGACTCTTCTGTATATGGATAAAAGAATTTATACTTTTTTTTTCCGAGTGTTTAGCCTATGCATTTAAATGGAACCCATACATGAAAAAGTTTTGAAATTCAAAAAGTGTCTACTATTTCTTCAGGTATATGTTTTTGTAAATTATTTGATTATTAGAATTAATAACATTTTAAATACTAACTTATAATTGTCAATGTTGATTAATATAGCTTTGATCATGAAAGCATATTCATATTGGACATTAAACGAACTAGGGTAATAATATGTTTGACATTATCACTCAGAGGCCACTATCTATTGGTTCTAAGTAATAATAAAATAAAATTAATTCTAGTCAACATGTTATTTATATAATTTGAATGTAAAAAATATACTAACTTTGTGGCTTATTATGTCAGATGGTATGGGGTTAGATATTTCATAATAAATCCCACTCATGTCTAAGAGTTTTATCAAGATGAGTTGGACACACATCAATCATATCAGGTAGGTGTTACATGTGTATTGAATTTTTTGTTATTTGAATGTAAATTACTTATTATTTATTTGTTATCTAATATAAGTATTCATATGTCCTGATAGGTTACATAGATGTTATATACAAAGGACTTGATACTTTTAACTTCATTTATATGCCATGAGGGATGGGATCTGACCTTTGGTTAACATAGGTTTCGTTGCACGACTTCGACATTATTAAAATGCATTGTCTAGATCGAGTAATGTGATAGTTTGGACTATCTCAGCATATACCAGATTATATTGATACCGGTGACAAGCTACACAATATTAGTCATCAGAGTAAGCATAATGAAAATTGGTTGGTGATTCATACATCTTACCTAGCTCTTTGGGATGCTAGGGGATATTGTGTTTTTAAGGAGCGACATCTAACGATTTATGTAGATACCTACATGAAATGATATCTATCCATTACATATCATTTCATTACATCTACCTGGTCATGTTTTCTAAGGTGTCATCGCAATCCAATGCATTATGTGCCTCGATATCGAGACAAAATTGATTGGTATGCAATATTATTTTATATACAACATTTATTAAATACTAGATTATTTTTCTTATGGATGATGACTATTAATTTGTTTTTAATATATGTATATAGATTCATTACTTGATACAGGAGGCTAGGAAAGCAACAACAATTATCTGTGAAGGTGTTGATGAGATGAGACGTATTGTGGCCAGCACTACGCTTAATTTATGTTGTGGTGAAATTTAAGAGGTTAGAGAGGTTAAGCATTTTAAAGTGGCATTAATGGAAAATGAGATTGCTTATCATGAGAGTGTTGAGGATGCTGATTCGTCCACGAGCATCCTAGGCCCGTCATTAAGCATCTAAGTCCTGTCCATAATCGTCCCAGGTCCATTCATGAATTGAGATGATATTGGTCATCCTCACACTTACATGGATATTACAGACCCTTCCTCAAGTTGGACGAGTTAAGCTGATACTTCAGACCCGTCCACAAATGCTCTAGTCCTTTATACGAGCTGTAGCGATTATTATATATAGTTACATGTTATTATATGTTATGAGAATTATGAATTGATGTATTGCTAATTTGATTTTAATAAAATGTTATGTTATGTTAATTATTGGTCTAATTTCGTTACTTATGATTGAAGATATGTGTTGCTTATGTGAATTGTGTTTTAATGTTAGAAAATTAGTTGTTTGAATTGTGTGAATTGTGGTTTTTTTTAGACAGTGAGTTAACGATACAAGAAACTATCCTAGGGTAAGTCTATTAGATGCATCATAGATAATATTTATAGTACTTGATTAAATATACTAAATTCCTCAATATTCTTTTATTTGTGTTATTTTTTTAATATTTTTTAAGTGTGCTAAATTTCAAAACACTCGATAAAAGTTTGGGACATAAGTTTGGGACGAAGGAGTGTTTTGGTGATGAAAGATGATATACCAACCCTTTTTGCAGCCTTGATTTCTAAACGGCGCAAGGATGATGCCAACTCTGATTTTGAAATTTGTTGGACGTTTCAAATGC
>Ga0325411_1004208_pt1 | contig 16196 bp, 11 predicted proteins | sample PopdelMetagenome_13_FD_206181 | JGI IMG/M metagenome (GOLD analysis project Ga0325411, IMG submission 206181) | Populus deltoides microbial communities from Bellville, Georgia, United States - Xylem-PdIQD-R4 | ecosystem: Host-associated > Plants > Phyllosphere > Stem > Wood/Secondary xylem...
AATTTATTAATAGATTTTACTGTACATCACTCCATAAATAACTTTAATAAATAATTTCTTCTGTTAATTTCAAAGAGGTGATGTAATAATTAAAAATACTATTTCAATGCACATCGCACTGATTAATATAAAAAGTGTGATTCTAAGATCGTTCGAAAAAGAATTTAACCTCAATAAAGCTGTAAGCGAATCCAAAAGCAACTTTAGAATTGAAAAAAAAGAATTAAGTTCACTATATTTTTCCCAAGAAAAAAAAAATCCTACTATTATATTTCATTAACAGACAGTGGACAGTGCCTTCTGTTTTATTTTTAGTTGCACCCCCATTGGGTGTCATCAGCATAACGAATCACAGAAGAAGACTTCACCGTTGACTTTCCAGTAGGTGACTCAACTTTCATGCACAGCACACACACAGGCCAGCCCAAACAGATCCAAACCATCCTCTCAATCTCCCAACTCCCAAGACATCAAAATCAACACCTCAAAACCCGAACCTCCAAACCACCCGCGAAGCACTGTATCACCCCTTCCCTTCCCTCTCTATCTCTCCCAAAACAACGAGTCCCTCCCCTCTCGTAACAGATCTCGATCAAATGGAGTCGTCTCAATCTTTTATAACAAAAAACAGAAATTAAAAATTAAATTACATTAAATTAAATTAAATTAAATCGAAAAGAAAAGAAATGGAAGTGGAGAGATCGTCGCTGTGCAATTGTGTGGTGAATTTCTTGTTAGAAGAGAAATACATATTAACAGCATTTGAATTGTTACAAGAATTACTAGATGATGGAAGAGACGATCACGCTATTCGTCTCAAAGAATTCTTCTCTGACCCTTCTCACTTCCCTCCTGATCAGATCTCTCGCTTCAACTCTCTTCGAGGTTTTCTCTCACTCTTCTTTTATCTTGTTAGTTACTGATTTTGATAAATTTTTGTTGATTTTTTTTTTCGATTTGGATTTGAATGAAAATATTAATTAGGTCATGTTTAGTATATGGCAGTGTAAAGAAATGAATGATTATTGCGTTATTTTCTCGATAATTAGGGAAATGTGTAGAATGCATTTAGATAGTATTAGGATTGAGTTATTCAGCAATGAGTTCCTGCATTTTTATTGCTGGTATATTGAATACAGAATGTAAGCAATGTTCTTTTCTGCCCCCTTTGTTGTTGAAAAGCAGTTGCAGATCCTCAGAGTTTGTTAGAAGAGAAAGAAGCTATGGAAGAAAAATTAGCACTTACTGCTTACGAGCTTCGTTTAGCACAAGAGGATATTTCTAAGTTGAAGACTGAATTACAGAAGAAATCAGATTTGTCACTGGCTGAATTGAGTGGTAAACTCTTCCATCTGCTCGATATTAATCTCTCACTTTTTTTTGTACTAGGCATTTTCGTAGATGTTGTGTTATCGCACTGTCTTTTGATTAATTGGCCATCCTCTTCTTCCTTTTGGCTTTCATTTATTATGTAAAATTGTTGTCCTGTCTGGAATCACTTATGTAACTGTAAATATTGCTGCATTACGGGACTTACCATGCATAAACAATGTTCATTGCTTAGCCACTTCTTTTGTCATTTTATAAATATTTCATCTTGGATGAATTTCCAGAGTCGAAGTCAAATTTTTCTGTTAATCCGGGACCAGATGTTGTGCGACAAAAGAAGAATGCTTCCCTCTCTGACTTGGGCCCTTTGAAAGATAATGAGCGTAGAGATCTTAACTGTGCTGTAAAGGAATATTTACTTTTAGCAGGGTACCGGCTTGCTGCTATGACATTTTATGAAGAAGTATGTATTATGTAAGACATTTAATGCAGTGTTTAGTCTTTTCTGTTGCTGTATACAACCTTTTTCCTTCTAAATTATTTTATGATCGTTTTATGCTATGTTCTATTTGATTCATCATTAGACAGAAAATTGATTGTAGGGGACTGCATTAGAATTTGTAGGCTATTCTGCTGATCGAAGTGCACAAATCATTATAAAAGCCTTGAATTGAATTTATTGTTGCAGCAGCAATCATTTACTGTCCTGCTGATCCATGGGGGTGAAACAGAATGCAAACTTATAAGGATTAAAAAAAAAGTCTTGAGACATGTAGAGTTTATTTTGATAAGTACCTTCGTGCATTTGGCAAACTAAGAATGAATACGATGATGTAGGCTTAGGTATTAAGGTAGCTTTGAAAACAAACATCTGGCATACTGACTGTTATTTGGATTAGCCTGCTTGATCAATCTACCTCGTCACTGTTTGCTTGCTCTTTGCATTGATTTCATATATTGTAGTCCAGTGTTGGGAAATTCTTGAAGTTTGGCATGTGAAAGTTAGTTCAAAAGGACAAAAAGGAACCTGGGGTAAAATTCATATTGGACAGGGTAATATCATTTCGTCTGTTCATTGCTGTTGAAGGCTGCATCAGAAAAACAATACCTTAATTTTTTTTTCCATGCATAGAAATGCTTGTAGCTCTTAGCTAATATACAACCTGCAATCAGGTGGATGTGTGTCCCTTGTTTGTGGGCGCTTGTGTACAACTATTTTGAAATATTATCATAGTCAGATAACTTTTTCCACCTCAGGTTACAGATCAGAATTTAGATGTTTGGCAGAATACACCTGCATGTGTCCCAGATGCCTTGCGCCATTATTATTATCAATACCTTTCGTCCACTTCAGAGGCTGCCGAGGTATTTCTTCTTGTACATGTTGGATAAGCTACTTATTGTTTACATATGCTTGAAGATATCTTTGGCAAATGACTATGTATGAAGCTAATGGCTACCTTAATGATGATGCTTCATTAGGCTTGATGAAATGATAACTTTTTTTTTTCCAATGCTTTGCTTTTCATAATGCATTTTCTTATCATGTGAAATGCTACTGGAAGACCACCTGAAATAAAATATGAAAAAAATTATCATTTCTACTTTAGAGCTCTATAAGTTCACAAGATTACTGACCTGAATGTGTGAATCATGCTCTACTCCTTTGGTTTTTCTGATGCTTAGTCACTGGCTGCAAAAATGGCTAAAGTAGTAAAAAGAACCATTCCTGAAAGTCATTTCTAGATCCATAAACTCAGTATGCATATGATTCTCTATAGTCTAAGACCTGCTAGCATTCTGATCTGCTGTAGGCTTGTATCCTTATTTTTGCTGCTTTTATTGAAACTTAAACACAAGTTATATTATTCTTCTCTCTGTATGCATACTTTTTTCATGTGAAGATCTCAGATTAGACATCTTGGACAAAACTTATGGAACAAATTTGCTCTGATGCTTATTGGGAAGTATGATTTTATGTTCTGAACTGCACAATAATGACATTTTTGTTTTTGTTGCAGGAGAAAATTGCTATGCTTCGAGAAAATGAGTCATTACTAAAAACAAATGAAAGGCTGAATAACGAAAAGGAGAAGTTGCTGATAGCTAAAGATTTGTCCGATAATCAAATTAGTGGATTAACTAAATCCTTAGAAGCCATGCAAAAGGATCTCAAGGACAGGGAGAGCCAAGTAATTTTCATGCAAGGGAAACATTTTTGTCATGTGTGGGTGTGTGTGTGTGTGTGTGTGTTTTAACTTTCTCTCTCCCTCTCTTTTTTCAGATACAAGAGTTGAAGCAATCATGGGAGCGCCAAAGAAAGGAAATCAATGATTGCAGATCTGAAATCACTTCATTAAAAATGCACATTGAAGGATCCCGTTCTGGAATGAACGTGATAGCTAGTGATGTCGATGTTGTTCAATCCCAGTCCTTGGAAAAGTACAAGGAAGAAATAAAGTCATTGCAGATGGAAATAGCAGGATTGAAGGCAAAGGGAGCAGATGCTTCCGAATCCATAGATAACTCCACTTCTGAGAAAGAGACTTGTCAGGCTGAAGAGAAAGTGGTTGAAATAGATGAAGATAAAACTATAGTCTCCCACCCAGTTGATGTGGCAGGAGTTTTGGGCAATGGAGATGTTCTACCACTGTCTATCAATGAAACCAATAAACCTGAGGAAGTTTTGGAAGATTTATTGAACAGTTGTTCAGATGAAAATGCCCTTGTTGATAACAGTGTATTAGTCACCAAACAAAATGGTGAAGCACCATCAGAAGATGGTAGGCTACAACTAGAATCGGACAACTTGGGTGATAAAGCTGCTTCTGAGAATATGGCAAGTTCATCTTCTTCCTATCGGGACATTATACTCTCTCCCATGTGTTGATTTTCTCTTTCACTTTAAATTGGGTGGCACCTCTTGCATAAGATGTAGACCTTCCGGCCTATGAATTCTCCTGAATCCTAATGGGGTTTCCATTTTAATATCATAATTTCTTAGATAAACTAACCTCCCTCACCACCCAAAAAATAATTTCCCTGGTTTTCTTTTCCATGGTTTCTTTAGAAGTAATTTATTTATATGCTATATCTGAAATATTTATTTACTTTGCAGGGCTTACGAACGATTGAGATCCTTGCTGATGCTTTGCCCAAGATTGTTCCTTATGTTTTGATCAATCACCGAGAGGTACACTTTAGACTCATTTGTTCTTCATCTGACTCTGAGCTCTGTGGAGAAGTTTTTTTTCATATACTGTCTTGGTTTTATTTGCTCAGGAGCTTCTTCCCCTAATGATGTGTGCAATTGAGTGTCATCCAGATAGTGGCACACGAGACTCCTTGACCCACACACTGTTTAATTTGATAAAACGTCCAGATGAGCAGCAGAGACGAATTATAATGGATGTAGGGTCATAATTTTATCATACCGAATTCCTTGAAGTTGAAGTTTTAAGCTTTTGTAGCAACATGTATATCTAATTTGAAGATGATGCTGAGCCTTTTGAGGTTTGTTTCAGGCATGCGTTAGTCTTGCTAAGAATGTAGGGGAGATGAGAACAGAAACGGAATTGCTTCCCCAGTGTTGGGAACAAGTGAGTTCAGTGTTGTTTTGCAGGGAATTTCCAATTTTGCCATAAATGTCTTTTCATCTTTCATTTCATTTCTGTCCCCCCTTTCTAAGGATCAATTTTACATGGATTGCAGATAAACCATATGTATGAGGAGCGTAGGTTGCTTGTGGCTCAATCTTGTGGAGAGCTTGCAGAATTCGTCCGCCCTGAGATTCGTGATTCTCTAATTTTGTCCATTGTGCAACAGCTGATAGAAGATTCTGCAACTGTTGTACGAGAAGCTGCTGCTCATAATTTGGCTTTGCTACTTCCACTATTCCCAAATGTGGACAAATATTTCAAGGTCAGCCTCACTAAATAAGCTTCGGGGCAATCATGGAGAAGAATTCTGATTTGACCGAATTGGCTAAAATGTAAGCTCTAGAACAGGCTGATGGCACATGGTCTAGGCAATGGAGCCTTTTCCTCGCCACAATATGATGTCTGAGAAGAAATGAAAATATTGAAGTAAAACAAATTGAAACATTTAGTTTTTTCAGTATCTCATATTGTTTGTTGATAGGTTGAGGAGTTGATGTTCCAATTGGTATGTGATCCCTCTGGAGTGGTGGTGGATACTGCATTGAAAGAACTGCTTCCTGCAGTTATAAAGTGGGGAAACAGACTAGAACACATTTTAAGAGTTCTGCTCTCCCACATCTTGAGCTCTGCTCAGGTTTGGTTGTTTCTAGCAGTTATTTTCTTCTTGATGTTCTTCTGTTGTTTTTGGTACATTTCTCAATTTTTCTCTCTGCTATTTTCAGCATTGTCCTCCTCTCTCAGGGGTTGAAGGCTCTATGGAATCACATCTACATGTTTTAGGGGAACGTGAGCGCTGGAATATTGATGTTTTATTAAGAATGCTGGTGGAATTGCTTTCTTCTGTGCACCAGAAAGCAGTTGAGACTTGCCCCTTATCTTCAGCCCCAGAGTCAAAGGACATGATGTTCTCTACCTCCTTGCTTGAAACGTATGCAAGGTAAGCTCTGGTCTTCTTCTTCCTTCTTTTATTCTTTCTTTTCATTTAATTTTAATAATTTTTTTTGGTTTATTTACTGGTATTGGTAGCTTCTAATAATACTGAGCCTAGTTATGGTCATAATCACTTTGAAGATATTTTACTATCAAACTAGGGAACATGCTGAATGGCCAGCATTTGATTGGATGCATGTCGATTGCTTTCCTGATCTGATACAGCTCACCTGCATGTTACCTCAGAAAGAAGATAGTTTAAGAATTAGAACTACAAAGGTAGCTTTTTCCTGCTTGGAATTAATTCATTAAGTCATCTTGACTTCTTTTTGGTGCTTGGATGTTAAGTATAGTGCTTCCTGTTGTTTCTAACTAAAATGGTTTGCAGTTTTTGCTGGCTGTAAGTGAATACTTTGGGGATTCTTATCTGGTACACATAATGCTGCCCATATTCTTGGTATCAGTTGGAGATAATGCTGATTTGTCATTTTTCCCTTCTGTCAACCATCCAAGAATAAAAGGTGTGATAATAAATTTCAGTGAATTCCCTTCACATTATTGTATTTTATTAATTTCTGCTTTATTGCAGGTTTGAGGCCAAGAACTGCTGTTGCTGAGAGACTTGCTACTATGTGCGTATTGCCACTGCTTTTGGCTGGTGTTTTAGGTGCCCCCAGCCAGCATGAACAGTTAGCAAACTACTTGAGAGGGCTGCTAGTTGATGGCACCCTGAAAGAGAGTCAGTCAACAAAGCACACTGCTGAGATTATTGATGCTGTTCGGTTTCTTTGGTTTGTACTTTGTAGACCGTTATGTGTAATACTGTATCACTACCTTCAGTTTCAATTTTGAGTGATAAATACGAGTTTCTTCATGATGCAGCACATTTGAGAAGCACCACAGTATCATTTTCAATATTTTATGGGAAATGGTTGTCAGCTCCAACATAGATATGAAAATCAATGCTGCCAACCTTTTGAAAGCCTTTGTAAGTTGCATGTTCCTCTGTAATCATCATTTCCTGCTACCCCAAGCCTAGTTTTAAACATTTTTTTCCCATTCATTTAATAGATGCCATATATTGATGCGAAAGTTGCTTCCACTCACGTTTTGCCCGCGCTGATCACTCTTGGCTCTGACCCAAACCTGAATGTTAAGTATGCCAGCATAGATGCATTTGGAGCTGTTGCACAGCATTTCAAAAATGACATGGTATGTGTGTGTGTGTGTGTGTTTTTTTTTTCTTTTCCAGGAAGTGATTTTAGTAATCTTGAAGGAGAAAGTTTTGTAAGTTAACTATTTGCCATCTTTCAGATTGTTGACAAGATACGCGTCCAAATGGATGCGTTTCTTGAAGATGGATCCCATGAAGCTACTATTGCTGTGGTCCGTGCTTTATTGGTGGCAGTACCACATACAACAGACAAACTTAGAGATTATATCCTCAACCTTCACCAGAAGATAAAAATTTAAGTTTAAATATATTTATTCAGCAAGCTGAGATTATTTATTGTGTTTTCACCAATTTACCAGCATCTTTTAGCTCCCAACGTTAAATGAACATGTTGTTAACTTATGCCAGTTGTTTCTTTGACATTCCAAACATCTCCTTTCCAAGATATTTCAGTTTACAGCCTTGCCAGCTTCTGTAAGTGATGTGATGCGTCGCCGTGAGAGAGCTAATGCATTCTGTGAATCAATCCGTGCCCTGGATGCTACAGGTTTGTCTATTCACCTTCAGTGTCCACTATTTTTTTCTCCGCCCGAAGTTCATACAAATGACTTCTATTAATCTTTGACTAAAATACCATTAGTGTTTTCAGAAGCACTCATTACACAGTCTGATTATTTTACTGGTTTTTGCTACCCTCAGCTAGTTAATGGATGGGCCTTTTGTAGACTCAGTATGATTTGGATGCATCTATATCTGATGTGTATAAATTATCTTTCTCTTCTGGAATGCTTCTTGCACATTAAACAAGTTTGCTTCCCAAATCTTTTTTTTTTTATGCGTCAGTGTTAAAATGTTTAATCTCATTTGTTTGTTCCAGATCTTTCTGCAAATAGTGTAAGGGAATTTCTCCTTCCTGCAATACAAAACCTGTTAAAAGACCCGGATGCATTAGATCCAGCTCACAAAGAAGCCCTAGAGATAATAATGAAGGAAAGATCTGGTGGAGCTTTAGATGCTCTTAGTAAAGCGATGGGTGCTCATCTTGGGCTAGCATCATCAGTCAGTAGTTTCTTTGGAGACAGTGGGCTGTTAGGGAAGAAAGAAGCTTCGGAGCCTGTATCACCACAGCCTGACTCTCCGAAGGCTGTGCCGCCCCTTCAAGCAGAAGACACAAGATTCAGGCGTATAATGAGAGGTAATTTCTCGGAAATGCTTAGAGGTAAAACAAAGGGCCTAGATGAAACAAACCCTAGCCAATAAATTACGTGAACCCATGGGATGATGTGTTGCGGGTTTCCTTGTTTTCCATCTCCCGCACTAGGTCTTCGATTTTATTCCCCAATACACGAGGTTTTGAGTTGGGTGACCTTTTCAACATAGAATTTTTTTCTTCTTTTCAAGGAATTTACGTTGTATAGGTGAGAAACAGAATGAAGGATAGATTGCTATTGAAGTGTGAATGTTACTACAACCAGTAGCTGCAGAAAGGAAGAAAATAATCCATATTATTTTTTAGTCACCAATATTTCTACTTCCTGCTATGTTACATGCCTAGTGAATAAATTGAAATGTACCCTTCCTTGGAAAAATGTCGTCTTTGACAGGCGTTCTTGTTTCTGGCCAGTCATGAACTCTATTAGAAAATAAAATGTTCTTTTCTTGTTAAGAGTATTACATTATAATAAAGAGAGAGCCTTCTGCCAATGCTAGTATTCTAAGACTTCCCCAAAAATTAAGCAAGAGGGTTAGCATTTTGATTGAAGAAGATGATTGTGTGGTGAAAGAAAGAAATAAAATTAAAAAACCCCTCCATTTTACGTTAATTAAAGTATTTGAAGGTGTCCAAATATTTTCTTAAGATATTTTGTTCAGTTATTGGTGATCACTTTGCCATTCTTTTCCTTCCTGTCCTTCATATAAATCATAATGATGATTTGTTTTCAATAATTAGGTTTTCGTTTTATTTAGATAAGAATAAGCAATTACTTTATGGGCAATGAACTAATTTATTACAAATATTAATAGCCTTTTTCTGTCGTCAGACTTCCTGAGGATCAACGGGAGAGGCGCTTAGACATAATTTGGGTGATTGGACAAATTAATTAATTTGATTTTTTTTTAAAAAATCAACAAATTTTTAATCAGATCATACCTTATCAACTTGGATTTTTTTTATTAGATTATACATGATCAATTTTCAAATAATTTTTTTAAAACCATACCTGGAGTAGGTATGGAGTTGATCTGTTAGGCTAAACATGGTTTAATAACACTACGTTTAAGACAAGAAAATGCTACTTCTATTTTTTATGCAACATTCAAATTAGATAGTTTTAATCTAAGCGTCTCTGGGCCGATGCAATACTACAAACCAAATGCATTCCTTGGTTTTCTCCTTGGTCCTTTTTTTAAGCCCTTCTGTTTAACAATTTAGAGCAAAAAAACTCAAGCTCATGACTACAAATTCCTTTGTTTCAAGCCCCTTAGTCGTGGAACAATTTGTTGCAATATATATTTTTTTAATTGCGGGTGTCTGGCCAACTTAAGCACAACTTAATTAATTTTCCAAGACCCTGAAATTAACAATTATATAAGTTTCTAAAACATTTGAACTGACAATCTCTAGAACCAAATCTAGGGTCTAATCAGTTGAGCTAAAATACCCCTCGAGGTTACAATTTATTGCAACTTGATTCTTGAGGTATTGGTTTAGATGCTGAACTTATTTGGTGTGTATGTTATTGATGACTCTTTAGAATCCATAATGTTAGGAACTTAAGTTTTTAAGTTTTTGGATAATGGAAGGTTGGTGACAAAGGTCTGAATTCCTGTAAAACATTTTTTTTATGGGATTTAAGAACCCTCTAATGATTAAATCAATGATTTTTAATAAAAAAATTGTAGTAAATAAGCATTAAATTTTAAAAGTAAGAATGTTTATTCTTAGTTTATAGATGATAAGTGCTAAGAACATGTTACAAGAAAGTGAAGAATGTGAACCTTTTATGTGGATTGTTTAGAGAATATTTATAACATTTGTATCTTGAACTTTCTTCCTCTTATTCAAGGGGTAGTATGTCTTTTCTTTCTTCACATCCAAGTGGAGAGGGAGACCCTTGCTTCAACATTAATGTTGATGTAAATGTCTCCTTACATGATATTAATGTTGATGGGAGTACCTCGTGCCTATAGAACGTGACCACACGTCATTCTGCATATAATATTAATATCGATGGGATTAACCTTTATAATCAACATTAATATTGATTGACATACGGACAACTCTAAGATGCTTTTTTTTACACGGCTAAGGTGTAGGGAGATAATGATCCTAGATTTCCATGTTGGGTACTTAGATCCAAAGTGATCCTAGAAACAAGAACGTTGAGTTTGACATCTTGCTAGACCCACATACATGTAGTCAAACCTAAGGGGATTGGATCTGGCATCTTACCATAGCCTCTTTTCACGAGTTTTGATTTTTATTGAACCTTTATGTTAGGTCTTTTTTCTCTTAGACCTTTTAGTCATAGGCCTTAAAAGGAAAATTTTAGTATGAAATGCAATAATCCATCAATTACCATTTTAAGTTTGAATTCAAAAAAGTAGAATTTGTTTTTCTCAAAATGCATTAACCTTAACGTGGATGACCAAAAACCCAATTGAGAGACTCAATCTATACATGTACAAGCAACCTTAAAGATGCTCTACCATTAACAAAAAACAAAAAAGAAAATTGTCTTGAAATTGAAAAGAAAAAAATTGTATTTTGTTTGTTAAGAAAATATTTTTACTAGAAAAATTGCCATAACATATATCAAACCTATAATTTGGAGGTTTTTTTTTTTTTTGTCATATGGTCATTTTTCAACCCTTTATTTTTATAACAATCAAAAGTCCCTTCTTATTTAAGCACCTATTTGCTAGAATGAAATATAAATATTAAAAAATTTACTTTTTCACGGGCCATAATACCTTTTTTATTAGTAAAAGAAAAAGATGCTCGAGAGACATAAGCATGTTTCTAAAAGTTTTTAAAAAATGCAACTCAGAGTGTAGACCCTACCAAGAAAAAAACATCTTGGATCAACTTGACCGAGCATGTCAAAAATGCAAGTTAGATCATGAGATAATGATAAGCAAATAAAAAAAATAAAAAAAAATTTAAAGTTGTATTTCAAACAAATCCAACATCGAAAGATCAAATTGAAAAGAGGGTCAATTAAATTAAAAAAAACCCAAGCAAACTAAACCATGTGATCCAGATTATGCGAATGAAACAACCGAATAAAAAGCAAAATAGAAAACACCACACAACTAAATTTCAAAACAACCTAATGCTAAAGGACAAAGCATAAAAAATATCAATTTAGAAAACTTGTCAAAGTAAATCCAACCAAAAAACAACAAATAAAAATACCCAAGACAACTTGGGTCATTTTGAAAACTCATATAAAATCACATAAAAGGTGGATAAAGAAAAAACAGAATCTAATCACTAATTATATAAATGCTGAATGATGAAATTGAAAAAAAAACATCATTTTAAAAAATGGAAAAAAAAATAAACCAAGCAAATTCGGGCGAACCTTCTAAACCTAAGCTAAGGTCTTAAACTTGCAACCCATTAAATCCTAGACTCAGACTGAATCAATAAGTTCAATTCCGAACCAATTTAATATTGATTAGACAAAGTAAATCCAACCAAGAACAACAAATAAAAAGACTTGAGAAAAACCAAGTTATTTTCAAAATCAGTGAAAAATCTTACAAAAAGCAAATAAATAAAAATAATGGAGCCTCAAATAAAAAAATTGGACTAAATTTGAAAGATTAAAAAATTAAAGGGTGGTGAAATTGAAAAACAATTATAAATTTATAAAATGTTTAAAAAATATTAAAGAATAGAATTGGGAATGAAAAATCAACTTAAGGAATTAGAAAGAAAACCAACCAAGAAAGACAAATAAAAAGACCCGAGATAACCAAAATTATTTTCAAGACTAGCAAAAAATTCTACATAAAGCAAATGAATAAAAAGAATGGGACATAATCTCTAATTGAATAAATGTTGAACGATGAAAATGAAAATAAAATAGTTTAAGCAAACGAAAAAAAAAACAAGCAAACACGATGCAAACCTTCTAAACCTGATATAATCTCTAAAACTCGCAACCCGTAGAGTCTTGGATCTGAGTTCAATAAAAAAACTCAATTCTCAACCAACATGATTTTGAAGGATGAAGTTGGTTAAAAAATATCAATAAAAAAAAACTTGCAAAAGCAAAAATGAATTGCAAGAAAAAGAATAAGAATGAAATTTGATAGAAAAAAACCCAAAGGAGGATGAAATTTGAAAAAAAAAACATTTGAAAAATGATATCAAACAAAACAAGTAGCAATTAAAAAAATAAAGACTAAATTTGAAAGATTAAAAAAATTATAGGGGGTGAAATTGAAAAAGATTTGTAATTTGATTGATTATTCATATATTTAAAAATGGGAGGGGGTAAAATCAAAAAATATTTGTAATTTGAAAAATTATTCATAGATTAAAAACTAATAGAGGTGAAATTAAAAATCATTTATAATTTTATAGCTTATTAAAAACATAATGATCATAAGCATAAGGATCAGAAGTGAAGAAAAAAACAATTGCAAGGGCTGTTCTAAAATTTTACAGGAGCTGACACAAAATACGAGGATGAGAGAGAGGAGAAGAAAAAAAGAAAACACAATGGTATTTGGCACCAAACCAGCAGCACGTGAGGTATATGCACCACACCATCGTGTTCAGGGAGTCTTGATCTATCAAACGCCACACTGGAAAATGATATTTTTTGGCCGGATTGCTCCACACTCGCCGCTTAAACGACACGGGGCCATTTATATGCTGGTTTTTTAAAATTATATTTAACATGTGAATATTACAATAATATTTCCAAACAACTTCTAAATCTACAACAAAACCAATATAAAATTACAAAAAAAAATCTTTATAAAAAAGCTGTATTGTTTTTGTCTTTAAAAATATTAAAGTAATTATATTATTCTAAAAAAATAAAAAGACAGAAACACTTATTAGTCAAAAGCTTTAGAATTATTTATTCCAAAACTAAATTTGTAATTGCAGTGTGCATTTAAAAAAACAAATATAACCCCATATAATACGTTAAAAACATGTGTCATGTTAAAAAAATATTATAACCCCCTTTTTTTTTTTTGTCAAAAGGCAAATTATAATAGACAAATATGTCTCTTTCCCCGACGTAAATGGAGGTCAAATAAATAACAAATGAAGGTGACATTTCAACATTTCCCCAACATAAAGGGCTCTTGGCTTCGAAAATCACCCATCGGTCACCACCCTTCATCTACCTGACGCTGACTCTCCACAAAATTAATCTTCATTTTTTCTTTTTTTGTCAATGTATGATAAATTTTGTGTACTATCAACATCTAATATAGTATCAATATCTGACGGAGTTAATTTTAAAGGATATAATTTAATTAATTAGATTTTGAATTTGCTTTGTAGAGACTACCAGCTCGAGTCTCATAAATTTTAGGATCACTGAAAGTTTACATAGTTGTTAACTTCAAAGTATGTTGGATTAATCAAAGTGCACGCAAGTTAATTCAAACATTTATATTAATCTAAAAATAATAATCTGACAGAGCTTTATTATTGTTATTATTATCTATTTCACTAACAGTTTGATAAAAAAAAAAAAAAGGGGAATGTCTAATATTGGTTGTCAAAAGAAAAGGAAATCGTGTAATAACTAGGAAGGTTCATGTATTTGATGATTCTGCTTTTGCACTTTAGTTCACGGGGAAAAAGATTATATCCTGCAGTGTAGAACACATTGTCTCAAGCTAAACGGCAAGGGATTTCCATAGTTGAAGATATAATTTCTTTTTTCTTTTAATCTTTAAATTCATTTTTTAATTCTTAAAATAATAAAAATAAAAATAAAAATAAAAATCAATCTTGAATTGAAACCTGAGAGACGAGTAATCGTGTAGTATAATACTCGAGAGAGTAATAAAAAAGGGTATGTCAAGAATGGGATTCGAACCCATGCCCTTTCGGACCAGTACCTGAAACTGGCGCCTTAGACCAACTCGGCCATCTTGACACTTGTTAAGCTAAATCACTAAAAACTAATAAATACGTGTCTCTATCTGAGAACGACCACCATAGTCCCACCTCTGAAATAATCTAAGAATAAAAACCCCGATAAAGTTCTATCATTCGTGATCCGTGTTATTATTTACCTGGTTGGTTATTAAATTTGACGCGGCGAAAAATCTATGATTTAAAATTACATTTTAATCGGTTTTTAATTTGAATAGAAAAATATTGACTTAGTCAAGATCAATTTATCTAGATGGATTTATAGAAATATAGTTGATATAGCCAAAACTGATCCAAATATAACTAGGCTAATATTATTTAAAATAAATAAATTAAATAACATCGTTTCAATGAAAACAATTGATTTGAACCGACTCTATAGCTAAATGACCTCCCATTTTTCAATCAAAATCCAACTAAAGCTTGACACAACTCAATGTAATGGATTGATTTGAAATATTTATGATCTAAAACAAGATTTCAACCAGGTTTTAGTTTGAATAAAAAAAAATTAATTTGGTTAATCCTAATTGATCTAGTATTGTGGTGATTTATAATTAATTAAGCCACCGTAATGCTGAGAGCACAAAGCTACTTCCAGTGAGATTATCTGAAGATATATAGTAGTCAGTGTTGAGGCTTGTTGGTGGGTGGGGTAGAAAATATATGATAATTGAAGATGGTGATAATCAAGTTAACCATCATTATAATGTGAGGTGTTTAAAGTATAGTAATAGTTGTTTTTAAAAATGTTTGATGAAAACCCTTCTAAAAATTAGGGTATGGTTGTGCAGATTTAATTTCGAGTTCCAAAACTGAATTTTTTTAAATCGTAAATGTATATTCACAATTCTTTTTTAAATTATGTTTTAGGATTCAAATCTTGGATGATAAATTAACATATTATTATAAATATATATATGACTTGAATGATTAAATTGAATATATCAAGTCTTACTGGTCAAACGAGTTCTATATTCAATTCAAACTATATCCTCAGCAAAAGACTACAAGTTTGTTAACTGGATTAATGTGAATTAATCTATTAAATTTTCCGAGTTTTATCATTAAATTGTTCGAGTTCGACCAAATTATTATTTTTTTATTAAATCCAACCCGAGCAGAATCCTAGATTCGATCGGCTCAGTTTAATAACACAACACTGTATTTTATTGAGTCTCTTGACTTCTAGTCCTGATGCATGAACAACATTAGAAAACTGCACTGCCTAATTTTCCAAGGGACAATTTGTCAGTCGGTCTAACTATATATTCGTGGATTGGAAAGAAAGAAAGAAAGAGAAGACTGAGAACTTGGAATCCGCAAAATGTGCCAGAATTCGGGTCTTGATTTAGTGAGGAATGCGACAATAATCAACACAAGGACAAAAGTTCGAATAGTCATACACATGTACATGATAGACAATTTCATATTCATGTATTATACCCAAGAACTGGTCGGAGTGGTTGTTTTTTACCTCTAATAAATACGAAAAATCAACAAGACTGTATCACTCCTTGTTGATGATGTCTCGGTCTCGTCTAATCCTAGTCATGCATGCTATAATCTCCCATACCTTAATTAATCGCCTTTTACTATGATCGTGGCCTCTATACAAAAAATCTTAATTCTGACGTGGATGTCGTCTTTTGTTAGAAGCTAAACTCAATCTCAGTGCAGAGAAATTGATTCAATTATTGTATCATGTAAGAAAAGGAAAAAAAGAAGCAAGCAACTTCCATGGTGATTGCTGCTTTCTAGTTACAAGTGCTTTGATGTGCTGGTTTCAATACATCTAGCCTGATGTGTATTTTCCTTCTCTATCTAGCATATAAAGGTGTTTTAATTGGAGGATTTTAATGGTGCTTGTATTCATTATCAATGATATACTATATGGATATCAATATAGTTACTTTTATCGTTTTTATTAAAAAAAAATGTTATTCTAAATAATAAAAAATAT
>Ga0325411_1004209_pt1 | contig 16196 bp, 13 predicted proteins | sample PopdelMetagenome_13_FD_206181 | JGI IMG/M metagenome (GOLD analysis project Ga0325411, IMG submission 206181) | Populus deltoides microbial communities from Bellville, Georgia, United States - Xylem-PdIQD-R4 | ecosystem: Host-associated > Plants > Phyllosphere > Stem > Wood/Secondary xylem...
TTTTTTCCTCAAAATTAAAATCCTAAATAAAAATGTGAATATATAACAAACTCGCTTCCATTTGCATATGGATAAAGCACTCAAAATATTCCTTGAAGGAACATAATTCAAGATAGCCTTATGGCAGCGGTGCAGCAAGAGAGGGAATGAACCAACTTGTGCCACGACAAATTACATAGAAATATTGAACTTTGCTTGTGAAGTAAAATGTAGGCATTCTTTTCTCTTTTTTTTCCCGTAATAAATCTTTAGGGACAATAATGAAACGTTCATGTCATGACACGTCTGCTTTGAGTTACATTATACCCATATACAACTGTCCCTGTTTTATGTAATAAAAAGTTTTGTCCACTCACTCAAATCTCTGCATTTCAAAGATGCTTGTTTGGGACCCAAGAATATATTTCTACATGGAGGGAGATCGTGTCTTTTCCTTTCCAGTTAAGAAAGTCTCTGACCTCTCTATAATTTTAGTGTAGCTTTTCAATTAAATACTTTTCAATTTTTTTTATTTATAAAAATATAAAATATAAAAAACATTCGAGTAACTTACTCTCGATCAAAATTAATTATCATCAAACAAACTGTCCTTATTGTCTGGATGGATGATGTGATCAACATTTTCCTTTTCTAATTCTCCATGCCATCTTTTGATTCTACGTCGGCATGTTTGAGACCGGGTTGATCCGCATCATTCAAGTGTAGTTGGTGCATTTGTTATTGGACCACTAAAAAGTCAATATTCTTTTAAAGCATAGTGGGTGCAGAAAGGTAGGCTCTCGAGGTATCATGGATCGCCAAATGCTAGAAGATAATAGTATGTGTCGGCTGTGATTCTTGGAAGACGATATTTCCTCTACCTTTTCAAGTTTTAACGTCACGACTGTGAAGAAACCCGCCCAATGGAGTCGAAGTGACAGCTTGAGTGCTTCAAATTCTTCTTAAATTATTTTTGTGTGGATAGACACACGACACAGGTACCTCTAAATTTATCAATTTATGATATCAAATCATTGTAAATTTCTTAATCTCAGCTTGAATGATTTGCTTATAGCTTGATCGAAAGTCTTTTAACTAATTTTGTATCCACAAATTGATTTAATATCCCGTTAATTTAATCTCTAAATAGAAAAAAACAAATAGTACGTGTTTGTGGGTTTTGGCAACAAGGGCAAGCTCTAAATAGAGGAGGTGGGGTGGAAATACATGAGGAAATACTTTGGGAAAATCATAAAGTAGGTAGGCTAAATATATGATCACATGGTCTCCCTGGCCCTCGTTTAAATTACTTTCCTATAATTTAATTGATAAACGATCTTCATATCCTCAGATTAGTCTCTAATGCTGCTCTAATCATAATTAATCACTTTATTAAATAGAGCAACGTAACACATCTCCAAAAAGGGCTGTCAATGGGCCATTCTATACACAGAGGTTGATGAGACAAGCACTAATTAGGCAACTAAAGAGGATGGTTGGGACTTGGAAATTGTGTATAATTTCAAGTCAAATTCTACCAAGTCAGGTGAGGCTGAAAGGAAGCTAGCAAGAAGGCATGTGAGTGGGGTATAGGTTCATAATCAACATGAAACCCACAAAAAGTCCTGGATTTGATAAGGCAGTGAGGCATATCCATGCTTAACAGATTGACAAGGATGAGCAAAACATGATTGATTGCTCTTGAGTCACTGCACTTCGGTGTTTTTCTTTTCAGTCGATACACATCTGTTCTTGAAATTATGTAATTGCTCGCTGGAGTATATATACATATATATATATAGAGACTGCAATAATGTTGCCTCTTGCTAAAAAAAAAAAAAAAACTAGTTTCATCCTTATAGTTTAGTTAATTTTGTTTGCATAGACCAGGTCGAAAATGAGGGTATAAATCTAAAATATGGATAATCCTAAAATTCCTAAATCTTCATTTATATAGTTGAAATCTCATATAAAATCATAATTCTTGATGCGGGCCTTTTCAAAATAAGAATCCAAAATTGCATGAGCGAAGAATTTCTTCACCTCCTCCCCCTGGTAAGTGTTTTTGGAAACGAGGGTGTGATAGCAAATATTCAGATCCCTGAGGACAAATTATTAGAATACAAAACTATTCGGCAAGTATACGTAATTAACACACAAACAGGACCTGAGAAATTCAAAAAATGGAAACTAATTAAGAATTCTGTGGGGGAGACAATAAGAGAATAAAAGCCACCTTTTTGCTTTGATTAAGAAGATACCAGTACAAGATATCCTGGAGATCTGTCCCATGACAGATTAACTACTAAGAAATGATTCTAATATGGCGAAGATGGTCAAAATGTCCTTAATTTACATGCGATCATAGATAGCTAAGACTGTTCATATCTGAATATGAAAAGAAATCCTTCAATGATCATGATGATGAACTGTAAGAACACAAGTCTTAATCAGTAGAGCTAAGATATATAGCTGACGACAATTGGCTATTATCAAACCATGTTGTGTATATGTTCTTCCACCCAACGATATTGTTGATTAATTAGTTGATTTTTTTATACAAATCAATCGTAACCCTTTCACGTATCATGTTTTTTATGCAGCAGCCTTAAGATTTAAATCAAGGTGAGGATTTGATTTCACAGCTTTCTAAATCAAAACTTGAATTCAAATGGAAATAAAGATTAATTACATGCGAACTTTTAAAAGATTACGTACACTAAGTATTTCAAGAAAAAATATTAATCATAAAGAGCATTATAAGGCTATAATTAAGCTATTCAACTCTCTCTCTCTCTCTCTACAAAAACAAAAACTTTTAATTATGCCTTTAATTTGAAAGACATCAACCATTTTCTCAGAACATTTAAATGGAGCTCTCTTGACCTTCATGGAGGCGATCTCTTTATTGCTATCTATTCTTGATAGGAAATTAAATCTTTTTTAGGTAAAACATGATCAATTCCTGATAAAATCATTTTCTTTTAAATTTCATTATGAGAGGATTCAAATCTATTTTTTTTTAATGAGAATTAACTGGTTGATTTTAATCAATAATTAAAGGGTCAATTATCCGGTGTAGCTAGTGTATGTAGAAACACTGGCTCCATTATCAGATGATTTTCAACAATAATAAAAAAATTCTCGTGAATGCATCAAATTATATACACACACGATAATTTAAAACAACCTTGGTTTTGATGCATAAAAGCAGATCCAAAAAACTCAAAACTATTGAAATAATAAAAAATAAAAAATAGGAAAAGGGTTGCTAATTTTATGGATATACATGTGTTTACGTGTGTGTGCACGAGGGTAATAAACTTAACGATATCTTTGTGTGTGTGTGTGTGGTAAAAGAATTAATTAATGATAAATGGGTGATCAAACACCTACAAAATCTCCAACATGATTTCCCTATACTCAACCAATTAATATATATATAAAGCATGCACCTTTTTGGATTTAAATGAGAGGAAATCGAGAGAAGATTGAGCGGAGATTTGCCCCTAAAAAAACCTAGGGACCATTTGGTGACTAGGTGGCTAATTATGCTAGGAGCAAGAAGTTCTCCAATAGTTGTGCAATAAAAAATGATATACAAGACAATGTGCTCCTACTTGATTTGCTAAACACCCAAACATGTCTTCATACTAATTATCTATCATCTCGCTCTCTTCTATCTATCTATCCATATAAATATGTCGAGGACATTGATAGTCTGCATTTGCAAGCTCTAATTCATTCTTGACGAGGCTCCCTCTCTCTTCCATCGCTGCTTTCACTTTTCAGGTCAGTTTTTTTGAATATTTGCTCTTCTTGTACAAGTTTATACTCGTGCTATGGCTTTTTGAGCTTGTGTTTACTTTCATTGTTGAATACCTCTCTATGTGTATATATGTGCATGCATGTATTTATCTCATGTTTGTTTGGCGAGAAACACATGAATGAATGGAGGATAAAAACCATTTCGAAACTGAAGTAAGGGATTTTTGAGTCCCTTAGTCATTAGGGTTCGCATCTTGGATATCCCTTCTACATTTCTCTTCTACATACAAAAGTAGCAATCTTTTTCATGAGAGGCAAGCTATGGTTAGATGCAATTTAATTCACAGTATACGCATCTACCATTAATTCCCTTTTCTTGCTTTCTTTTCTCTTTTCCAACTTAATTATTTTTTTTAGTGCTGATCTTTTCTGTAGAGAAAAGAACCCTTAATTTGCTGACAGTAGGTTTATTCTCGTTCTTTGAAACGAGGCAGTCCTTTTCCTAAGATAGGACTTGAACCCTTGCTTTAATTCTTCTTCTTAATTTATTTTCCTTTGTTATCTTTCCTCTTACTGCTAGCCATGTAGTGCATAGTTACAGAGGCACTGTACGTCTTTGGAAATTAACCCTGTCTTGATCTTACCATTTAGCACAAAAATGGTATGGGAATTCTCATTTCTCTCCAAGTTTCCTGGCACTAAACTTAAGATAGCAGTGATAATAAAAATTATATATATATTTATTTGTCATTACTTCCTTTTATAAGAATTATTGTAGCTTGGAATTGATGTCCAATACCTTGTGCTTATCATCGAAGCACAGTAGACATAGCAAAGAATTAGTGAATATTTTCAGTGCCTTTTTCTTATTAAGCAAAAGAGGGGTGTGTTTTTAATTCTAAGGACCAAAATATTATCCTAAACACATCAAATCTCTTGATTTTTGGGTCATAAATAAACACGTAATTTGCAGCACTAAACACCAAAATAACCCTTGTCATCTTCCCCGCTATACTCTGGCCCATGTTTTGGTCTTGTCACCTGTACTATCCATCTCCATCTCCGACTAGGTCATTGCAATTATTTTTTGGTTGATTATTGTGTGATAAACTTTTTACTGTTAAAATACCCATGACCCTCCTCCAAAAACACCATTTCAGTTAAAATTATCTGCGTGTTAGAGCTTATAAATGCTAGACTGATGACAGGTAATCTTTGTGCATTTCAAGACTACGAATAATTTATGTTCATTCGGCTGCATTAACTGGGATTTCGTGATCTATATTATTCAATCATGAAGTGGCAAACTTCTTCTATACCATTAGTTTTTTTTATTTATATTATATAAATATACAAACCAGAATTATTTTTAATAAATTATGGAAATATACCTTTTGTTCGGGGAAAAAAAAAGTTTTAGGGTTTACCCTCTGTCTATTTTACATGAGAGAAGCACATAACGCTTCCAAGTATTAAGAATTAGATTAGTGATTGGATCTACTGACATGCTCGATAATTAGAGCTCGTGTGGGTTGTAATCTATCTTGATTAGTGAGTAGATGCCCTTGCCAGGTAGGGTTCACAACCTTCATTTTTTCAGCCATTGAAAATTAATTAGAAGATCAATAATAATTATCTCCTTGAGCTGAGATATGCCACACAAAACCAGCACATTGATTGTCCTTATCCTTGGATTCTTGTCTTCATTGGGCATGCTGGCAGTGGAGGCATACAATGCAAATAGCAAGGCTGTTAACATCTCATCGTCCCATCAATCACATAAATTAAGGATGTGGATGTCTATTTATCCGTGGAAATATATATATATATATATAATGCATATTTAATGCAGCAAATAAGCGAGGAGATTTGCTCTCCTTGTCAAGATAGAATATAAATACGTACAATCACATTTAATTATAGCATAATCTCATCCATGAAAGGAAATTATTTTGAAAAAATCATTAATTAGCGGCCGTATCATTAATTAAAAAGAAAACCCATTAATCTTTATAAGAAAAAAGAGAGAAAGAAGAAGAAGAAGAAGAAGAGCATCTCTAGGTATAAATAGGCTAAGACTTTTGCACAATGTTTTGTATTGTAGTCATTGTAGTTAAGTATCTGTCCATCGCACATGGTGGGTCTCATCAAGGTTTCTTATGCTAGGTTTCTTTCCATTAACGACACAAAATCTAAAATATTCGTCTCGATTGGATTGTTAGATTTAAATAAAATAATAAAAAATCACACCAAACTCAAATCTATCGATTTAACCATTATGGGCATTCTAGCTACTCGTTCCTCCACGGTGGTAAAAACCCTTTTTTTATATATATATTCCATGCTAAAAGATCTAGCTTCAACTTTTTGCCCTTTTCTTGATTTGATCTTTTGGCAACTCCCCTCGACTCCAAATGGTGAAAAAGAGGTTCCTTTTCACGGAGACGTATTTGGCTAAGGAGACAAAACCCCTTTCATCGAGCAAATAGAATAAGGTCACTTCTTGTTGCTACATTTAAATCATGGACCCAATACCAAACACAACACATCAACGTGTCCAAATCAAAAGGTTGATAGAGTTAAAGAGCATAGCAAAACTTGTGGCGGACCTTTCAGATCACTGAATTCTTCTTCTTTTATTCTTGTTTTGGGTGGTGTTGGAAAAATATTAAATTGATTTTTAATGGTTTTTAATATACTTATATTAAAAATAAAAAATTATTTAACATGTTTTTAGCTAAAAAAAAAAACACTAAAAAGGGGTTTGGAGGCTTCGAAAGATTGAAAAACAAAACAATATATCCTCAATTTTGATTTTATTTATTTACGATGTGACACGATGCATTACCAATGTTGATATTGATAGATAGATACCGGACCATGATCCATCTTATCATTTCCTTTTCATTCACAAGTCGCGACCTCTCCAGCGAGTCTCCTCTTCCCCACAGCCATCAAAACCATCCGTACTGTTTGGTGCACCGCAGTCTTCACCTCACAATGGAGTGCTTCTGTGGCCATTAGGGTCTCCATATTTATCAAGACAATTCAGAATATATATTTTTTTTCTAATTACAAGAATCTCCATATTTATTGTGAGTGAGTGTGTAATTGCTGTGCAGCAATTACACAAGTCCCTGAACAGTAGGAAAGCAGAGGTCTTTAGGCTTCACCAGGAATGACTCTCAATGAAGGAAAATTCACCGAAAATGACAAAGCACAATTTGTGAAAAAATAAAACCAAAGAGGGGTTTACACAAAGAGGAAAGGCAAAAAACTGAGAATTGGGTTTTGGAGAATGAGAAAGAAAGAAACTGAAAGGTATGTATGATAGTAAGGGGAAACAAAGCAAGATACTTCTTCAATCAACAAAAGATATCAAGCCGAGTTTTCATGTAATCATAGAATCCGAAGTCTCTCTCTCTCTCTCTCTCTCTCTCTCTCTCTATCTCGACTTTTCTTGTTTTTTTTCAGTCTTTTTATTGCATTCCGTGGATTTATCTGTCAGCAAGACAACCCGGAAATGTGTGATAAAAAAGAAACAAGAACAGAAAAACAGAAAAACCCAGAAACAGAAAGGTCTTTCTCTAGTCTCTCCTTTCCTTTCGATCTCTAAAAATGAAAAAAAGAAGAAGCACAAAACCCAAGATTTTGTAGGCTTTTAATTAAGTGATCAGAACAGCTGAGTTATCGCTTTCTCCTTTCAGGTCCTCTTTCTAGCTAGCAACCTAGCGTGTTTTATGTGCTGTGTTGTTTCGGTAGTACTGCTGACAATAGCTTCTTAGGCTCACAGCAGCTGTTGTGTGGTGTTGTTGTGCCTATAGCTATGCTACTTCTTGTAGTATCACAGCCTGTCTTGATTGGCTGGTTCATGGTTGGTTCTTTCCTTTACTTTTATAGTTTCTCTTGTAAATTTCACCATTTAATGCCTTTCTAGAAACTCTCAACAAAAAACCCAGAAAAAGAAAAAGGAAGTAAAAACCAGGCTCAACCGTGTTATGTCCACGTGGCTTTACTTTAATGCCTATAATTAAGTACAATTCTAGCTGTCGTTCTTTTCAAAAATTCAATTCTCTGGCTTAAATTTGGTTTCTTTTTATAACGTTTGATTCTTTTGAAATTTGCTCCCTTGGTTAAGTTTCGTTACTCAAACCAGTGTCTCATTAAGCTTTGCTGCTTCTTTTTTTCTTTCTTTGGCTTTTGTGTTGCAGAGGGAAAGGAAAGACTACTGCTTTGCTGCTACATTACAATCACAGCACACAAAAGAGAACGAGGCTAGCAGTATTTGTAGCTAAAACAACAGCCAACACTAGTTTTCTTGTTTATTGGACCTAGCAGCCACTCGTGTTTGATGCTCGTGCGCTTGCAAAATAAAGTAAAGATTTAGCCTTTTTTTCATTCACATTATCCAGATCTCGGGAACCTTTTAACCATTGGTGATATTGACATTTGTTGCAAATTCATTTATTGTTGTGGTTCAATTTTAGTGTGTGCGTGGCAGTGTCACCTTTCCTTCATCCGCCATTTTCTCTTATAAGCCAACCAATTGAGTTTGGAATTGTGTTTCGATACATAGCGCTTAAGGAGCATTGGTTTTGATGGGCTTGTTTTAAATGTGCAGAAAGGTGTGCACGTTGACTCTTGAGGTGCTGCAATACATAATTAAAGGAGGGGGCGGTGATTGATAGTGGTTTCTGTAGTGGAGGTGATGGTTACTTTGCATGAATATCAAGGTACAGGTTACTAGGAGCTTTGGTCTTTGTTTATTCCATTTGATTATTATTGTCATTTCCGGATTTTAGGTGTGCCGATTTATAGTTATATATTATTCGTTTCGGGGTCTTTCTTATATTGGTGATTAAGAAAATGCTTATGAATAGCTTGTCACTTTGTTATTGGTGGTGTTGATGTTAGAAGTCGGTTCCTAGTACTTTCCTAGTAAATGCAAACTTATATTGTTTTCCATATTTTATACAGTGGAACTCGGTCCGTGAATTGTGCCATTGGTGGGTTTATATAGGTGGTTGTTAGTACTTGATATGGTTAACTAGAGAAGGGCGTGTTGAGGACAGTGGTTTTTGATGTGGAATATTGGTCTGAAGTACTTGGAGAGATGCTGAGCTCTGATGAAGGAAAGCGTGATCTGTTCTATGATTCTGTGGATTACTTCGAATCGGGTTGTGATCAGTTGGAGTATGATATTTGGTTGACCGAGCCACAAAGTGTTGAGGAGAGACGCCAAGGTTTTCTACGCGGAATGGGTCTAGATGGGTTTGCTTCCAAGAGGCATGAGAATACAGGGTTGGAGAGGATCACTGAATGCAGTGGGGCTGTATCAAGTTCTTCAGTTCCATGTACAAATGTTGAAGAGGTAAATGTGGTTAGTTGCAGTGCTTGTAGAGAAGAAAATTCTGAAGCCAATTGTGTGATTGATCAAATGAGTAAAGACAAGATGGATAAATCGGATGTAGCTTCTGAAAATGAGAATATTGGACCTTTACTCGATTTGCAAGGATGCGAACAATGTGAAGAAGAAAAATGTAAAAAGTGTGACTCAGGAAAAAGTATAATGAAGAGTTGGTGGAAACACTTTTTAAAAAAGAGCAAGGAGGAAAGAGTAGGTAGATGTGTATCTGGGGTATCGAAGTTGGATACTGAAGCACCAAAAACAAACAGAACGAAGGTGAAGCAGAACAAAAAGGGTTGCATGGAGTTTACAGGGGTATTTATGCGACAGGAAATTCAAGCTCACAAGGGCTTCATTTGGACAATGAAGTTTAGTCCAGATGGGCAGTATTTGGCAACTGGGGGTGAAGATAGGATTATACGCGTTTGGCGTGTTACATTGGTGGATTCATCTTGCAAGTCTTTCCCATCTGAAGGACATTGTGATAGCAATCTGAAAGAAGCCAAGTCTAATAATTTGAGTACAAAGAAAAGAATGTATTCATCTGTAGTCATTCCTGAGAAGGTTTTCCAGATTGAAGAGACACCATTGCAAGAATTTCATGGTCATGCCAGTGAAATTTTAGACTTGGCATGGTCTGATTCAAACGTGAGTAAATCGTGTAGAAAACTCAGTTTGATTTACATAATTGTCAAAATAATAAATCTTTGATCAATATATATGAAGCTAAATTGGTAATTTCTGTTGCAGCACCTCCTTTCATCTTCAATGGATAAAACTGTTCGTTTGTGGAGATTGGGTTGCAACCATAGTCTGAACATTTTTCGCCACAGTAATTATGGTAATTACAAGAAAAGTTCCTTCTCGTATCTCTTTGATCTGCGATTCCATTATCATTTTTGCAAATCACTTAATATGTTCTCTTTGTTTTTCCCCCTTTCCACTTGAATCTGTTACGTGTTAATGATTTCTAAGCTGACTCTGCTTCATTTCTTTGAATGGTACAGTAACATGCATTCAGTTCAATCCTGTTGATAAAAACTATTTCATTAGTGGCTCCATCGATGGAAAAGTTAGAATTTGGGGAGTGTCTGAGAAGCGAGTTGTTCACTGGACTGATGTACGAGATGTAATATCTGCCATAAGTTACCAGCCAGATGGGAGAGTATGATTCTGATCCTTATTCTTTTCATATTATACTCCATCTAAATTTTCCACACTTTTATCATGCCAACTTTTTTTTTTTTTTTTGAGCAGGGGTTTGTAGTTGGTACCGTTAAAGGCACTTGCCGTTTCTATGAAGTATCAGGTAGATATTTCTTCTACGTTGAAGTGCTTTACTTTTTTAAATTGATCCTCCATTCATCCTTCTCTTAGAGTATTTTGAACTGATTTTTTTATGGTGTACAGGTACTGATCTCCAGCTTGAGGCAGAAGTACATATTCAAGGCAGAAGGAGAACCTCTGGCAACAGAATAACTGGCATTCAGGTTTTACACTTGAATCCCTTTTCATTAGAAAGTTGAACATGACATGATCTTGTTCAGTATTAACATTTGATATCATCTCATGTTGCAGTTTTCCCAGGAAATATGTCCAAGGGTTATGATCACATCTGAAGATTCTAAAGTTCGTGTATTTGATGGGGTTGACATCGTTAATAAATTTAAAGGTAAAATATGCAATATCAATTCTTTTCAAGGGTTATTTGGAGAACCTTTACTAATTTGTTTCTGATGTACATTTCCTATTTTGAAGTGCCATTTTATCTTCTTTTATTTAATTTATGGTTGTGCCAAGAGATGCTCTAGTTGTTTGTTCTATTGGACTAGTGATCAAGAGCCATGTGTTGTTGTACAGTAGAATGCATATGGTAGTTTTTAAAGGTCTAAAGTGTCTCGTGGGAGGCCCTTTTAGTGAGAGACATGCCTAGCTTTCTCTGCTTCATGCTTGGTAATATCTGCTCAGGATGATCTGGCATGAGATCAAATAATTGCTTAGCCTTTCTGGGTTTTTATTTTTTATTCTTTCCATAGACTAATCTCATAAGAATCAATATTTTCAAGTGCTAGAAAAGGCCTCCAAGTCCCTTCCAATGCCCTCCTATTTTATGAGTTTCCAACGCATTTCCACGTACATTCCTGGTGATCTTATCTGCATTTTTTATAGCACCATATTCATTGTTTGCTGTTCTATGTGGTCCAGTCAATCCTAAATTAGCATTTTTTTTTATTGATTATTATAGGTCTTCCAAAGTCAGGAAGTCAGATGTCGGCTTCCTTTACTTCAAATGGGAGACATATAATCTCGGTTGGAGAGGACTGTCGTGTTTATGTATGGAACTATGATGGCTTGTGCACCTCATGGTCTAAACACATAAAATCTGTGAAGTCCTGCGAGTTTTTCTTCTCTGAAGGCGTGTCTGTTGCAGTGCCTTGGTCAGGCACGGGAACAGAAGTGAGAGGCCTGGGTAGCAGAGGAAGTTTCCAGAGTCATGCGAAAACAGAGGAGACTGCTTCCTGGAGGAAAGATTCAGAACGGTTTTCTCTCGGTAGTTGGTTCTTCATGGACGGTCGATGCAGGGGAAGCTATGCAACATGGCCTGAGGAGAAACTTCCTATGTGGGATGTACCAGTTCTAGATGCTGAATATCAAAATCAGCAGATCAAAAGCCTTCATCAACAGCAGTGCGTTAACACCAATGACCACATCTCTTTATCAGAAGCATGGGGGCTCGTGATTGTGACTGCAGGATGGGATGGAAAGATCAGGGCTTTCCACAACTATGGATTACCCAACATGCTCAAATAGATTCAAGCAATCTTCCTGGTCTTGCTAATGAAGTTTACTCGAGCCTTGTGTAGCCAGATGACATATGGTGTCATCCAAATTTGGGCCAACTTGTGATTTAGCCAGGTCCATCTTAGTCTGCAGGTAAAATGATCATGATTTGCAGCTTTAAATGCGAACCCCACGACATCTACTGTAAATGTTCCCTGGTCTTGTTCTTGTTCTCAACCTTGTTCTTGATAGAATATCCTCAAATCACCAGCAGAAAGAGAGTCACTTGACATGCTTTGTAACTTGCATGCCATTAGGATTCTGTGGTCACATGCTGCTCATCGAGTCATGCCACAGTTTTTTTCTTAAAAATCTTTTCACTCCCTATTTGTGAATGATTAACATGTATATGGTATGAAAAAGAAATACAGTCAATTTTTTATTTTGTTAGGTGTCCTTTATCCTCCTCTCTTTTTGGCCAAAATGTTTCTTTGAACTTTATATTAAGAAAAAAAGGGAATTCTTGATTCTTGATCTTGATCTTGATCTTGGTAATGCAATTGTCAGCAGAATAGTGAAAAAAGTAATTTTAAAAAAAATGATACGTACTTGTAAACTGTTAAGTTGCTTATGTCAAGGAAATTACAGGTTCAGATTTTAGTAGTTCAAAACTTATTCTGTGTAATAAAGTGAAGTTGCCCTAATTTCTTGACATCAAGTCCTTGCAGCAGACACTATATAAAATTAAAAAAAACCACAATAACTTGAAAAAAATCTGTGAAAGTATATAAAAAGATAAAAAAAATCATGTTTGAATTAACTCAAGGCAACGTGATAAATATGTAATATATAAAAATCATGCACTAGTAATGAAATTAAAATAACCTGAATTAACTTTTTAAATTCATGACCCGAGTCATTATACCAGAAATATCATATGTAAAAAAAAATAAAAAACTTAATTTTTAATAAATTAAAAATTAAAAAATAAATTAATATTACTATTACTACTGCTATTGTATTATTTTGCTTCCACCGCGCCCCCGCGCGTGTTTGTTTATATATATTGATTTCATTGCAATTAATATTTGTGTAGAGAGTTTGCATGATTACAGCACTGACGAAGTGCTGATACATTGCAATTACTTCCTGCATCCTTATTTATTTCATTTTAACGAATAGGGAAATTTATTTATTAAGGGCCTAGCACTTAACTCGTAAGCTATAAGTTCATAGACCCATCACGAGCCCATCAAGAGCCCATCAGAAATCCATGGATTTTCTAAGCAAAATTAAACACGCACCAAGCTTCTTCCTTTTTTCAGATTAAAAAAAAGAAAAAAAGAAGTGGAAAAGGGGTCTACTTATCGGCAAGATTTTGAAAATCGAGATTAATTTTTGTAATTAAATTTTAAATATATCATTCACATTTAATTAATTTATATGTTTTTTTTAAAATGTTTTATAACCCTTCTCACAATTCAATCAATTAACTTATGCAATAAATGAATTTAATCATAAAATAGAAAAGAAGTCAAGTAAATATAATTTATTTTATGAATTAACCAGACATTAATTTCCATATGTACCTTTCTTAATCACACCCTTGCAATAGAAAACCTTTGTAATTTAATTATATGAAGGAATCTCAAGGAAATGAACTTAAAGAAAGTACAGGGAAGAATTAGCGAGTGTTAGAACATCAGATACTAATATGTTAACAAGCATATATTGTGAGGACTGATCTGTAGTCGTCCCTTTAAAAATTATGGAAGAAAAATTAGCACAAAATACAAATATGGATGATATTTTGTGGTGTCGTTTTCTAGTTGGCTATTATTTTCCGCACGAGAATTTTTTTCCTCCAAAATGCCATTGTTATCTCTTCCAATAACTAAATAAATAAAATCTAAAAAACAAAGCAATTATCTTGTTGCTAGAGATAGAGAAACTCACAAGAGTCCCCATAAACGGAAGCAGACAGCTTTGCCGCCACTTATTTTAAGTTTCCACTACTGTTTTCAATGGCCGTCTCTGCTCCTTCATTTGTATCCCTTACCTCACTAAGTTTTATCTCCCCTTCTTCTTCTTTGAGTCCAGTGAAGTTTAATCACCACCGCTTGATGAAGGGTAAGCGAAGCTCAAATGGACGGTTGGTGATTAATTGCTCTTCTGAAATGGGTCCGACTTCAGACCCCATAAATCTAAGGTAATAACTTCACATGGGTTTTGTTTATATTTTGATGTAATGGGTTGCTGGAATTTTAGTTTATGCTCGTGTTCATGTCCTCTGGGTGTTTGTTAAAATGCCTGTGTGAAGCAATGGGTTTTTGGTCAGGCTTTTTATGGGTTTTAGAGGGCGGTTGCGATTGACACAACTGTGCAATCCTGGATGCGTGTTGTGACCAGTGCATGATTGTGGGCCCCGACATGATATAGTCAGCATTGCAGAGTCTTGTCGGTGGCCTTTAATACCATTGTTCTAGCTTTGCTATTTATATGTAGTTTCTGCATCTGGGCATTTTGTAGACAGTTTAAATCTTAGTGTTTTTTAAGAAATTATTTTCCTTTTGTTACCAGGCAGCCTCAAATGTCATCAGTGGCTCCCTTTGGGGTGACAATGAATGAGCAATCTTATAGATGGCAAAGGGTTTTGCTTAAAGTAAGTGGAGAAGCACTTGCAGGAGACCAAATGCAGAATATTGACCCCAAGGTTTTGGAATGCGAATGATTATGTTAATTTTAAGTTCCTATTGGCTTCATTTCTTGATGGTCACTGATAGATGAGTTTTTGTAATTATGCAGGTTACAATGGCGATTGCAAGGGAGGTTGCAACTGTGACACGCCTTGGCATCGAGGTTAACCATCAACACCTTTGTATAGTTTTCCTTGGTATATATTTGTTTTTAATTCATTTTTCCTTGAATTTATTGCAGTTAATGGTTGTGATTGATATTATTTTTATTTTTAATGTTTGTAAAATAAACTTTAGTGATCTCACTGTGGCATTTCTAAGGCATGTGTGATGATTTCTGTACAAATCATAAGCTAAGTGATCATTTTGGTGGAAATTTTTGTGTCATAGTTCATATCTAGTTCTTGCTTTGTGTAGCTTATAACATGTAAACTGCTTTGGCGTTGGATAAAAAGGGTCTATGTGATGTGGACAATATGCTAGGTGGGAGGAATGTTATCTCGTCATATAAATAAGCCTGACAAGAATAAATTTAATATTAATTGGGGTTGTTACAGGATAGAGATTGTGAACACAAGATGGATGCCTTTTGGCCATCAATTGTTTCATCTAAATAATTTATGGTCAATGCTGCAGGTTGCAATTGTTGTTGGTGGGGGGAATATCTTCCGTGGATCTTCATGGGCAGGATGCAGTGGTCTTGACCGGTCATCGGCTGATTACATTGGGTACTCTCCTGAATTGATTTGCTGCCTCTGTATTTCACATGGAAACTTGTTTAATACCAATGATCACTCATTCTATAATGGTTTCAATCTGGAAATTTATTCTAAAAGGTGGAACCATTAGAAGTTTTAATGATCTCAATCTTATCTTTGACTTGTTCTCAAAAGAAAGCAGGCCTAACTACATTTTAGTGCCCTTTTGCTTTCTACATCTACTTGGTCCTTGGATTTTAGTTCCAATAATCTCAAATTCTGGGTTAACCTATTGGAAACTTCTGTTAACTTCTGATAAAAAATAATGAGTAGCAATCACACATGACTTTTAACCATGGATGTCTGCCGCTCAACTATTGCCTGGGATGGGAATTGGATCCCATTAGCTATCCTAATCCTCAAATCTAAAATCAGTTGAAGAAGATTTCAACAAAGCTTGGTTTATTAGGTTTAAAGGAGCTTGAAACTGGGATTTCAATGATAAAAGATAAGTTATTTCCAGTGCGTCGGTTTTTTAGGATCCGATATGATTAATATTAAGTTTCTTAGTTTGAAGTTTCTCATGTTTGCTTTCTCTTCATGTAAAAGATGTCTTGGTGGCAGAAATTGTAGAATAAATTTGTTTCATGTATATCCTGTAAGATCAGAACTGTGGATAAATTTATTTGAAGTTTTTGCTACACACTGAAAGTCCTTCACGGTATGTGACCCTGTTGCCAAGAAAGACCAAGGTTACCACTTCTGCAAGTCATTTGGAATGAATTCATCCACCCAAGGATTGTTTGTTTTCCAAAAAAAAAAAAAGGGGGGGGGGGGGGGGGGTTTAAAAAAAAATAAACCAAGCAT